>Ga0209916_1001262_pt1 | contig 24119 bp, 16 predicted proteins | sample ThiBio_1000_plan_FD_183956 | JGI IMG/M metagenome (GOLD analysis project Ga0209916, IMG submission 183956) | Wastewater bioreactor microbial communities from Cape Town, South Africa - Thiocy_solids_2 (SPAdes) | ecosystem: Engineered > Bioreactor > Thiocyanate-remediating > Anaerobic-Aerobic ... | reverse complement strand
CCCCCGCCGGTCAGTCCTCCCGGCGGGATTCGAACCCGCGACCACTCGCTTATAAGGCGAGCGCTCTGACCGCTGAGCTACGAGAGGTAATCGTCGATCAAGCGTATGTCGCCTATCGGCTCGGCCTCGCGCGGCATGGCGGTCTTTCCAGGTTAAAACATGGACGGCTCCCCGAATCCAATCTCCCATAAGGAAGCGTCTCCCGCAAGCCGATCCCCCGGGGCCGCCGCGGCGTATAATACCTTGTGGGGATGAAGACGGACCTTCCGGGCGAGGAGGCGACGCGATGGCGACCGCGGAATCGAAGACCGGCGCGGCGGAGGAGGTGGAGGTCCGGGGGCACATCGTCGACTCGCTTTTGCTCCCGAAGATCCTCGACCGCATCCTCCAGATGGGCGGGACGTTCGAGATCCTCGAATGCACGATCGGCGTCCAGCGTACCGACCCCAGTTACGCCCGGATCGACGTGCGGGCCGAGTCGGCCGAGAGGCTCGCGGAGATCCTCGCCGACCTGGTCGAGCACGGCGCGACGCCGGTCCACGCCCAGGACGCGCGGGTCGAGCCGGCCGACGTCGCCACCGCGTTTCCCGAACGCTTCTACAGCACCACGAATCAGAAGACCCAGGTCCGCGTCAAGGGGCGCTGGATCGACGTCGAGAACCAGGAGATGGACTGCGGCATTCTGCTGGACGTCGCGGCCGGGGCCGCGCGGTGCATCCCGATGGTCGACGTCAAGCTGGGCGACCCGATCGTCGTCGGCCACGGCGGCGTCCGGGTGATCCCGGAGGAAAGGCCGCGGGAGTCGTCGCTCTTCGGCTTCATGTCGTCGAACGTCTCCAGCGAGAAGCCCAAGGCCGTCGGCGTCAAGGCCGTCGCCGACGGCATCCGCGCCACCCGCGCCGCGGGCAAGAAGGTGCTTCTGGTCGGCGGCCCGGCGATCGCGCACACCGGCTCGGCGGCGCACGTCGCACGGCTGATCCGCGAGGGCTGGATCCAAACCCTCTTCGCCGGCAACGCGCTGGCCCTGCACGACGTCGAGCAGTCGATGTTCGGCACCAGCCTGGGGGTCTCGATCGCCCGCGGCGAGGCGGTCGAGCACGGTCACGAGCACCACCTCCGCGCCGTCAACGCGGTGCGCCGCGTCGGAAGCCTGAAGGCGGCCGTGGACCGCGGCGTGGTGACGTCGGGGATCATGTACGAGGCGGTCAAGAAGGGGATCGACATGGTCCTCGCCGGCTCGATCCGCGACGACGGCCCGTTGCCGGACGTCGTCACCGACGTCCTGGTCGCGCAAGACAAGATGCGGGCGGCGATCAAGGGGGTGGGCTTCGCGCTTTGCATCGCCACGGCGTTGCACTCGATCGCCACGGGGAACCTGCTGCCGGCGTGGGTGAAGGTCGTCTGCGTGGACATCAACCCGGCCACCGTCACCAAGCTGGCCGACCGCGGCACGTTCCAGACCGTCGGCATCGTCACCGACGTCGAACCCTTCCTCCGAACCCTCGCCGCCGAACTGACGGACGCATGAACGGGCCGATTCATCGTCAAATCCTGGTTCCGATCGTCGCGATCCAGACGGCGACGATCGCGGCGACCACCGCGGCCGGGGTCTGGCTGGCGGCGGCCCGCGACGAGCGCCGCAACGTCGAGCGGCTGGCGGCGGTCATCGACGTGCTGGACCGATCCACGTTTCCGTTGACGTCGCGGGTGCTGGACCAGATGCGCGGGCTCTCCGGCGCGCGCCTCGTCGCGCGCGACGCCGCGGGCGACGTCGTCGCGGCCAGCGACGCGGGCCTGGCCGCGAACGCGCCGAGCGGCGTCGACGTCCCGGTCCTCCATCCTCCCGCGTTCCAGTCGCCGCGACAGTGGCCGACGCTCGTCGTGGACGGCTCGCCCCACTACGCCGCCAGGCTCCCGGCGGCCGCCGGCGCGACGCTGCTGGTCCTCTACCCCGAATCGAACTGGCGCGCCGCCCTGTGGGACGTCGCCGCCGCGCCGGTCGCGCTGGGGCTGGCCGCGATCGCGCTTACGGCCCTGGCGACGCGCTGGTTCGCCGAGCGCGTCGGCCGCCGCGTCCATCGCCTCCGCGGCCGGGTCGCCCGGATCGCCGAGGGGGACTTCGACGAGATCGAGCCCGGCGAGGGCGACGACGAGATCGCCGATCTGACCGCGTCGGTCAACGCCATGAGCCGCCAGCTTCGCGAGATGCGCCGGACCATCGCCCAGACCGAGCGATCCCACCTCCTGGCCCAACTGGCGGCGGGGTTCGCGCACCAACTCCGCAACACGCTCGCCGGCGCGCGGCTGAGCGCGCAGCTTCACGGCAAGCGCTGCGCCTCGGGCGATCGCGACGCCAGCCTGGACGTCGCCGTTCGGCAGTTGCAACTGGCCGAGGAGCAGGTGCGCGGGCTGTTGACCCTGGGGAGGCCGGAACGGCGTTCCAACCGCCCCTGCGACGTCGCCGCCCTGGTCCGGGACGTCGCCGAACTCCTGGGGCCGTCGGCGCGGCACGCGCGGGTGATGCTGGAGGTCGAAACCCCCGCCGATCCGGTCGTGGCCGAGGTCGACGAGCCGAGCGTCCGGGCCGCGGCGCTGAACCTGGGGTGGAACGCGCTGGAGGCCGCGAGGGCCGGCGGGCGCGTCGACTTCCGCGTCGGCGTCGAGTCGGATACGATCGTCGTCGAGGTGGGCGACGACGGCCCCGGCCCGGCGGCCGAGCTGGCCGCGACCATCTTCGACCCGTTCGTCACCGGCAAGCCCGAAGGGATCGGCCTGGGGTTGGCGCTGGCGAGGCGCGTCGCCGAGTCGCACCGCGGCGGCCTCGTCTGGGTCCGCGACGACGGCCGGACCCGGTTCCGCCTGACGATCCCCGCAACGACGACGAGGAGCGCCGATGAGCCGCGTCCTGATCGTGGATGACGAGGCCGGCATCTGCTGGGCCTTCGGCGAGTACCTCGGCGACCTCGGCCACGACGTCGCCGTCGCCTCCTCCGCCGAGGAGGGGCTGGAGGCCGCCGCCGCGCGCCCCTTCGACGCCGTCGTCCTGGACGTCCGCCTTCCCGGCATCGACGGCCTGGCCGCCATGCCCGACTTCCGCAAGCGCGCCGGCGCCGCGCCGATCATCGTCATGACCGCCTTCGGCAACCTGGAGACGGCCGTCCGCGCGATGGAGGCCGGCGCGTTCGACTACCTGGTCAAGCCGTTCGACCTCGACGAGGCCGGCGCCGTCGTCCGCCGCGCGCTCGAATCGGGCGAACCCGGCCGAGGGCCCCGGGCGGCCGCGGCCGACGCACCCTCGCGAACGCGGCTGGTCGGATCGTCGCCGGCCATGCAGGCGCTCTACAAGCAGATCGCGCTGGTGGCCGCCACCGACGTCCCGGTCCTCATCACCGGCGAGAGCGGGACTGGCAAGGAGTTGGTGGCCCGCGCCATCCACCAAAACGGCCCGCGCGCCTCTCGGCCGTTCCTGCCGGTCTGCCTGGCGGCGCTGTCGCCGGGGCTGGTCGAGGCGGAGTTGTTCGGCCACGTCAAGGGGAGCTTCACGGGCGCGAGCCAGGACCGCAAGGGCCTTCTGGAGGCGGCGGCCGGCGGAACCGTGCTCCTGGACGAGATCGGCGACGTCCCCATGGGGATGCAGGTGAAGCTCCTGCGGGCGATCGAACACCGCGAGGCCGCCCCCGTCGGCGACGCCCGCCCCCGGCCGATCGACGTCCGGTTCCTCGCCGCCACCAACCGCCCGCTCCAACGACTCATGGCCGACGGCGAATTCCGTGAAGATCTGTTCTTCCGTCTCAGCGTCTTCCCGATCCGCGTCCCTCCCCTGCGCGAACGGCTGGAAGACCTCCCCGAACTGGCGCGCGCCTTCATCGCCCAGGCCGACCCCGTCCGCGGCCGCGACGCGACCTTGCGCGACGCCACCCTCGCCGAACTGCGCCGGCGCCCCTGGACGGGCAACGTCCGCGAGCTGCGCAACGCCGTCGAGCGCGCCGTCATCCTCGCCCGCGGCGGCCCGATCCTCCCGGAACACCTGCCGCCGGCGATCGACCCGGTCGACCCCGACCCGCGCGAAGGCGACGGCGTGGACGCCGCCGTCGCGCGCTGGACCGCGACCGCGCTGAAGACGCCCCCCGCCGATCCCGACGCCGAGGACGCCGAATCGCTCTACGACCGCTTCCTCGCCCGGGTCGAGCCCCCCCTGCTCCGCGTCGTCCTCCGCGGCGAGTCCGGCAACAAGGCGCTCTCCGCCCAACGCCTCGGCATCCACCGCTCGACCCTCCGGCAGAAGCTCAGGAGATACGGCATGGACTGACGATCCGTCCCCTCTCCCGGTGGGCTGACGACCCGACACTTTTTCGGAGGCCGCGGCGATCATCGCCTTCTCCCCTTGAGGGAGAAGGTGGCCCGAAGGGCCGGATGAGGGGTCGACCGGCGTCGCGTTTCGGCGTAAGCCATGGGAGGAAAGCGACTTCGATTCCGATGGCTTCCGGTCCCGCCCACCCCCCGTCCGGCCTTCGGCCACCTTCTCCCTCAAGGGGAGAAGGCCGTTAAGCGCCGGCTTGCGTGAGAGTCGCATGCGGGATCCGATAAGTGTCGGGTCGTCAGCCCGGTGGGAGAGGGGACGTCGCTCGCGATCACGGCCCTATTATAATTCATATATCGATATGTCCACATATTACCAAAACTCGACGTCCCGTTCCCTCCGCCGTTACGCGGGCCTGGTCGTCGTCCTGGCGGCGTTGGTGCTGGGCGGGATCCTGGGGGCGTTTTACGTCGTCGACACGACGCCGGCGTGGGTCTACTGGGCCGTCGGGCTGGGGTTCCTCTGGGCGCTCGACGTCGGCTACGCCGCGGCGCTGGGGCTCGCGGTCGTCGCGATCCCGCTGGTGGTTCGCGGACTGAAGCGCGGCCGCCGCGAGCGCTGGCTGCGGGTCGGGACGTTGTGCCTCTCGGTCGCGCTGGGGGCCGCGACGTTGGAGGCGGCCTCGGCGGTGATCCTGGCGCGGCAGGGGCGGGCCTCGGCGATGCCCGCGGGCGCGGCCACCGCCGAGCGCCGGGTTCGCCAGGAAATGCCGATCCTCGACGACGTCGCGTTGCCGACGAAGTTCCCCGACGAGCCGGGGCGCGTGAGCGTCACCGTCGTCGGCGAGTCGAGCGCGGCGGGGGTGCCGTTCGACCGCTGGCTTTCGATCGGCCGCGTCGTCGCCTGGGGATTGGGCCGCGCGATTCCGGGCCGCGACTTCGAGGCCGACGTGATGGCGAATTCGGGCGACACGCTCGAACGCCAGCACCGGAACCTGGTCGACCTCCGCCATCGTCCCGACGTCCTGATCGTCTACTGCGGCCACAACGAGTTCTCCGCGCGGATCCCCCTCTCTCGCGACCGCCGCTATTACGACGACGACGGCGAGCCCGCCACGCTGGAACGACTCGCGGCCGGGGCGATCGGCTGGTCGCGCCTGCACGCGCTGATCCAGAGAAACATGGAGAAATGTCGAATCGCGATCCCTCCCCCCGCCAACGGCCGCCGCGCGTTGATCGACGCCCCCGCCTACACCGCCGACGAATATGATCGAATCTTGACCGACTTCCGCCGCCGCCTGGAGGCGATCGCCGCCTACGCCGAGAAGCTGGGCGCGGTCCTGGTCCTGATCGCCCCGCCGGGGAACGATTCGGGCTACGACCCCAACCGCTCCCACCTTCCGCCCGAGACGCCCAGCGCCGAGCGCGCCGAGTTCGAGTCCGCCTTCCTCGCCGCGAAGGCCCTGGAGGCGACCGACGCCGACGCGGCCGTCGACGCCTATCGAAAACTCGTGGCGCGCGCCCCGAGGTTCGCCGCGAGTCATTGGCGGCTGGCGCGATTGCTGGCGAAGCGCGGCGATACCGACGAGGCGTACCGGCACGCCCGAATCGCCCGCGACGTCGACGGCTACCCCCAGCGCGCCCCGACCGACGTCCAGGAAGCCTATCGCGAGGTCGCCCGCCGCCACGACTGCGTCTACATCGACGGTCAGGAATACTTTCACAACGTCAGCCCCGACGGCCTGCTCGACGATCGCCTCTTTCACGACGCGATGCACCCGTCGTTTTGGGGCCAGATCGCGCTGGCGCAAGCCGTCCTCCGCGGCCTCCGCGCGCGCGGCGTCTTCGGCTGGCCGGCCGACGCCCCCGAGCCGACCGTCGACCCGGCCGAGGCCGCGGAACACTTCTTCAAGAGCGACCCGGCCGTCTGGCGCTACGTCTGCCTGTGGGGGATGATGTCGTTCGAGATCACCGGCCCGGCGTCGTTCGACCCCGCGCTACGCCGCGGCTGGTACGAGGCGTTCGCCCGCGCCGCCGACGCCATCGAGGCCGGCGCCCCGCCCGACTCCGTCGAGCCCCGCGGCGTCGGCCGCCTCGACCCCGTCCCGCTCGTCCCCTTCGGCGACCGCGACGCCTCGCCCTGACGCGCCGGGATTTATTTCCGAGCGCCACGGATTTTGGGGGCCTGAACGAGTCTTCCCCCCTCGCGGGGGAAGACAGACCGCGAAGCGGTCAGATGAGGGGGACGACAAGCGACAAAGCCGTCGTCATTCGCGGAAGCCCGCCCGCGGACGCCGGCTCCCGACGGCTTGCCGTCCCGCCCCCCCTCATCCGGCCCTTCGGGCCACCTTCCCCCGCGAGGGGGGAAGGACGTTCTTTCCGACGTCTTCCCCCCTCGCGGGGGAAGACAGACCGCGAAGCGGTCAGATGAGGGGGACGACGCGCCAGGCGGCCGTCGGGCTTCGCGGCAGCCCGTCCGGGAAGCCTTCGACGTCGACGGCTTGCCGTCCCGCCCCCCTCATCCGGCCCTTCGGGCCACCTTCCCCCGCGAGGGGGGAAGGACGTTCTTTCCGACGTCTTCCCCCCTCGCGGGGGAAGACAGACCGCGAAGCGGTCAGATGAGGGGGACGACGCGCCAGGCGGCCGTCGGGCTTCGCGGCAGCCCGTCCGGGAAGCCTTCGACGTCGACGGCTTGCCGTCCCGCCCCCCTCATCCGGCCCTTCGGGCCACCTTCCCCCGCGAGGGGGAAAGGGCGTTACGATCGCCCCGCAAAATCCGTGACGGTCAGATTTTTTCCCGTTTTCCTGAAACCTCGCTCGCCGATCCGCGGACCTTACCCCTGAGAGGGACCGTCGCCGCTTTTTGACAATTCGGACGAGGGAGGACGAGAAGGCGATTCGACCGTCGGGGATCGGCCGTCGCCGACAAGGGGCCCGAGTCGCGGAAGGACGGACGGGGACACGCGGAAATACACATCGACTTCGACGAACGAAGCCAGTTCATGTGAATTGTAACATCAGAACTTATAAGGGCTTGAGGCGCGACGCCGGCCGTCGGGCCGCGGCGAACGAACCCGCCGTCACACCGGCGCGACGGCGGTGCGGGCGAGGACGTCGTGGGGACCGCGGCCGGGGGACAGCAGCGCGACGGCGACGGATGCGGCCATCGCCAGCGCCCCCGCCAGCCAGAGCGACCAGGCCGAGGCGATCGCCTCCGGGGAATGATTCCGGACCCAATGGGAGGCCAGCAGCAGTCCGACGGGGAGCGACCAGGCGACGAGGGCTCGGAAGCCGCAGGCGGCGCGGCGGGCGGCGCGGCCGTCGCTCCCGACCAGGGCCAGGCCGGTCAGGCGATAGCTCAGGCCGCCTCGGGTCAGGAAGGCCCAGACCGCCCAGACGACCGGGATCCCGGCCGTGATCTCCATGACCCACGGGCTCGGCTCCGGGTCGAAGTCGGGGTAACTCAACACCGTCAGGATCAAAAGCGCGGGGGAGACGAAGAACGCCTGGATCGCCAGTTGCAGGCCCCGGCGGCCGGCGCGGACCTCGGTGGGCCGCGACGCCGCGGCGATCAGGTCGGAGCGCAGGTGGGCGAGCCGGGCGTAAGGGGGGGCGTGGCCGGTGAGGCGGTCGAGCGTCACCCCCGCGCGCTGGGGGACGACCCCGCGGATTCGGCCTCCGGGGCGGTCGGTCGGACCCGCCCCGGACGGGGAGAAGCGGCGATGGGGGCGGTCGCCCTCCAGGGCCAGCCGGGCGACGTCTCGGACGAACGCCAGCGCGCGGGCCTCCTCGGCGGCCGTCGCGGACGGCTCGTTCGTCGAGTCGTCGCGGCCCCAGTCGCGCGGGGAGACCAGTTGGACCCGGCCGTCGTCCTGGACCCAGACGTCGTCGACCGAAGGCGCGCGGGGGAGGGTGCCGTCGCCGCGGGCGGCCTCCAACTCCTCGGACAACTGGATGAGGATCGGCAGGACGTCGCCCCAGGGGAGGCCGCCGGTTTCCACCGACTCGCGGAGCGGCCGGCCGGTCGGGGCGGTGAAGGCGTCCCAGCGGACCTCGGCCAGGTCGCCGCCGCCGATCCACCGCGGGCGGGAGAGTCGGTTCAGGGCGCAACGGCGGGCGTCCGGCGGGGGCGAGCCCGGCTCGCGGAGCACCAGCCACGCCCGTCGTCCCAGGGAGTCGTCGCGACCGGCGACCACCCGGAAGCCGTCGCCGGCGACGATCGACTCGTCGATCCGGTACGGCCCGACCCGGGTCGGCTCCGCGACGTCCGGCGGCCGCGGCGGGACGCCTCGGGAGCGCCGCCTGGCGGCGAGGAGGCCCCGCCGCCCTTGCAGTCGGCGGACGCCGCGGGCGGGGACCACGCGCACCACCCGGGTGCCGCTGACCAGTTCGTGAAGGCCGCGGAAGCCCGACCGACGCCGCATCGGCGCCGCCAGGATCAGAAGCCCCGCCAGGTTCAAGGCCGCCAGCGGCGCCGAGCGCGGCAGCGCGTCGACCGCGCGGTCGTCCGACGGCGCCAGCCCGTGCCAGACCACGGTCCCCAACCCGGCCAGGGACACGAACGTCAGAGTCCGTCCCAGCGTCCGCCGGAGGCCCGGAGGCTCGCCCGTCTCGGTTCGAGAGACGCTCAGCCCCGTCAGCCACTTGCCAAGCGACGAGCCGAGGAGTCCCTCCAGAACGGCGAAGTATCCCACCCAGACGGTCAGGCCGATCGCCTCGATCGCGGGACCGTGCCGCTCCCGGAACGCCAGGGTCTCCAGCACCTTGCCGCCGTGCTGGAGGAAGATGACGGCCAGGGCCGCCCAGACCGCGCTGAAGAACAGTGACAGGTCGACGAGGTAAGCGCCGATCCGAAGGCCGATCGAGCCGATGTCGACCCGTTCCGGGACGAACGGCAGGAGCGCCTCGTGGAACTCGCGAAGGTCGCGCCAGCGGCGGCCGCGGTCGCGTTCCAGCCCCTTCAGGACCACCGCCTCAAGGGCCTTGGGGACGTCGGGGGCGAGGTCGCGGATCGGCGGCGGGGGTTCGGAGGCGACCCGCGCCAGGGCCTCGGCGGCGTCGCGGGCGCGGACGGGGGGCTTGCCGGTCAGGAGGAAGTACAGGGTCGCGGCCACCGAGTAGACGTCGGTCCGCTCGTCGAGGACCTCGCGCTTGATCTGCTCGGGGGAGGCGTACAGGGGCGTCCCCAGGAACGCGCCGGAGCGGGTCAGGTCGGCGCCCCCCTCCAGCGGCTTGGAGAGGCCGAAGTCGCCGATCTTGACCCGGCCGGCCTCGTCCAGGAAGCAGTTCGACGGCTTGACGTCGCGGTGGATCATCCCCAGGCGGTGGAACTCGGCGAGGCCCTCCATGACGTCGAGGATCTTGGGGATCGCCTCGGCCGGGGGGAGCGGCCCGCGACGCTCGACCAGGGAGCCGAGCGTCTCGCCCGGCATCAACTCCATGACGATGTAGGGCCGGCCTTCCTCCTGGTCGATCGCGTGTACGAACACGCAGCGCGGGTGGGTGACCGCGGCGGCCGTCCGGCCTTCCAGGCGGAAGCGGTCCAGGGCCTGCTCGGACGCCAGGTTTCGGGGCGCGATCAGCTTGACCGCGACGTTGCGGGCTTGCTGTTCGTCGAACGCCTCGAAGACCGTCCCCATCCCGCCGGAACCCAGGCGGCGGCCCAGGCGGAAGCCGGCGACCCGTTCGGGGAAGGCCTCCTCCGCCGACGCCTCGCCGGGGACGTGGACGGCGGTCGGCTCGCCCGCCAGGAACGTGCCGGTGCGGTCGGGGTCGGTGTCGGCCCCGGCGGAATCGGTCACGGAGTCCGGCCCCAGGGGCGCGCCGCAGTAGCCGCAGAACCGCGGGGGGTCGCCCGAGAAGGTCAGGACGCGCGAGCAGTTCGAGCAGGCGGCCCGGCCCTCGGATCGCCGAGGTTCCTTCAGGGTCGGGTCGCGCTCCGTCATGATCGCCTTCGTGGAATGCGCCGGGGGCGTTGGGCGGCCCGCCCCCCGCGGCCGCGTCCAGTCTCAATCGTGGGCGACGGCCCCGCGGGCGTCAAGGGGTGGCGGTCGGCCCGGTCTTCCAGGCCGCGGCCTCCTCGCCGTCGACGCGGAGGGTCAGGCACTTGGCCGAGCCGCCCGACTTGATGAACTCGGAGAAGTCCAGCGGCCGGGTGGCGAAGCCCAGGGCGCGAAGGTCCTCGGCGAGCCTCGGCGCGCCCTGGTTCAGGACGACGGTCCTCCCCACGGTCACGGCGTTGCAACTGAAGCTCTGGGCCTCCTCGGGGCGGACCTCCACGAGGGTGGGGATCCGCTCGCGGATGACGGCCCGGCCGTACTCGTCGAAGGCCCCCGGATGGTAGATCGCCACGCCGGGCGCGATGGGGCAGAAGCAGGTGTCCAGATGGTAGTAGCGAGGGTCGACCAGTTCCATCGGCAGGACTTCCACCCCCAGCCGCTCGGCGACCCACTGGTGGCCGCGGGCGTCGCTGCGGAGGCGGTAGCCGGCGAAGAGGGTCTCGCCGCAGAAGAGGGCGTCGCCGGCGCCCTCGAAGTTCGTCCCCTCGGGGGGCTCGACGACCTGGAACCCGCGCGAGCGCGCCCACGCCTCGAAATGGGCCGTCTCCCCCTGGCGGACGCCGTGCCGGAACAGCGAGGGGATGAACAGGTCTCGATACACCACTCCCGCGTTGGCGGTGAAGACCAGGTCCGGCAGGCCCTCGACGGGCGTCATCAGATCGATTTCGACCCCAAGGTCGACGAGCGTATCCTTAAGCGCGTTCCACTGCGCCCGCGCCCGCGCCGGGTCGGCGCCCCGGGCGACGTTCATCCAGGGGTTGATCTCGTACTCGATGCCGAAATAATCCGGCGGACACATCAGGATGCGAGGCTTCTCGGCCACGGCGAAGGGTCCTCCCGATACGATGGTCGCGGTTCAATACCCCGCCAGGGCGACCGTCGCCGCCGAGCATCCCGCGTCGACGAGGAATCGGCGGAATTCGACGTTGAAGTGTTCGTCGCAACGACGCGCCAGGAATTCGACGTCTTCAATCACCTTGAGCACCGTGGCCCCCTTCACGAGTCGCTGCGGCGCTACCTTGGGACGATCGCAGTTATGGATGCAGTCGTGACGACGCTGAAAGATCATTCGGAAGCGCTCCTCGAACTGATCGATCGCCTCGTCACGCGTCGCGTGTTTGTCCTTGGGGGACAGCGCCGCGTAATCGGCCGACGGGATGCCGAAGAGTCTGGCCCTCGCGTCGGATCGAGTCATCCAGGAGTCCAACGGGTCGCGGAAAAGCCTACGGCCCTTGCGGAAGAACTTGTTGAAGAGCGTCTGGACCGTGGAGAGACTGATGACGGTTTCACGTTCCATCATTTTCCGGGCCGCCATCCGCCATCGCCAATTGGTTCGGTCGTAGTCTTCGAGGATGGCTCGGATCGGAAACCTGATCTCGAGGAACCACTCCGGCAGCGTCATCATCGACTGCCTGCTCTTGGCGATGGCCGCCGCCGCGACGACGTCCGTGTAGGCGTCGCAGTAGTAGGCGTCAAGCGCCGCGACGGCGAACATCCAGGCGCTACGCAGCACGTCGGAGCGAAGGAGCCTCTCCGCCTCCGTCGTCGTGGGTAGAGGATCGGCGTGGCCGACGATCGCCCTGGCTCGCGCGACGTCCTGGTTGAAATGCTGGAGGGCGGTCGCGGGCACGGCTGACTCCGATGAGACGGCGACGGAAAAGCCTGTTCATCAGTCCGCGTATCCGACCATCTCCTCGTTGTAATGAACCTCCCCCATATCCTCGTCAAACCAGACGTTCCGGTCGGCGGGGAAGAGGACGTTCCAAAGATCGATGACTTCCTCCGCCTCCAGCCCATCCCGGACGTATCGAGCGAGATCGCTCCCACTCAGCGGGGACGGGGCGGGGCGATCCGGGAAGAGTTCGGCATGGATCTCCGCAAGCATGTTGGGCCCCGCCCCGGCGACGACGTCGGCCAGCTTCTCGGCCGCGTCGTTCTTGGAAATGGTCGGCATGTTTCGTGCTCCTGGTCGAAAGGACGCGGGCGCCCGTCCCGTCGGTATTATAGGCTCGGGCGCGGTCGTCGTCCGGCGAATTCACGCCGGCGCGGTCGGGGTGTCGACCCAGACGCGGCGGCGGTGGGAGTCGAGCACGGCGTCGGCGACGATCTGGGCGTTGAGGCCGTCGCGGAAGTCGGGGACGGCCGGGCGGCCCTCGACGATCGCCGAGACGAATTCCCACATCAAGTCGTAGCGGAAGACGGTCGCCGGCGCGCCTTCGGAGGGATCGCGGGGGCTGTCCCCGGGCTTGAGGAACTCGGCCGGGACGTCGACCGGCGCGAGGTCGCTCCCGGTCTTCCCCAGCAGCACGACGTTGGGCTCGTGCAGGCGGTAGACCGCCGAGCCCTCCGAGCCGTTGATCTCGGCCCATTCGTGGCCGAAGCCGTCGCGGTGGTAGCCCTTGGCGAGCGTCGTCCCCTCCCAGACGCCGGTGGCGCCGGACTGGAACTCGCCGATCAGGGCCGACCAGTCATCGACCTCCGACGGTGGGCAGGGCTTGCCGTCGACCGTCCTGTCGCGAGGGGCGAATCGGGCCGTCGCGCCGCAGACCCGCGCGATCGGGCCCATCAGGTCGATGGCGAAGTCGAGGCGGTGAATGGTCATGTCGAACAGGTCGCCCGCGCCGGCGCGGTCCTTGTACTGTCGCCACCCCCAACTGGTCTCGGGCCAGTCCAGGAACCGTTGCGAACGGAAGTGCCGAGGTTCGCCCAGAGCGCCGGACTTCACCAGGCTTCGGATGTACCGCATCGCCGGGGCGAAGCGGTAGGTGAAGGCCGTCATGTGGACGATCGAGGCGTCGCGGGCGGCCTCGTACATGTCGCCGACCTCCCGGGCGCTGAGGCCCAGGGGCTTCTCGGCCATGACGTGCTTGCCGGCCGCGGCGGCGGCCAGGGCGATCGGCCGGTGGGTGTCGTTGGGGGTGGCGATCACCACCGCGTCGACCAGGTCGTCGGCGCAGAGGGCGCGGGCGTCGGTCGTCGCGTGTTCGACTCCCCATTCCTCCTGGCGTTTCGCGAGCAGTTCGGGGTCGGCGTCGCAGATCGCGGCCAGTTCGGCGCGTGGGTCCAGGCGCAGACCAGGCAGGTGGTGGTAGGCGGTCACGGCGCCGACGCCGATGAAACCGATGCGGACGGGACGGGACGGGGAGAACTCGGACATGGGATCGATCCTCGCGGCCGGCTTGCCTTCGACTTCGGGCCCCACTATCCTGCGCGTTGCCACGATCGGAGTCCATTCTCGACCGGCTCCGCGGGCGACGACGACCAGGGGACTGAGACGATGGCGAGCGACAAACCGATCCGCGTGGCGATCATCGGCCTCGGCTTCGGGGCCGAGTTCATCCCGATCTACCAGAACTACCCCGGCGCCGAGATGTACGCCGTCTGCCGCCGCGACCAGAAAGGTCTGGACGAATGCGGCGACCATTACGGCGTCAAGGCCCGCTATCAAGACTATCGCGAGTTGCTGAAGGACCCGAACGTCGACGCGGTCCACATCAACTCGCCGATCCCCGACCACGCCTGGATGTCGATCGAGGCGCTCAAGGCCGGCAAGCACGTCGCCTGCACGGTGCCGATGGCCACCAGCGTCGAGGACTGCCGGAAGGTCGTGGAGGCCCAGCGCGCCAGCGGCAAGGTCTACATGATGATGGAGACCGTGGTCTACAGCCGCGAGTACCTCTTCGTCCAGGAGCTTCACGAGAAGGGCGAGCTTGGGCGGATCCAGTTCCTTCGCGGCAGCCACCAGCAGGACATGGACGGCTGGCCCGAATACTGGCCCGGCCTGCCGCCGATGTGGTACGCCACCCACTGCGTCAGCCCGTGCCTGGCGCTTCTGGGCAAGCACGCCGAAAGCGTCGTCTGCCACGGCTCCGGACGCATCCGCGACGACCTGATCGCCAAATATAATAGTCCGTTCGCGATCGAGACGGCCACGTTCAAGATCAAGGACTCCGACGTCGTCGCCGAGGTCACGCGCAGCCTCTTCGACACGGCGCGGCAGTACCGCGAGAGCTTCGACGCCACCGGCAGCCGCAAGAGCTTCGAGTGGCAGCAGGTCGAGGGGGAGGATCCGGTGATCCATACCAAGAGCACCCCGGAGACGCCGCTGTCGGAGCCGGAGATCGCCAAGCGGGCGAAGGTCCCCGACTACGCCCACCGGCTCCCCGAGGGGATCCGCCGCTTCACCCAGCCGGCGGCGATCCAGGACGCCGACCACCTCTCATTCCTTCAGGGAGGCGGCCACGGCGGCAGCCACCCCCACCTGGTCCACGCCTTCCTAAGCGCCGTCCGCGGCGAGAAGCCCCCCCTCCCCGACGCCGAGACCTCCGCCAACTGGACCATGGTCGGCCTGTGCGCCCACGAGTCGGCCATGAACGGCGGCAGCCGGGTCGACGTCCCAACGTTTTGACCGCGGGCCCTTCAAGCGGCCGTCAATTCGAGACGGCCGCGCAGCCGCCGCACGCCCTCTTCGGACTCCACGTCCCACTCGGACGGACGGACGGGGCGCGTGGAATCGAACAGTCGGTAGTTGTTTCGGATGCGCTCGTTGTCGGAATCGGATTGGATCGCGGCCTCGAAGTTGGCCCTGACGGCCGCGTCGGGAAAGCCCAGGGACGCCTGGCTTATGGCGGTCCATTCGAGCAGCGTCGCGTTGACGATCGGCGAGCCGCGTTGCTGAAGACCTCGCTGGCACCAACCGAGGCAGTCCCCGAACCGTTGGGTACGCAGCGCGTGGTGCGCCATGTAGAGGTACGGCGAGACGAGCCTCGTGTTCCCCTGGATCGCCCGGTCGAAATCCCGCAAGGCGCCCTCCGTATCGCGACCGTACAGTAGCGCGCCGCGGGCGGCTAGGAGCCCGTCGTTCGTCGGGAACCTGGCCAGGCCGCGGTCGAGATACGCTCGCGCCGCGTCGACGTCTCCGAGCCGCTCTTGATTGACGCCGGCTTGCACGAGGGCGTTGGCGAGCAAGGACGGGTTGCTCCGATCGACGGCCGATATCTGCATCGAAATGACGAGGTCGTCGAGGACCCGCCCCAGCCGTTCCCTCTCCGGCCGAGCCTCGTCGTCCGGGAGTTCGTCGGCGGCCTGAAGCAAGACGTCGACCGCCTTGGACCGCGCAAGCACGGAGCGCTCGCCGGGGTCCGCGAGGACGTCGCTCGCTCGCCGTCGCGCGGCGTCGGGGTCGGCCTTCTCCAGACACTCGAACTCCAGGTAGCGGTATTCGTCGTTTCCAGGTTCGAGTTCGACGGCGCGACGATAGAACCGAAGGGCGACGGCGACAAGCCCGGCCCCCTTCCAAATGGTCCCTCGCATATACGCCAACGCGCCTGGCGGGATCGACGCGGCGTGCTTGCGGAGCAACGCCAGCGCGGCGTGGAGGTCCCCCCGATCGCGCGCCTCGACGGCGGATCGGATCTCGGCTCGGGCCTCGCGGTCGGCGGGGCGAGGCGGATCGCTCGCCGTTGCGGCGGTCAGGGTATAGAAGTCGGCGGAGATTCCTTTCACCTCCTGGACCTCGGCGGCCGACAGTCGCTCCCCCGGATCGTCCATTCGGTGCGGTCAGGGTATAGAAGTCGGCGGAGATTCCTTTCACCTCCTGGACCTCGGCGGCCGACAGTCGCTCCCCCGGATCGTCCATTCGGTCTCGCAGGGCTTCCCCCTCGGACGTTTCGTCGGCGTCGTTGGCGATCAACTCGTGCAGTTGCGACAATAGCTCGACGTACTCGATGAAATCAGGATTGGCGTGGAATTCTCCATGTCTCATGGTTCAGGCTCCTCGGTTTGCTATTGCGACCTTGTCGCCGCGAGCGCCCTCTGGAAATCCTCGACCGAGACGGATCGGCCCGGAGCGATCAGGGCTCCGTGGGGAGCGTGTGGCTTGACGATCACTTCCAGGTCGGCGTTCAAGACGGCGGCGCCGAACGGGCCCTCGCCCATCTTGTAGCAGGTCAGCGAGTTCGATCCGGTCGCGTCGTCGGAGTTCGGTATGAGCCTCTTGGGAATCAGGTGAGGGAGCATGTAACGCCAGTGCTCGGAAACCGACATCCCCTTGCCGTTGACGACGACGAGGCCGGCCGAATCCACGTCGACGTCGGCGTGGGGCGTCGGCGGCACTCTCACGCCGAGTTCCTTGGAGTTCGATCCGACGACGGGGAGGCCGTCTTCCGCCCGCTTCATCGTGCGATAGACCGTCGGCATGAACGCGGTTCCTCGATCGTCGACGCTGGCGCGGACACGTCTTTCCGGCCGCTCGGCGCGGCCGTTTTCATCCCTCGTGAGTATACCAGGCGACTCGATCGCGCGAGAACGGTTCGGAACGGCGTCCGCCGCGTTAGAATGGAAACCCCGCGTCGCGCGGGGGCTTCATTCCACGCCGTCGCAACAGGTCGAGCCTCGCCCATGCCTTCTTCCGCATCGAACCGCGCCGTGCATCTGGAGAACGTCGGCGTGCATCGCGCCGGGCGTTGGATCTTGAGGGGCGTGGACTGGACCGTGCCGGCGGGGGCTTGCGTGGCGGTCCTGGGGCCCAACGGCAGCGGCAAGAGCACGTTGACGCGGGTGATCTCCGGCTACCTCTGGCCGAGCGAGGGGGATGTGGAGGTCCTCGGCGAGCGGTTCGGCCAGGTCGCGCTTCACGAGCTTCGCGAGTCGCTGCGGTTGGTCCAGCCCACCGGGCTCGCCGAGCCCGACGCCGACATGACGGCCCTCGACGTCGCGGCCACCGGCGCGTTCGGGACCGTCGGCCTGTACGAGGCGATCGACGCGGAGATCCGTGACGAGGCGCTTCGGCTCCTGGAGACCGTCGGCCTCCGCGCGGCGATCAAGACGCCCTATCAAAACCTCAGCAGCGGCGAGCGCATCCGCTGCCTGATGGCCCGCGCGATGGTCCGCAAGCCTCGGCTCCTGCTGCTCGACGAGCCGACGTCGGGGCTGGATCTTCTGGCGCGCGAGCAGGTCTTGGCGACGATCCAGTCGCTCCACGGCGAGCCCGACCCGCCGACGGTCGTCCTCATCACCCACCACCTTGAGGAACTGCCGCCGGCGGTCTCCCACGTCCTGGTCCTCGACGACGGCCGGGTCGCCGCCCGGGGCGAGCCCGCCGCGGTGCTGCGCTCGGACCTCCTCTCCGACGTCTACCGCTGCCCCCTGGAGGTGGTCCGCTCCGACGGCCGCTTCTACTCCCGCGTCAGCCCCGGCGCGTGGGCCTCGCTTCTGGCGGGGGGTGGACGATCCTGATCGCTCGTCGCGAAATCGGTGGGTTATACTACACCGAGCCGCCTTGACCGATCACCCGTTCGAGCCCCCGCGGAGACGCCCATGTCCCGTCGTCCCCGATTCGTCCGATACGCCCGCCTCGTCGTTCCCGCCCTCGTCCTCGTCCTCGGCGCGACCGCCTCGGCGTCGGCCCAGGGCTTCGTGGAGAATGCGACGCCGCAAGCCGTCGCGGGCGCGCCGCAGTACCTCGCGGCCCCCCAGGCGCCGATTCCCGCCCCGCTCTATCAGGGGCGGCCGTTCACGCCCCATCCGATCCCCGCGCCGCGGCCGGTCCTGACGCCGGCGGCGGCCTCGCCGCAAGCCTCCGCGCAAGCGCCCGCCGCGTGCGCGTGTTATTACCCCCAGGGCTTCTGCCCCATGCCGCAAGGCTTCTGCCCGATGCCGCAAGGCAACTGCGTCGCGCCGCAAGGCGACTGCGCGGGCGGCGTCCCTTGCGGCGTCCAGCCGAGCGGCCAGATCCTCCCCGCGGCCCAGTACGCCGCGCCGCAAGGTTGACGTCCCGAACCCTTGCGTCGAGGTCCGGTCGCGATACACTTCGAAAGCGCCGCCGACGGGCGGTCAGGGTTTTTGAAGGGCGTCGCGACCGAGGGACCCCATGAGCCAGCCCGCCGTCATCGAGGTCGACGAACTCCTCGCCCCCATCTCCGAGTCCGCGCCGGTCGGCGACTACCTGCGATGGGAGGACGAGTACGCCGAGCTTGAGGAACATCGCCGCGCCGACGAGGACGCCGGCGACGAGGTTTGGAAGCGCGAGACGAAGGCCGCCGACTGGCCCGCCTTGCTGAAGGCGGGGGTCAAGCTGCTGAAGACCCGCTCCAAGGACCTTCAGATCGCCGCGTGGGTCGCGGAGGCCGCGGGGCACGTCCACGGGGCCGTCGGCCTTCGCGACGGACTTCGCCTGGTGCTGGGGCTTCAGGAGGCGTACTGGGAGACCCTCCACCCCGAAGCCGGCGACATGGAGCTGCGCGCGTCGGTCTACGACTTCATCGACCACGAGTACGTCTTCCCGCTCCTGGCGAAGTCGATCGAGGTCACCCACGTCCCAGGCGCGCCTGAATACGCCTTCACGTTTTTGGATTACGAGCAGTCGCGCCGAACCGAGATGCTCGCGAACCAGAGGTACGAGGACGAGGACAAGCGGGCCGCGGCCCTTGAGGGCCGGCTCACCGGCGAGCAGTTCGACTCGGCCGCGCAGGCGACCGAGCGGGCGTTCTACGCGGATCTGGCGACGACCCACCGGGAGATCGCCGACGCCGTCGAACAGATCAACGAGGGGATCCGCGCGCGCTGGAAGGGCCCCGACCGCCCCCGGCTGAGCAAGCTGGAGACGACGATCGAGGCGCTGGGGAAGTTCCTCAAGCAGACGCTCGCCAAGAAGCCCGACGACTCGCCCCCGCCGGAGCCGGAGCCGGCGGCCGAGGTCGAGGTCGAGGTCGAGGACGACGGTTGGGCCGCCTCGTCGGAGACCGAGGAGGAGGAGCCGTCCGAACCCGCGCCGAGCCGTCGCCCCGCCCCGCGCCGCCGAGCCGCCGGCGCGCCGACGACCGCCGAGGACGCCCACGACCAGATCGCCGAGGCCGCCCATTTCCTTCGCGGCCAGGATCCCGACGACCCGACGCCCTACCTCGTGCTACGGGCTCTGGCCGTCGCGCCGCTGTTCCGCCCCGACGGCCTGGACCCGTCGAACCTCCAGGCCCCCGCCAGCGAGTTGCGCGAACGATTGTTCACGGGATCGCGGGAGGAGGACTGGACCGACGTGATGGACGAGGCCGAACGCGCCCTGGGGCGGCCCGAGGGCCGGGCCTGGCTCGACCTGCACCGCTACTCGGCCCTGGCCCTGGCCGCGTCGGGCCGCGACGACGTCCGTCGGGCGTGCGCGGCGCTTCTGAGGGCCTTCCTCGAGGACCGCGCCGCCTGGCCGGACGCCCAGTTCCGCGACGGCACCCCCTGCCTCTCCCCCGCCACGCGGGCCTGGCTCGACGAGGAGGGCCTGGTCGGCGGCGCGGCCGAGGCCCCGGCCGTCGAACCCCCCCGCTTCGCGCCGCCCGCGCCCGAACCCCCGGCCGCCGAGGCCGGCGGGGACGAAGCGGCCGGCGGCCGACCGCCGGACCCCTGGGAGATCGCCCAGGAGCACGCGCGTCGCGGCGAGGCCGTCGAGGCGCTCGGGGTCGTCGCCCGCGCCGTCCGCCAGGCCGTCGGCGGCCGCGAACGCTTCCTCCGCGAGCTGCAGCAGGCCGAGCTCTGCCTCGCCCTCGGCCGCGACGCGCTGGCCCTGCCGGTCCTGGAAAACCTCGCGGCGCGGATCGACGAACGGAAACTCGAGCAGTGGGAGGATCCCGGACTGTGCGCCCGGGTCTTCTCCGCCTTGTACCGTTGCCTGCGGACCCGCGACCAGGACGGGGCCGCCGCGGTCCACCGCCGCCTTTGCCAGCTCGACCTGGGCCTGGCGATGCAATTGGACGCGGATTGACCGGGGGACGCCGAACCTCGCCGCGACAACCGAAGGAATTTCGAAGATTCCAAGAACCCGTCCCTCTCGGACATCCGATATAACCGGCATGACGGGCGATGTCGCCGAAACCCGGCCGACGATCGATGACGATTCGATCGTGACGGTCGGGTCGGAAGCACGGAAGCGTAGCAAGGAGGTGGTCATGAAGACCCATCGGTTCCTCGTCGGATGCCTCGCGCTCGGCCTTGCCGTCGGATGCAGCAGCGTGACGGTCGTCAAGAACCCTGGCGAGGGGGACAGGGGGATCCGCTATTACCGGCCGAAACCCTACCTGCTGGTCACGCCGGCGGACGCGACCGGGCGGATGGTCAACATCAAGCTCCAGTACCTGCCGGATTATTCCGAGGAATATTCGATCCGTCCCAGGGGCAAAAAGCCGCCGGCGGTGGCGCTCGAGGACGGCTGGAACCTGGTCGGCGTCGGCGGCCCGCCGGCCCCGCCCAAGCCGCAGGAGCCCGTCGCGATCCCCGCGGCCCCGACCGATCCGACCAAGCTCCCCGAGTTCGTGGTCGCCGCGACCAACGTCCCGATCGGCTATTACGAGTCCGTCTTCGACAAGAACAAGGACGGCGGCAAGACCCTCAAGGGCTGGCGCTACGTCGGCCTGACCCCCAACGGCGGCGGCGGACCCGCGGTCGGCGTCGAACCCAAGCCCGTCCTGCCGCCGGGATGCCCGCCGCCGCCGCCGGGCTCGGCGATGTCCGGCCCGCTCTACGGGATGGTCTTCTTCAACGGCGTGATGACCTTCCGCCAACTCGACGAGATCGCCGCCAACCAGACCTGCCCGCAGTACGTGAAGATCCTCCCCGACAAGCCCGAGCCGGCCCCGACCCGAAGCGGCGGCGCGAAGCTCGACGAGTCGCCCGATCACTCCGGCGGCGAGAAGCTCCCCGAGTCCGGCGGCGGCAAGCTCGACGACGCCGATCGGCTCGACCCGCTGACGCCCGACGAGGCCGCCCCCGGCGACCTCGCGCCTCCCCCGCCGCCGACTCCCGACGGGACGGCCCTGAACCTCGATCCGGCCCCGAGCCTCCTGGACGACGCCGCCGTCGCCAAGACCTCGATCGCGATCCCGCCCCCGAAGGTCTGGGACGCCCCCCGCTGAATCGTCGCCACGCGCCGAATCCCTCCCGACGCCCCGGCCCCGCCCGGGGCGTCGCCGCTTTCGAAACCCGAGCGGGCGGCGCGATGCGGATCGGCGGCGCCCTTTTTCCGTTGAGCGGCGCCGCCCCGCCGCGGTATCGTGTCGGAAAAGGACGTTTTCCAGCGAACGATCGGTAGCTTTCGATTTCGGGCCGGAGGGGCCGCGAGCCATGGCGACCACGACGGGACGGCGTCCCAGACTCTCCAAGCCGCGCCGCGCCGCGGTGATCCTCGAGGCCGCCGCGCTGACCTCGGCCGCGGTGCTGCTGGGGTGGCTGACGCTCTGGCTGCTCCAGCAGCGGGCGCGAGGGCTCGACGTGGTCGCCCGCCACCTGCTCGCCGACGGGTTGACCCGCGTCGACGCCCCGTTCGCCGCGGCCGACGCCCGAACGGTCCTGGGGCCCGGACGCCGCGACGACTCGGCGGCGCGCGAGGCCGGGTTCCTGGACGACGCCAGGGCCGCGGCGGCGGTCCCCGGCGGCCCCATGGTCTACTACGTCTCCGCCCCCTTGCTCGGCCCCGATCGCCCGCTCGGCGACGCGACGCTCGCCGCGGTGGTCGAGCAGGTCGCCGCCGCCGCCGGTCGCGACGTGGTTTTGGCCCTGGACGTCGCCCAGATCGACAGCGACCGCGACCTGGACGCCTACGCCGCGGCCCCCTTTCGCGGCCTGGCCGAGGCGGTCGCCCGGATCAAGCCGGGGCCCCACGTCGTCTACGTCCTGACCTCCGCCGCCCCCGCGCAGAAGAGCTGGACGTCGGACGCCCTGGGGGGCTCGGTCTTCGCCCACTTCCTCCGCGCCGGGCTGACCGGGGACGCCGCCGCCTGGGACGAGTCGCCCGTCCCCGGTCGCGTCTCGGTGGAGGGGTTGCACCGATTCGTCCGCAAGCACGTTTCCGAATGGGCGCGGAAGTATCGCGGCGCCGTCCAGACGCCGACGTTGCTCCGCGTCGGCGAGCCCCGCGGGCCGGTCATGCTCGCCTTCGAGAAGCCCCCGCCACCGCCCCCCGTCGTCGAACCCGCCGCGATCGAGGATGCGCCGCGGCCGGAGCCCAAGCCCGCGGCCAAGGACGCCGAACCGGCCAGGGCCCCGGCCCCGCCTCCCGAGCCGCCTCGCGAGGCCCTGCTGCGGCGGGTGCTGGAGGAGTGGAGGGCGCACGACGCCCTCGCCGCCGCCGCCGCGTGGCGGTGGTCGCCGGCCGGCTTCCGCGGCTACCAGTGGACCCTGCTCCGCGCCGAACGCCTGCTCCGGTCGTCCTGGAACGATCCCGCCGCCCTCGCCGATCCGAGGACGGGCCTGGCCGACGTCGAGGCGGAGTTGGCTTCGGCCGCCGCCGCCCGCGAGGTGGTCCGGAAGGTCGTGGACGACGCCCGGAACCACGCCGAAACCTTCCCCTTCCGCGCCGCCCGATCCGACGAGGCCGGTCGGCGCGACGTGACCGAGGCCCTGACCTTCCTGACCGGATCGGGCCCCGAGGACCACGGACTGTACGCCCCCCCGCCCGCCCCCGCCCCCGCCCCGCCCGCCGCGCCGACGCCGAACCAGGGCGCGACCACGGCTCCGACCCCGGCCGCGGCCGAGCCGCCGCGGGCGCTGGCCGAAGCGGCGACGGCCGAGCATCCGGAACGCTTCCTGGAATTGCAACTCCCCGGGTGGGCCCTCCGCTACGTCGAGACGTTCCGGGTCCCGGATCATTTCCGCGACGATCGCCGCGGCGCGGCCCTGCGCCGGCTGGTCGAGGCGCGGGCCGTCGCCGAGGAGGCGCTGGCGGTCGACCTTCGAGGGCTCGGCCGGGTTCGGGCGGTGGTCGAGAAGGGGGACGAACGACGGCGACGGCTTCAAGACGAATTGTTCGACCCGTCGTCCTCCGCCGGCGAGGCGGCCAAGGCGCTGATCGAGCAGGCCGCGGCGCTTCGCCGCGGTTACGAGCCGGCGCTTCGGTTCGCCCGGTCGTATCACGACGGCAGGGACGCCTGGGAGCGGACCGCCGCCCGTCTGGCCGATCTGGCGGAATGGTCCGTCCGGTCGCGGGCCGCCGCCCGTCCCGAGGCCGACGACCCGCTCCCCGGCCCCGCCGCCGCGGCCCTCGACGCCGCCGCGGCCCTCGCCGAGGAATCGTACCGACCCGCCGCCGAGGGGGCCGGCGACGAGGCCCACCGCCGCGCCGACGCCCTGGGGCTGGCCGCCCAGAAGGCCGCCGCCGCGACGGACCTGCTGCAACGGACGATGCTCGACTCCGTCCGGCTCGACGACTGGGACTCCCTGGACGCCGTCCTGCGGACCCCCTGGGTCCCGGTCGAGGCGCGCAAGCGGCTGCTGGAGGCCGTCGTCCGCGTCCCCGAGACGCTCGCCTCGGAAACGCGGCCCTCCGCGGCCGACGCCGGCGACGACGCCCCGGACGACCCGCGGTTCTGGGCCCTCGCCCGCGGCCTGGCCGAGCTGGACCGCCGCCTGCTCGCGATCGCGACGGGCCCCGCCGATCGACTGGACGAGCCGCTCGACCGGGCGACGGCCGCGCTTCGGTCCCGGCCGGTCGACGTCGACCTGGCGCTGCGCGCCTTCGCCGATTACGCCGCGGTCGTCCGCAAACGGCGCGAGGAGGACCGCGCGGCGAGGGCCCGGATCGGCCGGGGCGACCCTCGCGAGCCGGAGGCGCTGGGGCCGGAACTCCAGAAGGCCGATCGCGGCGTCCGCCTCATGGGTCGGGCCGAGGCCCTGGCCGGCCGCGGCGACGGCGACGCCGCGGTCGCGTCCTGGGACCGGCTCGCCCGACTCCTGACGCTCGACTTCCACGCCTCCCGGTTCCGCGACGACTACGTTCGCGCCGCCCCCC
>Ga0209916_1001260_pt1 | contig 24166 bp, 13 predicted proteins | sample ThiBio_1000_plan_FD_183956 | JGI IMG/M metagenome (GOLD analysis project Ga0209916, IMG submission 183956) | Wastewater bioreactor microbial communities from Cape Town, South Africa - Thiocy_solids_2 (SPAdes) | ecosystem: Engineered > Bioreactor > Thiocyanate-remediating > Anaerobic-Aerobic ... | reverse complement strand
GATCTGCAATAAGCCCCCCTGGAATTCCTAATACATAAACAGCCATTCCATAAATACCATATAACTTTAAAGCATTGGCATTTGTCCATCCTAAACCTCCCTTAGCTTGATCTACTAAATAAAGCACTAATATGGCTCGCATACCGTAGAAGCTAAACCTCTCCCACATTTCTGTTAAGAATAGTATAAATAAACCTTTAGGATGTCCTAAGAAACTAGTATTAGTTAAATGTCTGGGTTGTTCCATATATTATAGTGTATTATCAAGGCCCTTCAAAAAAACGCATAAAGCGACTATGCATTTTTAAATAGTTATTGGTTAAATTTTGAATTTCAGAAGGGCGCTTCTATTTCAATTTAAAAATTAAGGGCCAAAATAAAGCTATAATTTAAATTGTGCAAATCAGTGTTAGAAGATCATGGATAGAGCAAGCATCTTTCAACACTTCCTATCAAGATATTTGTATAATAGAAGACTTATGATTTCTTTCTAAACCAACAATACTTGCTTCTCTGTTATCTAACCTCTTTATATTTTTCAAAATAATTCCTTTATCTAAAATGAGCTTGGTAAAGTTTATGCTAACATATTGGTATATAAAGATGATCGATAAAAATCATATAGGAACTTTTTGCATGTATCTTATTTGTCCTCATAGTGGCCTTGCCAAGAAAGTATTAAAATTTCCCCTTTTCCTATTACCTTATAAACAAGCCTATCTTTATGGTTTAGATGGCGAGAGATACAGCCCCTATAGCCTTTGTAAGTATGTTTTAAAACTTCTGGTCTGCCAAGCCCTACAGCCTCCCAACTATGACTTTTTATATCTTCTAAAATCTTTTCAACACTCTTTTTATGTTCTTCTTTTTCTCTGAATGCTAAAAATTCTTTCTCTTGCTTATGATCTAAAAATCTAAATATAATAGGCAATGAGGTTTCTTGTATAATCTCTGATTGCTGATCATCCATTCGTAAAAAATCTAACTTTATACGAGTGACTCTACGTACTCGCTTTTGCTCTTTCCTTTCCCTTTTTGTAACTCTTTGGTCTAGTTGAATATTATTCTGTACCTGTTCTTGAGCACTTAAACCAGGCGTTATTAATTCAACATAACAACCTTCATTTTGTTGTTCAAGTACTGTCTCAACCTCAGTAAAAGTGGTATTAGTGCTTGTCTTTCCTATAATATATGTACTAGTTTCTGTATCTCCTAACTGCAAGACATCAGTTGCTGCTACGTGGCTTTCTAAGAGCTGTATATTTTCTGTAGTAACATCTTCTCTATCTTTTTCAAAAATTTGCTCTTCTTTTTGTATGCTTAACAACGCTGATTCTTTTTCTAAGTAGCCTGTTACTATTTCGGCCAACTCTTTTACCTCTTCCTCTTCTGTTCCTAAAAGAATAGCTTGGTTTAAGTAGGTATATGCATCTTGCCAATCTTTACAATAATAAGCTAAAACACCCCTTATATAACAAGCATCCTTATCAGACAAGGTAGGTAACAAATCATGAACTTCTTGTATTGTGGTTTGAATAGCTGCTAACCTTTCTTCTTCCGGCTGTGTAATAACTAAATTTGAATCATACAAGCGAACAATCTCTAATTTAGCTTTAGGAAGACTTGAACGCTTTTAGTACTCCAGTGCTTTTTGGTAATTAGCAACACACCTATTTCCTTTATCAGCCTTGATATGCGCTTTCTCATATAACGTGGCAATATGGTAAAATGCTTGTGGCAATTCGGATTGCTCCCAATAGTACTTAGCTTGTTTATAATCTGGCTTCTTGTTTTTGATACCTATCCACCCTTTCACATAAGCCACCCCAAGGTTATAGGAACAGTGCATTTTAATATGCACAGAAACTGTCGGAATACTGATAGCTTCTAACATGCAATTTGCAAACAGCTGGTAGTTAGGCTTGCCATTTATCCCCCCATATCCTAGTGCGTAAAGATCTTCTATTAATTTTCTATTATAGATTTAGATATTCTTTTGAATGGTTATTGGTGTTAATGGATATTTTTTGATTTTTTGTAAGCGATCTAGCTAATATGAATAAAGCCTTTTCACAGTGAGTACAGATATAATCACATTATTGTATAGATACAAAAATCTTAACTCTCTTTGCATATGGTACCCACTACCAGATCTTCAATATAATATTTGGCTAACGCTCACATATTCGTTTATAAGGGCACGTTGCACATTGAAGGTGATCTTCAGTTTGTATAAAGGGTATCTGTGGGTCTAATATTTCTTGTAATAGCAAGTCTAAGCCTGTTTCAAATTCGCTTTGATAAGGTGTTATATCTTCTATATATCTATAATCTTTAGTATCCACTTGTTTCACCATGAGACGTGGATCAAAATTAGCCTTAAAGGCAGACCTAGTATTAACAATACCAGGCATTATCTTATAAGCACTATTGTTAGCGTGCTTTTTAAATATCCAAGCATAGAAAAAGGTTTGGAATATTGCTTTTGTCTTTTGGGCAGTGTTTCTATAAAATAAATTACTAATTTGTTCAACATATTTTTCATCACCACCTGTTTTATAATCTATAACACGAATGGAATCTTGTTTCTGGTCTATTCTATCTATAATACCACTTAAAGCAACTACTTTATCGCTTGTAAGCCTGAAGTGAATCATTAAAGATTGTTGTTTTCCTACTTCTATCCCTACCAACGTAAAAGGTGTGTACTTTTCATCAATTTCTAATATCTTATTTACTACTTTTTGCATTACCTCTTGTTCTATCAGGTGTTCACCTCCCCACTGTAGTATATGATTACTATATAAAGCATTAGAAAATACTTCTGCTATTATAGCCTGTAATTGACTTTTTAGCTTTTCTAAATCATTTTTTTGAACCAGGCTACCTTTGCGAGCTATTTGCAATGGGGCATATAATTTTTCCATTACCTTATGGAACAAACTACCAAATCGTATGGCGTCTGTATCTTCAATAAGCAATTGTTGAGGTACTTGTAGTTGAAGAATATAACGAAAATAAAACCTCAAGCTACAACCTAAATAGCTGTTGAGTGCAGCTGGTGTCAATGAACGTTTTCCTTGTCCATTCTTAACAACAAACTCTTCTAACTTTAATAGGACACCATCATCCTTTTTAATGATAATAGGACAAATAGTGGGTGTATAGATAGCAGTATTTACATAATGCTGTTCTATTGGCAACTTACTTTCATATAGCAATTGCCATAGGTAACGACTCACTTCTTTTGGATTGGTTGCACTTGAAGGAGTATTACAAGTAATATATACTTGCTGAGCTCTTTGGAGTAACCGGTAGAAATAATAAGCATCGAGTGTGGCTTGAAAAGTATCCATGGTGGGTAGTCCATATCCTTTTCTAAGGTTATAAGGAATAAAAGAGCCTTGTGCAGCACTAGCTGGCAAATTACCTTCATTCATACCCACTATAAAAACATACTTAAAGTCTAAGTTAGCTGTTTCCCAGATACGTAATATTTGAATACCCTTTGCTGATGTTTTTTCTTTAAAAGTTAGTTGAAGTGAACGTACTAGCTGCCTGAAAAGTTGTATAAAACGCTCTATAGATACCTTGTACAGAGGTGCTATTATATCTTGTATATAGCTTAACTGCTTAATAAGTTCACCTAATGCTTCTTGTTCTAACGCGAGCGTTGAATCTTCTTCAGCTTCTAACTGTGCTTTTACAAGCGTTATAACATCAATAACATACTGAGCAATATCTATAGTTGAAGATGCCGGTCGAAAGATGGCTTGGTACAATTCACTAGCTTCTGATAATATTTTTCGTGATGTATAACTTGTATAATGATTGGTTAATAATTGAATAGTTTCACTAGCTAGCGCTTGGTTGCAATACTTAATGGGTGTATGTTTCAGTAAAGCTATAATGGCCTGAGTGGGGAAATAACCAGCTGGACAAGTTGGCTGCTGTATGGTAATTTGCAAAGCTAGTATCTGCTCAATAAGCTGATAACTAGCTGTATGTGTAATGGCATAACCTAGCGTAGTATTAACGGATTGTAAGTTAGTTGGTAGTGCATGCAGCATAGGAAGAAATAAATCTTCGTTCGCTAAAACAATTACTGCTTGGTGTAGTTTAAAACTATTTCCTTCTTGGTTTATTAATTGCTGTAGCTGCCTGCTTACTAACTCGGCTTGCTCTGCTGTAGTATTGGCTTCAAAAAAGTTTATCTTTTTAAAATTGTTTTGTATTCTAGCCGGAAAAGGCTTTTTAAAGCTTGTTTGAAAATAGGGTTTTGTTTGATGATGTCTTAAATAATATCCTGCTTCTTGGTTTTTATCATTCATATAATAAGCATCTGTATCCCAGTAAAATTGTGTAGAGATATTACTGTGCAACCAAGCAAAAATTTTCTCTTCTGCAGGATGCAAGGCATTGAAGCCTATGAAGATGAACTGTTTATAGTTAGTGAGTAACTCTTTTGTTAGGTTATTGTATAGCTCTCTATAGCAAAGCCCTGCATATCCTATACCTTTTTTTAGTAACTCAGCTGTAAACCTTTCATAAATACGTGGTAATATTCTCCATAACTTCAGGAAATCCTGCTGTTGCGTAGATAGCCGTTTTTCAAAAGATTTCCAGAAAGATTGAATGGCTTCTTTTTGTGCTTCCGAAAGATGCTCGTAAGTAAGGGTTATAGCTTTTTGTTCATATAGATTGACAAATAGTTGATCAGGATCAACCAAACACTTATCCAATATATCGAAATCTTGTAGCAGCATATTCCCCCACCCATAAAAACGATCAAAAGGCTCATCAGCAGCATTAAATTGTTGGAAAGTCTGATAAAGTAATACAAGAAGGTCTAAATTAGGAGCAATAGTAATTTTGCTGCATTGTTCTATCCATGGTTCTAAAGTTAGCACTTTAGGTAACAAAGCAGGATTATCTATTTTATTGCATACAACTTGTTGAAAGACTTCTGCTGATTTTTGGCTAGGTAATATAAAGGTAGATTGAGCTATGCTTGCTACTGTATATTGCTGAAGTAGATCTTCGGCAACCTCCTCTAAGAAAGAATGATAAACGTTATTCATGGTGTTAGTTGCATGAGTCTTAGATTTTGCACTAATATATACAGTGGCCTACAAAGTATACTACCATGTCTACTAGAAATAAGTTTGTATAACGCCTACCGATCAACTTTAATAATACTGCTGAATATACGTTTATGTGTATAGGTTCAAGTATTTTCTTGCAGTTTAATGAGAGCTAACTTTTTCTTAATCACTACATACAATTTAAGAGTTGCTAATTGAAGTAATACAACTAAATTTTATTATATTCTATAGTTAGAAATCGCTTATTTGTATATCCATGAGCTTATGTTCCTACACTAATACTAACCAACTATTAAATCGAGCAATTCAGCACTATATGTATTATGTATATAATATTGACAATCAAGAAAAAGTAAAAACTATAGGCACTCCCATAACAGTAACATGGAAAAATACTAGTAAGTGGCAGAATTATGAATAGAAAAGGATTCTATTAGAGTGTTTAGTCTTGGCTAAAAGTAAAGTACAAAGTTCAAGCTTACTCTATTGTCTCACCAAAAGACTTTTAAAGCTCCTTGTTGACGTAAAGAATGATTATTAAGCTGTAATCTATCGGCCTCTTCTTTAAGCTGTCGATCTAGCTGCTTGGTAATAGAAGCGCCTATAATCAAATGTTTAAACTCAAACTGCTCCAATAGCAGCTTTAAAGATTGTATGCTATTCCCTTCTATTACTAAAAAATCTGTGTAAATTTTTTGATGCAAGTCAGGGAAATATGAGCCTGTTTTATTAAGAAAAATAAATTTTTTATGACCCCATACACCTATTGTAATTCCATGCCAATCTGATAAAGATATAGTAGCCATATCACTTGCTTGCTTAAAAGTATAACTATAATTTTTGTGTATACCCATGGCTACCTGGCTCGGCTTAATATGATAGGTGAACTTTTTGTCCTGCTTATATAAGTCTTCATCAACCAACAGTAGATTTTCTCTACTTCTTAGCAAACCAACTGCTTGATGACCAGGAATACTATAAAAAATTACACCCTGCTGATGCTGATATTGGACAATAGCTAGTGTGGTACGTAGGCTAAGTAATACAGCAACTGCACTAACAGACCAAAGTATCCGGAATTCTTTCTTAGCCAGAAATACCAACACACTTATTATTAATCCATACCACAACAATAAGTCTTGTGTATGGATATAGATATCAGATAATACACTATAAGGAAGGCTACTAATCCATGCTACAAATTGATTTACCAAACCAGTCAAATATTCAAGTAACCAAGCTATGCAAGCGCTTAAGCTAACCCACCAACAAGTAAATAATACACATAATCCTAAAATAAAAATAAAGAAGGCTGCTGGTACTACTACCCAATTTGCGAATATGAAATAAGTTGGAAATTGATGAAAATAATATAAGCTAATGGGTGTAGTAGCCAATTGTGCAGCTAAAGATACAGAAGTCCATAGCCATAGTTGACGAAGCACTATATTCTTAAAGTTGAACCAACCATAAATTTTAGGTTGCAAGTATATAATGCCTAATACAGCCAAATAAGATAGCTGAAAGCTAATCGAAAAAATCAATAGAGGTTTAACTAGCAATAATAAAAAAGCAGATACTGACAATAGATTATAAATATTGCCTGCTCTCCCCAATAGCCTTGCTAAAATTACGAAACTGAACATCAGGGTAGCACGTACTACAGAAGGTGACAAAACCGTCATACCAGCATATATACAAAGCCCTCCACATATTATTATAGAACTAAGCCACCTACTCCTTGGCCGAAGTTTCTTACGCCTGTATAATAAAATATTTAGCAACCAATATAATATACCTACATGCAAACCAGAAACTGCTAATATATGCATGGTTCCTGCACTAGCATAAGCATCTCGTACTTCTATATTCAACTCATCTTTTATACCCAATACTAAAGCAAGGACTATGCTCCTTTCTTTCATACTCACCATATGCTGAGTCAATATTCTCTCACAAAAACTACGAATTCTTAGGCAGAGGACTTGCAAGTAGCTAGGAGGCGCATATGTTATCTTGCGCAGAGAATTCAGACATACTCGATGATGGTAGTAAATATGTTCATGGCCCAAGAAGCGTTTATAGTTAAATTCTTCAGGATTGCGTGGATCAGCAATCAACTGAGGCTGACCTACAATCATATACACCTCTCCGTACTGAATTGTCGTTGCAGAAGATTTATCTACCAACAAACGCACTTTGCCTGTTAACTTTTGCCATTTACCTTGTATGTGAGCTTGCTGCATGGCTACTGTAACGTATAGACGATCCTCTTTTACAATAATGGCATCTTCCAACGCCACTACAACATAGGCTTCTGTGTCATGTATCTGATGCTGCAACTTTGCTGAATTACCACTACCCTGATGATTTAAAAGACATAAGGAACCTGCAAAAAAAATGCTAGCCAATCCTATTATCCCTAACCAAGTATTAAAAAAATATAACTTGGCACGTTGCAGGATGATGATTAGAGTTACATAACCAATAGCTAACAAAACTGTTACCAGTATTACCAATTTATATGATAAGAGATCATAGTAGGCACACAGAATACCACCAATAAAAAAATCGTAATGCGTACAAAAGGAAAAGTAGACCAAAAAGACATCCTTATAAAAATTTTCTACAGGAAACTTTTAACATATATCAATTATTGTGCAACAGCAATAACATTGGAATAAATAAATCAGAATAATTTGTTAACCTGCCTGCTCCCCGATATTACTAACTATCGCTAATAAGAAGAAACATTTTAATATATGTCCATCCTATCTTTTTAGCTTATCCCTTATTATTACTCGGCTTAGCTGCTCTAGCTCAACAGCAATTTTTTCTAAACTTAATTTTCTTGCTAATGGCACAAAATAGTCTAATGTCTCTTGAGAAATATATTTACGTTTAGCTACCGAAGAGTGAAACTGGAGAGTACGCATGTTATGCAACCGATCTAACAATTTTATCAGAGCTGCCCTAGCATCTTCATAGTTTAGAATTCGAGCTAGGTTTTCCTTATCGGTTAAGTTTATTTGTCGTTCACGTTCTTCTAAATTAGTTGATTTGGCTACTAAAAATGCCACCGTTTTTCCAAAAAGCATCCGAATATGCGCGAGTGATAGGCTAGTATCCTCTACCATATCATGCAATAAGATACCTAATCTTGCGAGTACTCTAACAAAATCAAAGCTGCAGCTATAGGATGCGTAAAAAAGGCTCTCCAGACTTCCTTTTTACTCCTCCATGATACCTTTTAATAATTTCCAGACCTTTTTGAATAAGCCCAATATCTACTTGAGTACCTTACGAGTATTCGACAATATTAATATATCTTTCTACCTGAAAGTATTTCAGGTAGTTTGTATGTTTATAACTAGCAGTACTAGCTTATATTCTGTTTCTACCTAGTTTAGTAGAAAAGAGCTTACACTTTTATGAAATTCACCAACCAAATAGAGACCTCCAGGTTAATGCTTTCTCCTACATCAAAAGAAGGTGAAGCAATCTTAATGAACCACCCTTCAGTAACTACCACTCTGTTTTATACAGATATACAAATCAGTGTTGGAGCAATTAGAGCATGGCTTCTTAATGCATACGAGCATTGGCACAAACATCCTTATGGTGTATGGGTAATTAGAATTAAAGAATCTAGACAATTTATAGGCTTTTGTAGTTTACGGTTTGATGAAGAAACCAGGGAAACAATATTAAGCTATGGCATCTTAGAGCATTATAGAGAGAAGGGATATGCTTTTGAAGCTGTAAGTGCTGTTATACAATATGGTTTTCAAAGATGTTTTCTAAGCCGTATAATGGCAAATGTTAATAAAGGCAATCTTGCCTCAATTCACTTATTGGAAAAACTAGAAATGACAAGATTTAGTATTTCAGAAAAGAGCTATACTTATATAAAAGAAAAAGGATTTTAAAAAAGCTTATCAAGTTTCAAATAAATAATTTTTTTATCTTACTAGAAGATTCTGAAAGAAGATAACAATTTAATTAATAAGCAGGAAGCTTTAGTAATATCAGCATTTTGTACCAAACTTAATAAAATAGTTATTCAAAAATAATTTTGCTATTAATTAATTTCTAATATAATAGGTGTACTTTGAAAAATCTCCATTTATGCTGTGGAGAAAAATATTTTACAGCATATCGTATGTAGACAAAGGATAAAAAATTCCTTGACAAGCTGTTCGATATTCAAATAACCATTTAAAACTTGGCTTTTAAATAGGATACCATCTCTTTACTTCTCTCATTGTAGGACACACTCCTACTTTTTATCTTAAAGCGAACAAATACAGATATGCCAGACAGTACAGAGACTACACCAAATTCCATGTTACTATATATAGGTTAATAAGTGAAAGCTATGCTGGCTAATGGAGGGATTAAGGTTAGTTCCTAACACAAAGTACACACAATAGAAGAACCAATCTTTGCTTAATCTATCTAGAAGAATGCGTGTAAAAATTCCTATACAACTCATATCAGTGGCATCATAAACCTCTTCTTAAAGTAAGACTTATGATATTTACTTAACAAGTTCTTCTTATTAAGGTACTTTTGTTTTTATTTGCTTTTCAAACTAATATAGCTTTCTCTAACTAGAACTAGCAATTTAAGTCACTTACACAAGGTCAAGCACCACAACTACCATATATCATTTTCTATATTAAACTTACAGACAAGAATATAATAATCTATACATAATTCTACCATGAAAAAAGTCATACATATCTATAAACTATTACTTCCCTATTTATGGAGCAGCAAGCAAGCAAAACTTGCAACCTTATCAACTCTTGTATTAATAGGTATTGATATTATGGCTAGTACATATTTCCCTTATATATGGAAAAACATTATTAGTACAGGTATTGAAGCAAAGCCTGTTTTATGGTTTCTTAAACACACCATCTTATTATTTACCACATGGGTTTTCATAAGAAATTCATCTAATCTTCGTGAAGTCTCCTTTTTTCCAGTCACCAACGAAGCCATCAAAGAAATACGATTAAAAACCATTTTTAAAGTACATACAGTAAGTTTAAGAAATTTAGAAAAGTATAGTGTGCAGGAAATCATTAGTGCTACCAGCCGAATCTCACAAAGCGTTCGGAATTTTATGAGGGTTTCTTTTATTTCTATTTTTCCTAGCACTGCCAAAATAATTAGTTTATCAGTGGCCTTATTTACTGCAGATAAGCTTTGCTTTATTATGGTCGGTGCAGCTTATGCTGGTCTGATAGCAGCATCCCTTTGTTTAAGATATTATACCCAGTCTAAATATAAAGCTTGGCATTTAACAGACAATGTAACTTCCATAATGGGGCAGAATTTATATAATACTGCTACCATAAGATTTAACCCACAACCACATAACGTACAACTTAGAAGATTATTTAATTTAGAGGCCCATGCTTGGCAGCACTATAATGTCTTATTTTATTTATTGTACCTGGTACAAGATTGTATATTTTATCTAGGTGCAGGCATTGCTTTTTGCCTATTGATAGTTGATTATAGTCATGGGATAATAGGGTTAGATAAAATAGTTTTAGTATACGGACTTATTGCCTCTATGCACAGTCCATTAGTAGAAATAACTCGAAATTTAACGCGTTTTTTTGGAGGTATTATAGATATTCATAAAACACTCGACATTCTTAACCTTCCTTCAGAGAATAAACAGATTCAACTAATAAAACTTACCCCTCAACCCATTCAATTAAAACAACTATCATTCAGCTATAGTGAGGATAAAAAGCTGTTAAAAGATATAAATTTAACCATTACACCAGGTGATAAAATTGGTATTTTTGGCCCATCTGGTACAGGTAAATCAACCTTATGCCAAATTATAGCTGGCCTTATTGTTCCAAATACAGGCAGTGTACTATATGGCGACATACCTATTGCACACATCAATACTATTTCTCTAGGAAAGGTGTTGCAGTATATACCACAACTGCAACATATACAAGCACTAACCGAAGAAGAGCATACCTATGGTGTTAACTTAAGAAAGAAACCTTTTAGTGGAGGAGAATATCAACGACATCTATTGCATGAAGCTTTACAAAGCAATCCTCAAATTATCATTTTAGATGAAACTATCAATGCATTAGATGAACCATCTGCCAAGCAAATCTTAGAACAAATATTACAAAGAGTTCCTACTGTTATCATGGTCAGCCATTCCCATACACTGTTAAGTAATATGAAACGTATTTTTGAGTTAAAAGATGGACAGTTGGTGGAAACTAAAAACAGCTAATACAAATAAACACCATAAAATTTGTAACCAAAAATAGGACTATACATATTCAGCATTACTAAGAAGTATCTATTTTCAATCAACCAAAGGATGTAAAGTTAGCCATGACCAACCTTAAATAACAAAACATAAACTTATCAAGCACAGCTATTAAAGATGCTTAAGAAGCAGAAAAGATTTTAACATGTAAGCTCATTAAGAAGGAGACTGATTAATCTCAAATACGTTTATATCATCTATTAACATATACATAATTTTTTTACTATAAAATTATCAAGATTGGCTTAAGAACTAGCTTTTATCACAGTTTTAAAAGAACAAATCATTGTTAAATGAAATAAAAATTTTAATTTTGCGCCATAACCATCTTTAAATATTCTTGAGTTATCAAAAAATTTCAATCTTAACCTGTAATATACAGGTACAAATCTATTTACTACTATGTTAATTTGGGGAACATCTTATATGAATATAAAGCAGCAAGTAGCTGTTGAAGGGCCATCCTGTAATGCTTGTGGAAATACAAAATTTGTTTTGCATGGGATTCAACGTTATGGTCATATTTGGTGGATCCCATTTATACCTACGGAAAAAATATTTTTATTAACATGCTTAAACTGCCATTCTACTATCTCTAATGATAAGGCAGAAAATTTAGTAAAAGAAGGTAACCTTTCGGTATTCAAAACACCCATTTTAAGTTATATAGGTGGGCTTATCATGTTATCTCTCATTCTTTTGTATATTCTTACTGGTGTCATCTTTATTGGTGGCAAAGCTAATGCGAAAAGTACAAGCAAAGAGCTATATGAGATTAGAGCTAGCAAGGATCCAGTTCAAACAGGCGATTTCCTAATTTTACACGACAAAAAACAATTTGGCTATGTATTAGCCCATGTACTAAAAGTAAATGAAGAGGGTATTATTGTACAATTTTCAAACATGATGTATAGAAGCAAAACAGAATTGTCGTCGATTGCACACAATAGGACAAAGGTTTTTGATGATTCTTTTTATCAAAGTAACTATTATGAAACCACACTAGAGGAATTAAAAAAGGAATTTCAATTAGATGAAATCATCATAAGGAAAGACCATCCTCAGGTTAATGCAGCAGGATCAAAGGAAAACAAATAATCTTGTTGTATTATTACCCCCTAGAAGTAGTATAAAACCATATTTTTAATAGGTGTTTGCTACAACATGCTTGGAGCACTTGATTTACTATACATTTGTCAAAAGCTATTGAATTAAAAAAGAGAGGTTATATAAAGACAAATGCCCTTTTATACAACCTCTCTTAAAGTTACAATATAATTTTCCTTACTACGCTATAAGAGACTGTTAAGGACTAACACCTAATATTCAAGTGAGCTTAGTTCTTAAATGATAACAATAACACCCGCTTTTACAATAATCAAGCATTGCCTAAACAAGCGGGCAATGTTGCAGTCTACTATACTTTATTATTACTCCATTGGCATTTTACTTTCATCCATATAAACTATCTCCCATTGGCACCCATCTAAATCAGCAAAACTGTGCTGATACATCCAACCATAATCCATAGGTTCTGCATATATAGTACCACCAGCCTGTTGTGCTTTTTTAACCAATTCTATAACTTCTTCTTTACTATCAGCATCGATTGCAATTAAAACTTGAGTAGTCTCTTTGGCATTACTAATAGGCTTTTTAGTAAAACTTTGGAAAAACTCTTCTGTAAGTAGCATAACAAAAATATTATCGCTAATTACAATGCATTTTGCCTTATCATCCGAGAACTTTAGGTTAACAGTAAAACCAAGCTGAATAAAAAAACTTTCAGATTTTTTTAATTCTTTTACAGGTAAATTAATAAAAACATTTTTTGCCATAATTTTTGCTTTTTCTTTATTGTGTAAATATTACTACAAAGCTAAGCATCAGGTTTTGCCCACTTAATGACATATACGACAATAGAGCAGGCTGATTACGTCAATTACACATTATATATCTAACACATATGAAGCATGTATCTATACTACTGTTAAAACATGTTAATGTGGCAGGCATAGAAAATGCACGCCAGAGTTTCTTAGAAACCGATATCTATTTAACCCAACAAGGCAACTCATCTATGTTTGAAGTCAGCCTTGTTGGCTTAACTCACGAAGTCAGCACAAATAATAATTTATATACTATCCAAGCCGACCAACTGGCCAAGGAAGTACATAAAACAGATATCATTATTATTCCTCCTATACAAGATGACTTTCTCAAAGCTATACAAGACAATCAGCCTTTTATTTCATGGATTAAAGCTCATTATGAGCATGGCACCCAAATCATAAGCTTATGTGTAGGAGCTTTTATCTTGGCAAGTACGGGATTATTGGATGGAAGAAAATGTGTAACTCATTGGCGAGCAGCGCCGCATTTTAAAAATCTATTTCCTAAAGTAAACTTGCTTACTGATAAGCTGCTTACTGACGAACAAGGCATTTATACGGGTGGTGGTGCCTTCTCTTCAGCTAACTTACTGCTGTATTTTATAGAGAAAACAGTAGGAAGAGATGCATCCATTTACTGTTCTAAAATTTTTCAGATAGATACAGAAAGGACATCACAAACGCCGTTTATCATTTTTAATGGACAAAAAGATCATTCTGATGAGGCCATAAAGCTTGCTCAGAACTATATTGAAGCATATTATAAACACAACCCTAGTGTAGACAAACTATGTAAAACCTTTTCGGTTAGCAGAAGAACTTTCGAACGAAGATTTAAAAAAGCTACCGGAAACACTATACTAGAATATATCCAACGAGTAAAAGTAGAAGCAGCTAAACGTGAATTAGAGAAAGGTAGAAAGACAGTCAATGAAGTAATGTTTGAAGTAGGATACATGGATAGCAAAAACTTTAGAAATATATTTAAAAAGTATGCTGGCCTCTCACCTTCGGGCTATAAAAGCAAGTATGCATTGCTAGTGCCATAAGCTAATTTTGAAAATGCATGGTATATATTCTTTGCTTAGCAAAGCTACTGACCAGCCTATCTATATTAAGCATACAATAATAGTTTGATTAGCTGTTACACTTGCATCTTTATTATTAATTATTACTGAGATGCAATGTGTACCACATTTCAACTTTATTTGTTACATACTTGCTTAATCAGTAATTTAGCAAGTTGTAAGGTTAGTGCTTTACATTTATAGTACTAACTCGCAAAATCTTTTATAGGCAGCTTTTTCATGAAAAAATATCCTGAATACAAACAACTAGATTTAGTTCAAGTAGCCAAAGAAATAAATGACTTTTGGCAAACCCACGATACATTTATTCAATCTATTAAAAATCGTGAGGGCAAGCCTAGCTTTACTTTTTATGAAGGCCCTCCTTCTGCCAATGGAGAACCCGGTATTCACCATGTACTATCTAGAGCACTCAAGGACTTATTTTGTCGCTACAAAACACTACAAGGATATCAAGTAAAACGAAAAAGTGGCTGGGATACGCATGGGCTGCCTGTAGAACTGCAAGTAGAAAAAGCTTTAGGCATTACCAAAGAAGAGATTGGTAAAAAAATTAGTATTGAAGAGTACAATACTCATTGTCGGCAAACAGTAATGCGCTACACCGATCAATGGGAAAAGTTAACCACTCAATTAGGTTATTGGCTAGATACTAAAAATCCGTATATTACTTATGATCGTAATTACATTGAGTCTGTTTGGTACTTGTTAAAACAGTTATATAACAAAGGACTTCTTTATAAAGGATACAGCATCCAACCCTATTCACCTGCTGCAGGTACAGGATTAAGTTCACATGAGCTAAATCAGCCCGGTTGCTATAGATCGGTTAAAGACGTTACTATAGTAGCACAGTTTAAGCTTAAAAATACCGATCAAGATTATATACTCGCTTGGACAACAACCCCTTGGACTTTACCTGCTAATAGTGCACTGGCTATAGGAGAAAATATAGCCTATGTAAAAGTACGTACTTATAATCCCTATACTGAGAAGCCTATACAGATTATTTTAGCTGAAGCAGCACTATCTCGCTATTTTACTACTGCTACTGATAGTGAAGCATTAGCCCATTACCAACCAGGCCAGCCTACTATACCGTGGGAGATAGTAGCCAAGTATCAAGGCAAAGACCTAGTAGGATTTGAATATGAACAACTGCTTCCTTATGTACACCCCTCAAACCATACCTTTAAGGTGGTAGCAGGCGATTTTGTAACAACTGATGAAGGAACCGGCATTGTGCATATAGCACCTACATTTGGAGCCGATGACATGCGTCTTGCACAAAAACTAGGTATACCAGCCATTACAGTTGAACGTGATGGTAAAGCTGTACCGATTGTGGATAAACAAGGACGCTTTGTAGAAGAAATTACCGATTGGCCAGGGATGTATGTAAAAGAAGACTATGAACCAGAAGGAGTCCGTAAACAGCCAGGCTATAAATCAGCAGACGTACTCATTGCAATCAAGCTTAAGCAAGAAAATAAAGCTTTTCATGTAGCAAAATATGAACATAACTATCCACATTGTTGGCGTACCGACAAACCCATCCTATACTATCCATTAGATGCTTGGTTTATTCGTACTACAGCTTACAAAGATCGCTTAATAGCACTTAATAAGACTATTAACTGGAAGCCTACTTCTACAGGTACAGGCCGCTTTGAGAACTGGCTAGAAAATCTAGTAGATTGGAATTTGAGCCGCGATCGCTTTTGGGGAACTCCATTACCCATCTGGCGTACTGAAGACGGACAAGAGGAATTTTGTATTGGCTCTATACAAGAGCTCAACCAAGAAGTAGAAAAATCTATAGCAGCAGGTTTTATGGAACAACCGCTGTCTGCAGATTTTGATCTTCATCGTCCGTATGTAGATCATATCGTGTTGGTAAGCCCTTCAGGAAAAAAAATGCATCGCACAACAGATTTAATTGATGTTTGGTTTGATTCTGGAGCTATGCCTTACGCACAATGGCATTATCCTTTTGAAAATAAGGAAATCTTTCAGCAGAGCTTTCCAGCAGATTTTATTGCCGAAGGTGTTGACCAAACACGAGGTTGGTTCTTCACACTACATGCTATTGCAGGAATGTTGTTTGATAGCGTAGCTTTTAAAAATGTGATTTCGAATGGGCTAATTTTGGATAAAAATGGGAATAAGATGTCTAAACGACTAGGTAATTCTATTGACCCTTTCCAAATCATGCAACAATATGGCCCCGATGCACTGCGCTGGTATATGATCAGTAATGCCAACCCTTGGGACAACCTTAAGTTTGACCCAGAAGGTCCTATAGAAGTAACACGTAAATTCTTTTCTACTTTACAGAACACTTATAACTTCTTTGCATTATATGCTAACCTAGATGCATTTGTTTTTGATGAACATTCCAGTATAACACTCAAAGAACGGCCGGAAATTGATCGATGGATTCTTTCACGGTTACATAGTCTCATTCAGTTTGTTACAACAGAACTTGATGCCTATGAGCCTACTAGGGCTTGTCGCGCTATACAAGACTTTATTGTTGATGATTTAAGCAATTGGTATGTACGGCTCAACAGGAAACGTTTTTGGAAAAGTGAACAAACGCAAGATAAGACAGCAGCTTATCAAACATTATATACCTGTTTAATAACGGTTACACAATTATCAGCACCTATTGCGCCATTTTATACCGAGCGCCTGTACAAAGACTTACAAGCAGCACAACAAGAAGATAAAACATCCTCTGTACATTTAAGCGATTGGCCTGTTGTAGATACTTCAGCTATTAATTTAGCTTTAGAAGCTAAGATGCAACAAGCACAAACCATTGTATCTTTAGTGCATTCGTTGAGAAAAAAGCATAATCTTAAGGTTAGACAACCACTTACCAAGTTAATTGTTCCTGTTGCGAACGAGGCTATGCAAGCACAGATAGAAGCTGTTGCGGATCTTATCTTGGCTGAAACCAACATTAAACAGATTACATACATAGCCCATACCAGTGAGCTAGTTGCTAAAAAGGTAAAGCCCAACTTTAAGCAATTAGGCCAACGGTATAAAGCACAAATTAAGCCCATTACAGAAGCACTTGCTAAGCTTACACAAGCTGATATAAATGCTTTAGAAACACACCAAGCAATAGACATTCATATAGGTACAGAGACCATCAAGCTTACTTTAGATGATGTAATCATCATTTCAGAAGACATTCCTGGTTGGTCCGTAGCCAGCCACGAAGGCATTACAGTTGCGCTAGATATAATTGTTACAGATACACTACGGCAAGAAGGTATTGCCAGAGACGTGGTGAATAGGGTGCAGAACATGCGTAAGTCTATGGGATTGGAAGTACAGGACAAGATACAGCTCGCTATAGCTTCTCAAGAAGAGTTTGTAAAAGAAGCCGTTACAGTATACCAAACATACATTTGTCAAGAGACGCAAGCTTTACAGTTTACTGTACTAGATAGTTTAACAGAAGGTGAGCAGGTAGAAATAGATAATTATGTGTTACGGATAAATGTAAAACTAGACATACTTAACTTGCCGGTGTTCTAAATCTGGGGAGCATTCACCTGCTAGCTTTAATTCATTTATGGCCTTACCATAGATAGGGTTTTTATCAGTGTTGATAGTCTTAGGCCTGGAATATGCAGGAATAGAGTTCAAAGCTTTACTTAAGAATTTCTTAGCGGCATTACTATTCCTGGTAGTGGATAAATAAAAGTCTACTGTACTCGCTGCTTTAACTATAGTCCGGTAAAGATATACCCATTTACCCTTAACTTTAAGATAAGTTTCATCTACTCTCCAGCTATAACCAAGAGTAGGCTTCCAATATATGAAAATCTGGTCCTGCGTTATAATACTCTTTTAGCCAAACAGAGTCAGATAAATTCCATAGATTTGACTCAACCATAATTACCTTATCAGGGAAATTGCTAAAAGGTGGATTAAACCTTGGAGGAAAGGCAAAGGATGGACATATTAAATTAAGTATTGGATTAAAGAATAATATACCAACTAGTGTAAGAATATGTAAACAAGTAACTGAAGCAAGCGAAAATAGAGCCTTAGATAAGAGCTATCAATCAAGCTAAAGTGGAAAAGGAAGATATCCTATTATTTGATAGAGGCATTTCGAAAGCAGATACATATAAACAGATAAGTCAAGCAAACAAATATTTTATTACTAGGCTTAATGTTGGTAGGAAATATATTCAAGTTAAAGAAAATGCTCTTAACAGCAACCAAGATAACAGTATAACTATACTAAATGATGAAATAGTTAACTTGTATAAACAGCAAAGCAAAAGGGTTACATGTGATTTAAGATTAGTTAAGGCTGAGAATAAAAAAGGAGAAGAACTCTGGTTTTTGACCAATATATTTTATTTATCTGCTCAAGAGTTGGTTTTCTCCTATAAGAGAAGGTGGGATATAGAGGTATTTTTCAAATTCATTAAGCAACACTTACAATTTAAACGTTTTATTAGCCATACTACTAATGGGATGAGTGTTTATTTATTATACTGTGTTTAATAGCAGCGATATTATTTACCGTATTTAAAATAACCAATCAGTTAAGTGGTTTTATAAGCTTGCATTATTACAATTTAATTTGGCCCTTGAAAAAGATATGGTTAAAGATATTGTACTTTTTTGTGGAGGAAATCCAGAGCTAGTCAACCTAAAATTGTTAAGCCCTTAACTTTCGACACTTGTGGCTCCTCGTCCCTCGAACTCCACTAAGGTATTCGCTATGCTCATCTTTTATTTGGCCAGGGAACTTTCGCCCTCGGTGTTCGGCTCTCCTTAAAATAAAAAGTTCCTCAAGCTAAACGTTCAAAGCATGCATTACCATTCTAAAGGCTAATCAAGGATTTTACTATAGACTTATCTAATTGAAGAATTTTACCTTTATCATATTTAGATAGTATTTTTTAATAATAAGCTAGGCTATTAATTGAAAATAAAACTAAGCTTGTATGAGTTTCATTGCAAGTGCAAAGATGCAAACGTATTCCGAGCGGATTTATGCTGCCTCTATACTTAACAATAATTAATCCAGTTTATATATGAATAGCTTCCTGATATGCAGCAGCTACAGCTTCCATAACAGCTTCTGACATAGTAGGATGGGGATGAACAGACTTTATAATTTCATGACCCGTTGTTTCTAGCTTTCTAGCAGCCACTACTTCTGCAATCATCTCTGTAACATTATGTCCTACCATATGTGCACCTAGCCATTCTCCATATTTAGCATCAAAAATAACTTTAACAAAGCCTGTTGAATCACCTGCTGCATGAGCTTTACCTGAGGCTGTAAAAGGGAATTTACCTACTTTGATACTATAGCCAGCTTCTTTTGCAGCTTGTTCAGTATATCCTACTGAAGCTACTTCTGGCTGGCAATATGTACAAGCAGGAAGGTTATGATAATCTAAAGGTTCAGGTTCAAGACCAGCTATTTTTTCTACGCAAAGGATACCCTCTGCAGAAGCTACGTGTGCTAATGCAGGCCCCTTCACAATATCTCCAATAGCATATATACCTTGGGCAGTTGTATTATAAAATTGATCCACTACTACCTTTCCGTGTTCTGTAGCTACACCATTCTCTTCTAGCCCTAAGTTTTCTAGATTGCTAACAACGCCTACTGCAGATAATACTATATCACAAGGAAGAGTTTGTGTACCTGCCTGAGATTTAATTTGTACTTGGCATTGTCCACCCTCATGTATAACACCTGTAACCTCAGTACTTGTATGAACACTTATACCTGCTTGTGTAAGAGATTTTGATAGCTGTTTAGATATATCTTCGTCTTCTAAAGGTAATACACGTGGCATATATTCTACTAAAGTTACAGAGGTACCTATAGCATTGTAGAAATATGCAAACTCTACACCAATAGCACCTGCACCTACAATAACCATAGATTTAGGTTGCTTGGATAGTGATAACGCTTCTCTATACCCTATAACCTGTTGACGGTCAATAGGTAGATGAAGTAAAGATTTGCTTCTGCTACCTGTAGCTAAAATAATGTGTTTAGCCTGGTAAGTAGTACTGTTACCTGTGCGGTCTTTTACTGTTACCATTGTACGCGTGGCAAGCTTTCCTACTCCGTAAATCGTATCAATTTTATGCTTTTTAAATAAAGTTTGTATGCCTTTGCTCATGGTATCGGCTACCCCTCTACTCCGCTGGATCATGTTAGTAAAATTAGGAGTAGCTTTATGGACTTGAATACCATAAGAAGCTGCATGCTTAATATATTCAAAAACTTGGGCACTTTTAAGCAACGCTTTAGTGGGAATACATCCCCAATTCAAACAAATACCACCAAGTGCTTCCTGCTCTACTACTGCTACACGCATGCCTAACTGAGCAGCTCTGATAGCAGCTACGTAGCCTCCAGGACCACCTCCAATAATTATAAGGTCATAAGATGTATACATAATACAAATAGATTAAGGCTAGGGCAAGGTTTTTACCGTAGCTACAGTTATACAAAACTAACTTTTCAGAAGGATAAAAAAAAGCAAGGATATTATTATACAACAAATAAAGTTCCTGGTAGCAACAGATAGCACAATCATTGAAAAGCAGAAAAATATTTAAGCTTATAAATACAATACTACTTTTCAGGATTATAGATTATAGATTATAGATTATAGATTATAGATTATAGATTATAGATTATAGATTATAGATTATAGATTATAGATTATAGATTATAGATTATAGATTATAGATTATAGATTATAGATTATAGATTATCTATAAAAAATATGGAAGAGGAAGAGGCAAAATAAAAATGGCGACGACCTACTCTCCCGCCTTTTGGGCAGTACCATCGGCGCTATTGGGCTTAACTTCTCTGTTCGGAATGGGAAGAGGTGGACCCCAACGCTATAGTCACCTAATTTTTAAATTTCTTTATAAATAGTCTTTTATAAGACAAATTAGTAAAAGTAAAAAGCGGTTGCAAAAGAAGCATTCGGGTAATTAGTATTGCTCAGCTTTGCCATTTCTGACTTTACACCTGCAACCTATCAAGGTCATCGTCTATGACCACCCTTAAGAAATCTCATCTTGGGGCGAGTTTCGTGCTTAGATGCTTTCAGCACTTATCTCTTACAAACGTAGCTACTCAGCGGTGCAACTGACGTCACAACTGATACACCAGCGGTTTGCCCAACCCGGTCCTCTCGTACTAGGGTCAGCTCCCCTCAAATTTCTAACGCCCACAACAGATAGAGACCAAACTGTCTCACGACGTTCTGAACCCAGCTCGCGTGCCACTTTAATGGGCGAACAGCCCAACCCTTGGGACCTTCTCCAGCCCCAGGATGTGACGAGCCGACATCGAGGTGCCAAACCTCCCCGTCGCTATGGGCGCTTGGGAGAGATTAGCCTGTTATCCCCAGAGTACCTTTTATCCTTTGAGCGATGGCCCTTCCATGTGGAACCACCGGATCACTATATCCATCTTTCGATCCTGCTCGACTTGTTAGTCTCACAGTCAAGCACCCTTATGCTATTGCGCTCTATGCACGATTACCATTCGTGCTGAGGGTACCTTTGAAAGCCTCCGTTACTTTTTAGGAGGCGACCGCCCCAGTCAAACTACCCACCAAACAATGTCCTCCTGCTCTCAGGAGTGAGGTAACACATATATCAAGGGTGGTATTTCAAGATTGACTCCACCATGCCTGGCGACACAGCTTCAAAGTCTCCCACCTATCCTACACATGATATACATATTGCCAATGTTAAGCTATAGTAAAGGTTCATGGGGTCTTTTCGTCCCGTTGCGGGTAAGCGGCATCTTCACCGCTACTACAATTTCACCGAGCTCTTGATCGAGACAGTGCCCAAGTCGTTATACCATTCGTGCAGGTCGGAATTTACCCGACAAGGAATTTCGCTACCTTAGGACCGTCATAGTTACGGCCGCCGTTTACTGGGGCTTCAGTTCAATGCTTCGTCCGAAGACTAACATCTCCCCTTAACCTTCCAGCACCGGGCAGGTATCAGGCCTTATACTTTATCTTTCGATTTTGCAAAGCCTTGTGTTTTTGGTAAACAGTCGCCTGGGCCTTTTCACTGCGACCTCTCACTTATCCGAAGACAAATGAGGAGGCACCCTTTTTCCCGAAGTTACAGGGCAAATTTGCCGAGTTCCTTGATCAAGAATCACTCGTCCACCTTAGGATTCTCTCCTCAACTACCAGTGTCGGTTTACGGTACGGATAGCTAACAACGTAACGATTAGAGGCTTTTCTTGGAAGTATGATTAGGGTCATTATCTGATTTCCCGAAGGATCACAGTACTATCACCTTCAGCAGTTCCGGGGGATTTGCCTCCCAGACCTATACTTACTGGCTTCAACCTCGTATTTCGTCACGAGGCAGACCTTTCACTTCTCCGTCCCCCCTTCTCTATTATTAGCTAGTATCGGAATATTAACCGATTGTCCATCGCTTACGCCCTTCGGCTACAGCTTAGGATCCGACTAACCCACGGATGACTAGCATAGCCGTGGAAACCTTAGTTTTTCGGTGTGCTGGTTTCCCACCAGCATTAACGTTACTTATGCCTACATTTTCTTTTCTAACCAATCCACGGCAAGTCTCCTTGCCGCTTCAGCTTTGTTAGAATGCTCTCCTACCCCCTATTACATGAAGTAATAGAGCCATAGCTTCGGTAATATGCTTGATGCCCGATTATTGTTGGCGCCCTGTCACTCGACCAGTGAGCTGTTACGCACTCTTTGAATGAATGGCTGCTTCCAAGCCAACATCCTGGCTGTCTTAGCAACTGGACTTCCTTTGTTCAACTTAGCATATATTTTGGGACCTTAGCTGATGGTCTGGGTTCTTTCCCTCTCGGACCAGGACCTTAGCACCCTGGCCCTTTCTCCTAAACAAAACTAATAGTATTCGGAGTTCGTCTAGATACGGTAGGATGTTACTCCCCCTTATCTGATCGGTAGCTCTACCTCTATTAGTATACATTTAAGGCTGCTCCTAAAAGCATTTCGGAGAGTACGAGCTATTTCCTGGTTTGATTAGCCTTTCACCCCTACCCACAGCTCATCCGAGGATGTTGCAACGTCCACCGGTTCGGCCCTCCACGCTGTTTTACCAGCGCTTCAGCCTGGCCATGGGTAGATCACCAGGTTTCGCGTCTAGCTTCTCTGACTCAAACGCCCTATTCAGACTCGCTTTCGCTTCGGCTGCTCCTCTCAAGAGGATTAACCTAGCCAAAGAAGACTAACTCGTAGGCTCATTATGCAAAAGGCACGCCGTCACTCCATGATATACATCAGAAGCTCCGACCGCTTGTAAGCGTATGGTTTCAGGTACTTTTCACTCCCTTATTCAGGGTACTTTTCACCTTTCCCTCACGGTACTAGTTCACTATCGGTCTCTCAGTAGTATTTAGCCTTGCCAGATGGTGCTGGCTGATTCAGTCGGTTTTTCACCGGAACCGACCTACTCAGGATACTAACTAGCTTGATTTTGCTTACCTTGACAGGGCTATCACCTTCTATGGCTTATCTTTCCAGATAATTTAAGTTCACTTAACCAAGCCGTATTGTCAGTCCTACAACCCCACATCAGCCGTAACTGTTGTGGTTTGGGCTGTTCCGCTTTCGCTCGCCACTACTAACGGAATCACTAATTGTTTTCTCTTCCTCTGGGTACTTAGATGTTTCAGTTCCCCAGGTTTGCTTCTCTATT
>Ga0209916_1001255_pt1 | contig 24214 bp, 25 predicted proteins | sample ThiBio_1000_plan_FD_183956 | JGI IMG/M metagenome (GOLD analysis project Ga0209916, IMG submission 183956) | Wastewater bioreactor microbial communities from Cape Town, South Africa - Thiocy_solids_2 (SPAdes) | ecosystem: Engineered > Bioreactor > Thiocyanate-remediating > Anaerobic-Aerobic ... | reverse complement strand
CCGACCCGATCGTCACGGAAGTCCGACTTCGCGACGTCCCTGTGACGCCTCTCCCACGCACCCCTCACGTTCCTGGGCTCCTCATGGGGGTCACAGCCTGCCAGGACCCCCATGAGGAGCCCAGGACACCCTCGGACCCACCTCGGACGGCCGCCCACCACCCACCTACCGCCGCGGCCGCGGCTCACTCAGGTAAGTCAGCACAGCAAGCACCCGGCGGTGCTCGTCCGCCGCGGGGGACAAGTCGAGTTTCTGGAAGATGCCGGTGACGTGCTTCTCGACCGCGGCCTGGGTGACGACCAGGGATTCGGCGATGCCGCGGTTCGACTTGCCTTCGGCCATCGCCGCGAGGACGTCGCGCTCGCGGGGGCTGAGGCGGTCGAGGGGTCCCTCCTCGCGTCGGCGTCCCAGCATGCGGGCGACGACCTCGGGGTCGAGGGCGCTGCCGCCGGAGGCGACCCGCTCGACCGCGTCGATGAAGACCTCGACGTTGCCGACCCGCTCCTTCAGGAGGTAGCCGACCCCCTCCGGACGGTCGCCGATCAGCTCCACCATGTAGTGCTCCTCGAAGTACTGGGAGAGGACGAGGACGCCGATCTCGGGTCGCTGGCGGCGCAGCTCGTGGGCGGCGCGCAGGCCGTCGTCTTCGTGGTCGGGTGGCATCTGGATGTCGACGACGACGACGTCGGGGTGGAGGCCGAGCGAGCGCCGCAGAAACTCCTCGGCATCGCCGGTCTGGGCGACCACCTCGAAGCCCGCGTCCTCGAGCAGCCGACAGGTGCCCTCGCGCAGGAGGACGTCGTCCTCTCCGATCACGACACGGACGGCGTCGGCCACGGTCCCACCGTACCCCGGTTCGGGGCTCCCGTCAGTCGTCTTCGAGAAGACGCAGCAGGGTGCCGTTGGCCAGCTTGTCCTTGCTCAGGAAGGCGCGGGCGCCGCTGCGGCGCACCGCGTCCGGCGGGGCGGCGTCGGGATCGACCGAGGTGAGGACGACGCGCGGCTCCCAGGGCAGCGCGGTGAGCGCCCCGGCGAGCGTGATCCCGTCGCCGTCGGACAGGTCGACGTCGACCAGGGCCGCGTCGGGCCGCGTCTCGATCGCCATCGCGATCGCCGCCTCGGCCGAGCCCGCCTGGGCGGCGACGCGCAGGCCGAGGTCGGCCAGGAAGCGCCCTGCCAGCTCGCGGAAAGCGGGGTCGTCGTCGACCACCAGAATCGAGCGATCCATAGTTCGATGATTTCAGCCACGGGCGCCGGATTCGGTAGGGAAAACCCCCGAGAGCGCGCCGGGGTAGGGATGTCCCGACATCGTGGCTCGGGTCGGTGCGACGGCGGTCTCGGGCGGGCACCTATTCCGCGCGCGGCGCCGTCGCGCAAAGGTTTGACGGTGACCTCAGCCCGCCAGTTCGTCGTCGTCGCCCACGAAGAGGGCGGACGAGGTGAACCGCGGCACGTCCAGGCGGCCACCCACGAAGAGGCCGTGGCCCTGATTGTCGTGCCGGAGTCACCGGCGGAGGCGGAGGTCGTCTACGAAGTCTGGCCGGCAGGGGAGCCCGGAGCGGTGCTCAGGGTGACCCTGCGGCCTCCGGCGCCCGGGCGCTCGGTCGCCTGACCCGGCCGTCGGGACGGGAGCGCGAGAGGGCGGACGGCCACCAGAACCGGTCGCCGAGCGAGAGCGCGATCGCCGGCACCAGGATGCTGCGGACGACGAAGGTGTCGAGGAGGACGCCGAAGGCGACGATGAAGCCGATCTCGGTGAGGAAGGTGAGGGGGAGGACGGCGAGGACCGAGAAGGTGCCGGCGAGGACGATCCCGGCACTCGAGATCACGCCGCCGGTCACCGCCAGGGCGCGCAGGATCCCCTGCTCGGACCCGTGCCGTTCGGTCTCCTCGCGGGCGCGGGCGATCAGGAAGATGTTGTAGTCGACGCCGAGCGCGACCAGGAAGACGAAGGCGAAGAGCGGCAGCGAGGGGTCCGAGCCGGGGAAGCCGAAGATCACGTCGAAGACGAAGTAGCCGACCCCGAGCGCGGCGAGGAAGCTGAGGATCACGGTCCCGATCAGGACCAGCGGGGCGACGACCGCGCGCAGCAGTCCCAGCAGGATCAGGAAGACGACCACGAGGATCAGCGGCGGGATCACGGTCGAGTCCCAGCCCGCCGCGTCGCGGACGTCGAATTCCACCGCGGTCGGCCCGCCGATCAGCACCTCGGGCGCGGCGCCGTGGGCCGCTTCGCGCATCGGTTCGACCAGGTCGAAGGCGGTGGTCGAGTAGGGGTTGGGTTCGAGGGTCGCCTGGATCAGCGTGCCGGGCGGGCCTTCGGCGACCGGGGGCGAGACCGCCTCGACGCCGTCCACGCCTTCGACCGCGGTGGCGACCGCGGGCACGTCGGCGGCGTTGGCGACGACGATGTCGGTCGGCGCCGTCGTCCCGGAGGGGAAGCTGCGGTCGAGCAGGTGCTGGCCTTCGACCGATTCGACTTCTTCGCGGTAGGTGTCTTCGCTGGTCAGGTCGGTCGAGAAGAAGGCAAAGCCCGCGCAGCAGACGAGCAGCACGCCGACCGTGCCGAACATGACCCGGCGCGGCGAGAAGGCGATCCGGTCGCCGACCCGCTTCCAGAAGCCGTGGGTGGCGTCGCTGGCGTGCTCGAGGCGGTGGCGGCGCACTTCGTAGGGGGTGAAGACGGCGCGGTCGAGCGGGCCGACGATCAGCGAGGGGATCCGCCTGCCGCTGAGGATCCGCAGCACCCAGTTGAGCAGCACCAGGGGGAGCAGGACCAGTACCGCGACGCAGGCGAGGGCGACCCGGGCGAAGGCCGCGAGCCCCGAGCCTTCGACGATGTGGCGGCGGGCGCGATCGGAGATCGGCGCCGCGGTCGGCGCGGTCTCCGGCGTGTGGGGGACGAAGGGCCAGAAGGCGCGGCGGCCGAAGATCGTCAGCAGCGCGGGCAGCAGCGTCAGCATCGAGAGCGCCGCGCAGGCGATCCCGATCGCGGCGATCGGGCCGAGGCCGGAGGTGCCGTTGACCTTGGCGATCATCAGGCAGAGCAGCGCCGCGATCACCGTCCCCGCCGAGGCGAAGATCGCCGGGCCGGCCAATTCGAGCGCGGTGCGCATCGCCTGGTACTTGTCGGCGGTGTGGTGGAGCTCCTCGCGGTAGCGGGCGACGAGCAGCAGCGCGTAATCCGTGCCGGCGCCGAGCACCAGCACCGACATGATCGAGCTCGACTGGCCGTTGATCGTCACCCCGAGCTGGGAGACGCCATAGCCGATCGAGCGCGAGAGGATCTCGGCGAAGACGACCGCGATCAGCGGGATGAAGAAGAACATCGGCGAGCGGTAGATGACGATCAGCAGGAAGATCACCAGCGACAGCGCGGCCAGGAGCAGGGTGCCGTTGATCCCTTCGAAGACTTCGATCGCGTCGGCGGAGAAGCCCGCGCCGCCGGTGATCTTCGCTTCCAGGCCGTTGGCTTCCGGGAGCACGTCGCGCCAGAATTTGACCGGGTCGACGATCCGTTCGCCCTCGCCTTCGGCGTTGATGTAGGCGGTGACGATCGCGGCCTTGCCGTCTGGCGAGCAGACCGGGCCGACGAAGGGGGCGTAGTCGGCGGGCTGCCCGGGGACGGCAGTGGTCGGGCCGCCGCAGCCGGCCGGGCCGGTCGCCGCGACGCTGCGCTCCTCGCCGCCGGGCCGGCCACCCGACGCGGCGGTTTCGCCGTCGGCGATCACGCCTTCGAAGCGCTGCGCGGTCATCTTGCCGACGTCGGCTTCGATCGCCTTGAAGTCGGCGGGGGTGAGGCCCGCCTCGCGGCGGAAGACGATCACCGCGGGGGCGATTTCACCGTCCTGCAGTTCTTCGGTGGCGGCCAGCGCCTTCGTCGATTCGGCCGACTCGGGCAGGTAGGAGGTCGCCTCGTTGCTTTCCGCGTCGGCGAACTTCCCCGGCAGGTCGGCCGGCCCGGCGGCGATGAATATCGCCAGGAACCAAAGGACGAAGACGACCCACTTCGCTCGCCGGCCTGCCGCGAGCGCGAAGCGCGAACGGCGCATGGCCCCATGCTCCCAAAGGGGTCAAATAGGAAAGCGATATTCAGGCGTCAGTCGACGTGGTAGCGGCCGCTCTTGTCGACGCTGACCCCGATGCAGTGGCCGGTTTTCTCGACCGAGCGGCGCAGCAGTTGGCGCATCGTCACTTCGGTGTCGGCGGGGCCGAAGGTGGCGTTGGGGTGGATCGAGGTGATCCGGGCCAGGTCGGCATAGCCCTTCACGCCCGCCTGGTGCGCCTTCTTGCTCGGCGCTTTGCACGCGTGCGCCATCGCTTCGACGTCCTTGACGATCTTGATCGCGGCCGGCGTGCCGGCGAGCGATTCAAGCGTCGCTTCGTCCCCACCGCAGCCGCCGAGGAGCAGCGCCAAGGCGGCGATCGCGGCGAGGGGGAGGAGGCGACGCACGGACGGAGCCTACGAGGGGACGGCGGCGAGGAACTCGATCCGGTTGCCCCAGGGGTCCTCGGAATAGAAGCGGCGCTCGCCGGGAAGGGCCGCGTCCCAGGTGACGGGAGCGCCCGCCGCCGCGAGGCGCGCGGCCAGCTCGTCGAGCTCGCCGGGCTCCAGCCGCAGCGCCACGTGGGCCTTGCGCGCGGGCTCGAAGTCGTCCTCGACGCCGACGTGGAGCTGGCGGTCGCCGAGGGCGAACCAGGCACCGCCGCGGGCGCGCAGCGGTTCCGGCTTCTCGATCTCCGCCAGGCCGACGAGCTCGCCGAAGAAGCGCCGCGCCGCCTCCTCGCAGTCCGCCGGGGCGGCGATCTGGACGTGGTCGAGCTGGACCTCGGGCACGGCGCAAAGCTACTTGTCGCGCGAATTTCCGGGGGGTCGAGGCGGGGCGGAACCTGTTGGAGCGGCGCGAGCGCATAGTCTTCTCCGCCCCCAGCAGTGCCTTCTCTTCCCCGGAAGTACCTACCTTGAACGAGCCCGTACAGCAGAACCAGCTACTTGCCTTCATCGAGATCCCGAAGGGGAGCCGCAACAAGTACGAGTACGACGAGGGCCTGGACCGGGTGGTCTTCGACCGCTTCCTGTCCGGCTCGACCGTGTACCCGACCGACTACGGCTTCCTGCCCGGCCACCTCGGCGAGGACGGTGACCCGCTCGACTGCCTCGTGGTCGGGTCCGAGCCGACCTTCCCCGGCTGCGTCACGCCGGTGAAGCCGGTCGCGCTGTTCAAGATGCGCGACGAGAAAGGCGCCGACGACAAGGTGATCTGCGTGCCGGTCCGCGATCCACGCTGGTCCCACATCGAGAGCCTCGACGCCGTGCCGGAGCAGCTCCAACAGGAAATCGAGCACTTCTTCAACGTCTACAAGAACCTTGAAGACAAGCCGGTCGAGACCGACGGCTGGCACCCGCTCAGCGACGCCGAACGGACCATCGAAGAGGCCCGCCGGCGCCAGCTCGAGGCCAACGGCGGCGAGTAGGCGCCGGGCCGCCGGGTGCGGCCCACGGGCGACGCGCCGAAGCGGCGGGGCCGCGGCGCAATACTTGGTTCCCAGTGATCGACGCCGCCGCCGTGATCGAGACCGAGCGCCTGCGCCTCGAGCGCTGGGACGAGCGCCACACCGACCTGTTGGTGCGGCTCGCGTCGATGCCCGCGGTGATGCGCTTCATCGGCACCGGGGACCCGTGGCCGCCGCTCCTCGCCGAGGACGTAGCCCGCGCCGAGCGCCGCCACTGGGAAGAGCATGGCTTCGGCTGGCGCGCCGCGATCGACCGCTCGAACGGCCGCGCGATCGGCCTCGTCTCGCTCAACTACGCGGGCGAGGGGACGGCCGGCCTCGACCCCTCCGAGCGGGAGATCGGCTGGTGGCTCGAGCCCGACGCCTGGGGCCGCGGCCTCGGCACCGAGGGCGCCGCGGCGCTCCGCGACGAGGCCTTCGACGCCCTCGAGATGCCCAGCATCATCGCCCGCATCCAACCCCCGAACGCCGCTTCGATCGGTGTGGCGCGGGCGCTGGGCATGGAGTTCGACTTCGAGACGACGGGACGGAGCGGGGAGCGGCTGGTGGTGTATCGGATGGAGCGGCCTGGGGGGTAGGGGGCGGGGGTCCGGGGGGCCAGCGGCCGTCCGAGGATGGTCCTGGGCTCCTCATGGGGGTCCTGGCAGGCTGTGACCCCCATGAGGAGCCCAGGACGTGAGGGGTGCGTGGGAGAGGCGTCACAGGGACGTTGCGAAGTCGGACTTCCGTGAGGATCCGATCCGGGAGCCTGCACACCTCGGCCCGATCGGTCACAGAGATGCCGGGAACGTCACACCTCCCGGCCCCGGGAGGCCCTTTTCCAGCCGGAAGCCGGGGGTCGGAATCGCGCTGCGTGGATCACCCGTGCCATAGGACGGGTAATCCACGCAGCGCGTAGGTCGGTGTCGGACGACACGGGAGGAAGCGTGGAGTTCCCGGCATCTCCGTCACGGATCCGGCGGCCGTGAGCCCGCGTGGTTCGAAATCCACCTGTGGCGTGGATTTCGAACCACGGTAGGACGACCGGGGATCCGCGTGGTTGGAAACCCGCGCCATACGCGGATTTCCAACCACGCAGAGCCCTGACCGTTCGAGGACCCGGCCCTCGGCGCCCTTCGTGACGGCCCCGCCGCACTTCTGGCGCACACCCGGCGCACCCCCGTGACGCTCCCGCGAGTGTCCCTCCACACCTTCCGCACACCCGCCCCTCTCGCCACGGCCACAGCCTGCCCGGGCCGTGGCGAGAGGGGCGGGTCCCTACCCGGGCGCCAGCTTGCGAGTCACCATCCCTTCCGGGCGACAGCTTGCGGGGCCCCGAGCTCCCTGGCTCAGCCCGACAGCCCTAAAGCCCCTCCCGGACCCCGCCCATCTCGGTGAACGCTTCCCTGGCCCCGCCTTCGGGGTTCTGCTCGTCGGCGATCACGTGGGAGACGGCGTTGATCAGGGCCAGGTGGGTGAAGGCCTGGGGGAAGTTGCCGAGGTGGCGGCCTGATTGGGGTTCCATCTCCTCGGCGTAGAGGTCGAGCCAGCCGGCCATCGTCAGGAGACGCTCGCAGAGGCGGCGGGCGCGGTCGCGCTCGCCGATCTCCGAGAGGGCGGAGACGAGCCAGAAGGAGCAGATCAGGAAGGTGCCCTCCTTGCCGGTGAGGCCGTCGTCGGTCTCCTCGACCTTGTAGCGGAGGACGAGGCCTTCCTCGGTCAGCTCGTCGCTGATCGCGTTGACCGTGGCGACGATGCGCGGGTCGTCCCCGGGTAGGAAGCGGTAGAGCGGCATCAGGAGGAGGGAGGCGTCGAGCGCGTCGGTGTCGTAGTGCTGGCGGAAGACGCCGTCGCGGCAGCCCTTCTCGCAGATCTCGGCCTTGAAGGCGTCGGCTTTGGCGCCCCATTTCTCGGCCAGGTCGTCGCGGCCCGTCTCCCGCGCCAGCCGCGCGCCGCGGTCGGCCGCCACCCACATGCTCACCTTCGAGGAGACGTAATGCTGCGGCTCGCCGCGCGACTCCCAGATGCCCTGGTCGGGCTCCGGGAAGGACTCGATCGCTTTCTCGACCTGGTGGGCGATCAGCGCGCGGTCAGCCTGCGTGCCGGTGCCCCGGAGCGCTTTTTCGTGCAGGTAGACGGAGTCGAGGAGCGCGCCCCAGACGTCGTTCTGGCGCTGGTCGAAGGCGCCGTTGCCGATCCGCACCGGCCGCGCGCCGCCATAGCCGGAGAGGTTGTCGAGCGTCGACTCGGTCAGCTCCCGCTCGCCCCCGATCCCGTACATGATCTGCAGCTCGGGATGGTCCCGGCACACGCCCAGGATGAAGCGCATGAAGTCGCGCGCCTCCTGGTCGAAGCCGAGCGTGTGCAGCGCCCAGAGGCTGAAGGTCGAATCACGGATCCAGCTGTAGCGGTAGTCCCAGTTGCGTTCGCCGCCCGGCGCCTCCGGCAGCGAGGTGGTCGCGGCGGCGACGATCGCGCCGGTCGGGTGGTAGGTCAGCCCCTTCAGGACGAGCGCCGAGCGCTGCAGGTGGATGCGCCAGGGGTGGTCGGGGAATTCGCCGTGGCGCAGCCAGAGGCGCCAGAATTCCTCGGTCGAGGCGATCCGTTCGCGGGCCTCCTCGGCGTCGGCCGGGCCGCTCAGCCCCGCCTCGCCCCAGCTCAGCGCGACGAAGGCGCGCTCGCCCTCGCGCAGGTGCCGCCGGCCGCGGACCGCGTCGTCTTCGGCCTCCAGGTGGAGGTCGGTGCGCAGCTCCAGCGGCAGCCCGTTCTCGCCGCGGGCGATCATTTCGCCGGGGACTTCGTCGCCCTCGCTCCACGTCGCGGCCCCGCGCCCATAGTCGAAGCGCGGCAGGCACTCCAGCTCGACGTCGACCTCGCCGTCGATGCAGGTGATCGAGCGCAGCAGCGAGTGGTCGGACTCGTGGGCGACGATCGGGGCGCCCGCGGTCGGCTCCCAGGAGGCGATCGACAGCGCGTCGTTGACGACCAGCCAGCCGGTGTCCGTCACCCAGGTCGTCTCGACCACCAGCGTCCCCGGCCGGTAGCGGCGGCTGATCGGGACGACGACGCCGGGCGGGCGCAGGCTGAGGCGGCCGGCGCCGCGGTCGAGCAGCGCGGCGAAGACGCTCGGCGAGTCGAAGCGGGGGAGGCAGAGCCACTCGACCGCGCCGTCGAAGGAGACCAGCGCCGAGGTATGGCAGTCGGAGAGGAAGCCGTAGCCGCCGATCGTCGGGAAGCTGTCGGCGGCGCTCGCCACGGCGGCAAGCTAGCACCGCGAGGGGCGGCCGGGTGCGCGGGACGGCCTGTCGGGACGGCGTCCTTGTCCCGCTACGCTGGGAAACAGTGCATCTCGCCCCGTCGCCCACCTCGTGAAACGCCCGTGGGCCCTCGGGGCGCTCGTCTTCGTCGTCGGCGGTGCCAGCCTCGGCGTCGAGATCGCCGCCGCGCGCCTACTCGCGCCCTACTTCGGCGCCTCGACGATCGTCTGGGCGAACACGATCGGGATCGTCCTCGTCGCCCTCTCGGCGGGCTACTGGTTCGGCGGCCGGGTCGCCGACCGCAACCCCGACCCCGCCCGCCTCGGCGCCCTCGTCCTGCTCGCCGCGGCGCTGATCGCGGTCGTCCCCTTCGCCGCGCGCCCCTTCCTCGGCTTCTCGGTCGAGGCCTTCGAGGGGCTCTCGCTCGCCACCTTCGCCGGATCGCTCTTCGGCGTCCTGATCCTGGTCGCGGTGCCAGTGGCGCTGCTCGGCGCGGTCGCTCCCTGGGCGGCGCGGCTGGCGGTGGGGGACGACGCGAGCGGCGCCGGGGAGGCGGTCGGCCGCCTCTACGCGATCTCGACCGCGGGCTCGCTGGTCGGCACGATGACCTCGGCGCTGGTCGCGATCCCGCTGCTCGGCACGCAGCGGACCTTCATCGCCTTCGCCCTGGCGCTCGGGCTGGTCGCGGTCCTCGCCGTCGGCCGCCGCGCGCTCCCGGTCGCCGCCGCGCTCGCCCTGGCGCTGGCGATCCCGCCGGGCTCGATCAAGGAGGGCGACGACCGCGTCCTTTATGAGGGGGAGACGGTCCAGCAGTACGTGCGGATCGTCGAACGCGACGACGGCAGCCGGGTGATGGAGCTGAACGAGGGCCAGGCGGTGCACTCGCTGTGGCGGCCGGGGAGCTACCTGACCGGCGACTACTGGGACGGCATGGTGGTGCTGCCCGCGCTCGCGAGCCCCGACCCGCGGCGGATCGCGATCCTCGGCAACGCCGGCGGCACCGTCGCGCGCGCCTTCGGTCACTACTTCCCGCGCACCGCGGTCGACGCGGTCGAGATCGACGGCGAGCTCACCTCGCTCGGGCGCGAGTACCTCGGCCTGCGCAATCCGCGCATGGAGGTGTTCGCCGCGGACGCGCGCCCCTGGCTCGAGGCCTCCGAGGGCGGCTACGACGCGATCCTCGTCGACGCCTACCGCCAGCCCTACATCCCCTTCTACCTGACCACCGCCGAGTTCTTCGCGCTTGCCGCCGAACGCCTCGCGCCGGGTGGGGTGGTGATCGTCAACGTCGGCCATCCGGAGGGCTCCGACGCCCTGGAGCAGGTGCTCGGCGCGACGATGGCGTCGGCCTTCCCGCGGGTGCTGCGCGACCCGATTGCCGACGTCAACACGCTGCTGGTCGGCGGCGACGCGGGGATCTCGGCGGAACGCCTGGAAGCGGTCGCCCCGGCCTTGCCGCGGGACCTGCGCCGTCCGGCGCTCGAGGCCTCCGCCCGCCTGGGCCCGCGCATCCCCGGCGGCGAGGTCTACACCGACGACCGCGCCCCGGTCGAGTGGCTGGTCGACGATTCCCTGCTGGAATACGCCGGTGCCGCCGGTGACTGATCTCTCCCCGCTCGACCGAGCCCGCGTCTGGCTCGTCACCGGCGCCCTCGGCCGCGGCCTGGCCTTCGCGATCGACTTCGCCGCGGCGGCGCGGACGATGCTGCAAGCCCGCCGCGCCCGCTAGGGTCAGCCGACGATGCAGACGACTCTCAAAGAGCTTCCCGAATCACGAGTAGAGGTCCAGGCCGAGGTCGAGCCCAAGGACGTCGAGCGCGCCGCCAACCGCACCGCCCGCGCGATGGCCCGCGAACTCCGCCTCCCCGGCTTCCGCAAAGGCAAGGCGCCGCCGAACCTGGTGATCCAGCGGATGGGCTTCCCGGCCGTCCTCTCGGAAGCGGTCCGCGACACGCTGCCCGAGTGGTACGAAGCGGCGCTGCTCGACGCGGGCGTGTCGCCGATCGGCGATCCCGACATCGACCTCGTCTCGACCCCGGAGGCCGCGGGGGAGCCGCTGTCCTTCAAATTCGTCGTCGGCGTGCGGCCGAAGGCGGAGCTCGGTGAGTACAAGGAGCTCGAGGTCGGCAAGGAGGACAAAGAGGTCGACGAGGAGATCGTCGACACCGAGGTCGACCGGATCCGCGAGGGCTTCGCGCGCCTCGAGCCGGTCGAGCGCGCGTCCAAGGAGGGCGACGCGGTGCTGATCGACTTCGAGGGCTTCGTCGACGGCAACGCCTTCCAGGGTGGCAAGGCCGACGACTACCTCTTGACGCTCGGCTCGGGCCAGCTGATCGACAACTTCGAGGAGCAGCTGACCGGTGTCGGTCCCGGCGACGAGGTTGACGTCGAGGTCACCTTCCCGGACGACTACCAGGAGGAGAGCCTGGCCGGCGAAGACGCGGTCTTCAAGGTCAAGGTCAAAGAGGTGCGGGAGAAAATCCTGCCCGAGCTCGACGACGACTTCGCCTCCGACGCCTCCGAGTTCGACACGCTGGAGGAGCTTCGCGGCGACATCCGCGAGAAAGTCGGCAGCGCGCTGAACAGCCGCGCCGAGGAAGACTTCCGCATCGCGGCGGTCGACGCGGCGGTCGAGAACGCGACCGTCGAGATCCCCGACGACATCGTCACCGCGCGGGCGGCCGAACGCTGGGAGCGGATGGAACGCCAGCTCGCCCAGCAGGGGATGGACCCCAACATGTTCCTGCAGATGCAGGGGAAAACGCGCGACGAGCTGATCGCGGAGTCGAAGCCCGACGCGGAGCGGGAGCTGAAGCGCGAGGCCGTGGTGACGGCGATCGCCGAGGCCGAGAACCTGGAGGTGTCCGAGGAGGAGATGGTCGAGGCGCTCGAGCACTCGGCCGAACACGAACGGACGTCGCCGGAGAAGCTGCTGGCGCGACTGCGCGAGAACGGGCGCGACGCGGTGATCGAAGAAGACCTGCTGGCGCGCAAGGCGATCGAGCTGGTCGCCGAGCAGGCCAAGCCGATCCCGCTCGCCGAGGCCGAAGAGCGCAAAGGCAAAGCCGAAGCGGCGGAGAAACTGCTCGCCCCCGAGGGCGAGGAGAAACCGGCGGGCAAACTCTGGACGCCCGGCGATGAGTGATCGCTAGAGTGCGCGCACGATGAGTCCTCTTATCCCCATGGTGGTCGAGCAGACCTCGCGCGGCGAGCGCGCGTTCGACATCTACTCGCGGCTGCTCGGCGAGCGGATCGTCTTCCTCGGCACGCCGGTCACCGATGACATCGCCAACCTGATCGTCGCCCAGCTGCTGCACCTGGAGTCGGAGGACCCCGACAAGGACATCAGCCTCTACATCAACTCGCCCGGCGGGTCGGTGTACGCGGGGCTGGCGATCTACGACACGATGCAGTTCATCAAACCCGACGTGCAGACCATCTGCGTCGGGATCGCGATGAGCATGGGCGCGCTCCTGCTCTGCGGCGGCGCCGAGGGCAAGCGGATGACGCTGCCGAACTCGAAGATCCTGATCCACCAGGTCTCGGCGGGCTTCCAGGGCCAGGCGACCGACATCGAGATCCACGCCAAAGAGATCATCGACGTCCGGCACCGACTTGACGAGATCATCGCCAAGCACACCGGCCAGCCCTTCGAGAAGGTCACCAAAGACACCGAGCGGGATTACTTCATGAGCGCGGAGGAGGCGAAGGAGTACCACATCGTCGACCGCGTCATCGCGCACCATTAAGCGGTTCCTCGGCTCTATAGCGGTCGTTTCCCTGCTGGTCGCCCCGGCGGCCGCCCACGCGTGGGTGCCGCTGGGGTCCAAGGACGGCGGGATCGAATGGTTCCGCCACGTCTTCCCGGTGCGCGGGCCGCACGGCGAACGCGGAGCGGTCGGCGAATTCGGCGCTCCCCGCAGCGGCGGCCGTTGGCACGAAGGCTTCGACATCCTCGCCGTCTGTGGGGCCGAACTCGTCAGTGCCGTCACCGGCAAGGTCCGCGAAGTCGGTTACGACCCGGTCCTCTACGGCAACTACCTGCTGATCCACGGCGCCGAAGAACACCGCACCTACATGTACGCGCACATGAAGAAGCCGCCGCGGGTACACAAGGGCGAACGGGTCTGGGCGGGGGAGAGGGTCGGCGAGGTCGGCAAGACCGGTAACGCTCGCACCGTCGGCTGCCAGCTCCACATCGAGATCCACGTCAACGGCCACCCGATCGACCCGCAGCCCGAACTCGAGCGCTGGGACCGCCAGAGCTGACCTCCACCTCGCTCCGCTGTTCTTTATGGACCTGTGAGGACCAAAAAGAACAGCCGGCGGTGGCCCGGCTAGGCTGGGCGCGTGTCGAATCCCCACGAAGTCGACGACGAGGGCCGTCCGGTAGCCGAGGCCGAGCCCGCCGCCGCGCCGGACCCGGCCGCGGAAGCGGCGATCCGGCGCCAGATCGAGCAGACGCTCCGCGTGATGGCCCTATCGACGCTGATCGGCCTGGTCGTCATCGTCATCGTCGCCCTGGCTGTGCCCAGCATCCGCAGTGTGATGATCCTCGTCGGCATCGTCTACCTCCTTAGCTCGCTCGCCGCCCGCTGGTACCTTCGCCGCCGGTTCCTGTCGCGGCTTGGGGGGTCGGACGCGGGCTGATCAGGGCCGCGGGCTCGAGGGACGGCAAGGGTTCAGGGCTCGCAAGCTGTCGCCCGGGGAAGGGATGCGCCACTCTCGCCACGGCCCTGGGCAGGCTGTGGCCGTGGCGAGAGTGGCGGGTCCTCGAGGAGTGGAGGAAGGTGCGCGAGAGCGTGACGAGGGTGCGACGGGAGTCCCACGGATCCGTCACGGAAGTCAGGCGCCGTCACAGATATGTCGAGATCGTCGGGCTTCCTCCCGTGTTGTCCAACACCGACCGACGCGCTGCGTGTATTACCCGCCCTATAGGGGCCCTAATTCATGCAGCGCGTTTCCAGGCTCCGGTTTCTGCCCCGGAACGAGCCCTAAGGGGACGGGAAGTGTGACGTTTTCGGCGTCTTCGTCAACGAAACCGCCGAGGTGTTGAAGCTGTCCCACCCAGACGTCGCGGAATTTCGACTTCGCGACGTCCCTGTGACGCCTCTCCCACGCACCCCTCACGTCCTGGGCTCCTCATGGGGGTCACAGCCTGCCAAGACCCCCATGAGGAGCCCAGGGCACCCTTGATCTATCTCGGACGGCCACCCGCCCCCAGGGCCCCCACCCGTCCACCCGCCCCGCCCAACCATCCACCGAACCGCGTCCGCTCAAACGTCCAGCTCGTACTCGAGCCAGGTCGATTTCTCGCTCGTCATCGAGTCGTAGAGGCGTTGGGCGGTGTGGTTGTCGGGGGCGGTCGCCCACTCGAGCCAGGCGGCGCCGCGGCGCCGGGCGACGGTGCGGCTCGCCTCGATCAGGGCGCGGCCGATGCCGCGGCCGCGAGCCTCGGCGGTGACGAAGAGGTCGTTCATCAGCACCGTCTCCACGGCCGCCAGGGAGGAGAAGTGCCAGTAGAGGCATGCATAACCGAGGATCGTGCCGCCCTCGTCGCGGGCCGCGAGCAGCTCGCCGTCCTCGCTCGGGGCGAGGAAGCGGCGGAAGAAGGCGCGGTTGCGCCCGTCGTCGATGTCGTCGACTTCGTAGAAGCGCTGGTAGGCGGCGATCAGCGGGAGGAGCGCCTCGAACTCGTCCTCGCCGACCGGTCCGACCTGGATGTCCGCGGCCATGCGGGCAACCTATCGCCGTGCAAGGAGGCCGTCACGCGCAGGGACCGCGCCGCGGGCGCCGTAATTCACCCCCTGTAACCGGCAGCGAGGCCCGTCTAAGCTGTGTGGCCCCGCCGCAGGCTCCGATCGATCGTCCCGTCAGGAGGGGATTCAACTGGCACGTCCAACCGACTCCAACGAGCAGCTCCTCTGCAGCTTCTGCGGGAAGTCGCAGCGCCAGGTCAAGAAGCTGATCGCCGGCCCCGGCGTCTACATCTGCGACGAGTGCATCGACCTCTGCAACGAGATCATCGACGAGGAGCTGACCGCGCCGCCCACCTTCGAGCTGGAGAACCTGCCGAAGCCGCGCGAGATCTACGACGTGCTGCAGGAGTACGTGGTCGGCCAGGACGCCGCCAAGCGCTCACTCTCGGTCGCCGTCTACAACCACTACAAGCGGGTGCAGATCGGCCAGTCCGACGAGAACGACGTCGAGCTCGGCAAGTCGAACATCATGATGCTGGGACCGACCGGGTGCGGCAAGACGCTGCTCGCCCAGACCCTGGCGCGGATACTCAACGTGCCGTTCGCGATCGCCGACGCGACCGCGCTGACCGAGGCCGGCTACGTCGGCGAGGACGTCGAGAACATCCTCCTCAAGCTGATCCAGGCCGCCGACTTCGACGTCAAGAAGGCGGAGACGGGGATCATCTACATCGACGAGATCGACAAGATCGCGCGCAAAGCCGACAACCCGTCGATCACCCGTGACGTCTCCGGCGAAGGCGTCCAGCAGGCGCTGCTGAAGATCCTCGAGGGGACGACCGCGAGCGTGCCGCCGCAGGGCGGGCGCAAGCACCCCCATCAGGAGTTCCTGACGATCGACACCACCAACATCCTCTTCATCTGCGGCGGCTCCTTCGCCGAGCTCGACAAGATCATCGAGCGGCGGGTGGGCGACCGCGGCGTCGGCTTCGGCGCGGCGATCTCCTCGCGGACCGAGAAAGACACCGGCGAGTGGTTCGAGAAGGTCCTGCCCGAGGACCTCATCGAATACGGCCTGATCCCCGAGTTCATCGGCCGGCTGCCGGTGATCACCGCGATCCACCAGCTGACCCGCGACGACCTCACCACGATCCTCACCGAGCCCAAGCACGCGCTGACCCGCCAGTTCCAGCGCTTCTTCGAGTTCGACGACATCGAGCTGGTCTTCTCCGACGACAGCCTCGAGGCGATCGCCGACCGCGCGATCGAACGCGAGACCGGCGCCCGCGGCCTGCGCTCGATCCTCGAGGAGACGCTGCTCGACGTGCAGTTCGAGCTGCCCTCGCGCCGCGACGTAACCAAGTGCGTGGTGACGCGGGAGACGATCCTCCAGGGCCGCCGGCCGACCCTCGTCACCGAGGCCGCGCAGCAGGACATCGGCCCCGCCGACCAGCAGCTCGGCGAGGAAACCGCCTAGCCGACGATCGCGTCGGCCTCGATCTCGACCTTCCAGCGAGGGTCGAGGAAGCCGGCGACCACGATCGCGGTGGCGGCGGGCGGCGCTTCGCCGAAGAACTCGGCGTGGACGGGGCCGATCGCGTCGATGTCGGCGGCGTCGGTGAGGTACATGCGCGTGCGCACCACGTCTTTCGCCGAGGCGCCGAGCTCGTCGAGTGCCGCGACGATGATCTCGAGGCACCGCCGCGCCTGGGCGCCGGCGTCGTCGTCGAACGACCCGTCGTCCCAGATCGGCCCGGTCCCCGCCACGTGCAGGTGGGCCCCGACGCGAACCGCGCGAGAGAAGCCGATCTTCGGTTCGAACGGCGACCCACTGCTGACACGTTTGCGCTCAGTCATCTTCGGGCGATCCTAGGGTCGTCGGACTCCCTCCCTCACGAACAGCGGGAGGTTCGTCCGGGAGTCCGACGACCGGCCCATGAGCGTCAACGCAAGGACGCCGCCGAGGAGCAGGGCTCCGGCGCTGAACGCGAGCGAGGTGGTGATCGACGACAGGCCGCCGATGAGCGCGACGCCGATCGCACCGCCGACCTGGCGCGAGGTGTTGTTCACCGCCGAGGCGATGCCCGCGCGGTCGGGTCCGAGGGCCTCGGTCGCGCCCGCGACCAGGCCGGGGACGGCGACGCCCATCCCGGCCCCGGCGATGGCGAGGAACGCCCAGCCGACCGGGGAGTCGATCGACGAGCCACCGACCAGTGCGACGCCGAGGTAGCCGACGCCGCTCGCGGCGAGGCCGATGCCCGCGGGGAGGCGCGCCCCGACGCGTCCGACGAGGCGGCCGGTGAAAGGCGTCAGCGCGGCGAGCGGCAGCGCGAGCGGTACCAGGGCGAGGCCCGCTTCGAGCGGTGAGAGCCCTTCGGCGTCCTGCAGGAAGAGGCTGAGCGCGAAGAGGCCGCCCAGCGTGCCGAGGTTCATCAGCCCCGCGCCCACGTTGGCGCCGGTGAACTCGGCGCGGCGGAACCACCTGAGATCAAGCAGCGGGCGCGCGGCCCGGCGCTCCACCACGACGAACCCCGCGAACGCGACGAGCGCCACCGCGATCCCACCCAGTGCCGGACCCGACGCAATGCCGCCCTTGCCGCCCTCGATAAGCGCGAAGACAAGGGCGGCAAGGGCGGCGGTGCCGAGTACCTGTCCCTTCCAGTCGGGCCGCGCGCCCTCTGCCTTCGACCCTTTCGGCAGCGTTGCGAAGCCCGCCACCAGCGCCGCGACCACCAGCGGCACGTTCAGCCAGAAGATCGCCCTCCAACCGAGCGATCCGGCCAGGACGCCGCCGAGCACCGGTCCCAGCACCAGCGCCGAGCCACCCAACCCGGCCCAGACGCCGATCGCCCTCGGGCGCTCCGCGGGGTCGGGGAAGAGCTGGTTGACGATCGCCAGGGAGCTCGGCAGGATCGCCGCCGCGCCCAGTCCCTGCACGGCTCGCGCGCCGATCAGCACCTCCGCGCCGGGCGCCGCCGCGCAGAGCGCCGAGGCGCCGCCGAACGCCACCAGCCCGCCGAGGAAGAGCCGCCGCGAGCCGGCGCGGTCGGCGAGGTCGCCCGCCCCGAGCATCCCGGCCGCCAGCACCAGCGCGTAGGCGTCGACCACCCACTGCAGCTCCGAGCGCGAGCCGCCGAGGCCGCTGCCGATGCGGGCGAGGGCGACGTTGACGATGGTCACGTCGAGGAGGACGAAGAAGTAGCCGGCGGAGGCGACGGCCAGGGCCGGGCCGCGGCCGCGCGGGGTGTCGGAATCGGTCATCGGCCCACCGTAGGCGCGGGACGGTTCGGTGCCGGCCGAATCCTCAGCGTCCTAACCTGGGTGCATGGCGTCCAGTGCCGAGACCCGGGTCCAGGCCCAGGGCGAGGTCGACATCGCCGCCGCGGCGGCGCTGATGGCGGACCCGAGCCGCGCCGCCGTGCTGATGGAGCTGACCGACGGCCGCGCGCTGCCGCCGAGCGAGCTGGCCGAAGTCGCGGGCGTCTCGCGCTCGACGATGTCGGAGCACCTGGCGAAGCTGCAGCGGGCCGGTTTCCTCGCGGTCGAGACGGGCGGGCGCAACCGCTACTACCGGCTGGCCGGCCCGGAGGTGGCGGCCGCGGTCGAGGCGCTTGCCGCGCTGGCGCCCCGCTCCGAGGTCCGCAGCCTGCGCCAGGCCAACCGGGCCGGCGCGCTCGGCGCCGCGCGCACCTGCTACGGCCACCTGGCGGGCGCGCTCGGGGTCGGGATCACCGACGCGATGGTGGCGCGCGGCCTGGTCGAACGCGAAGGCGAGGTGTTCCTGCTGACCGAGCCGGGCGCGGCGTTCCTCGTCGACCTCGGCATCGAGAAGCCGCCGCGCGCGGGCAAGTCCTGCAACGACTGGTCGGAGCGGCGGCCGCACCTGGCGGGCAAGCTCGGCGTCGCGCTCACCAAGCGGCTTTTCGAGCTCGATTGGATCGAGCGGACGGAGAGACGCCGCGCTGTCCGGGTGACGAAAGTGGGACGCCGGGAGCTGGGAAGGCGCCTCGCTATCTAGACTCGCTTCTCGCGATGGACGCGGCGAAGCGACAGCAGCTCGAGCAGAACACCCGCTACGAACCGGGGGAGATCGAGGCACGCGTTTTCGGCGAATGGATGGAGGGCGGCTACTTCCATCCCGAGGCGACCGGCACGCCGGAGGAGAACTTCACCGTCGCCATCCCGCCGCCCAACGTGACCGGCGCCCTCCACATGGGTCACGCGCTGAACGGCTCGATGCAGGACGCGCTCGTGCGCATGAACCGGATGCGGGGCAAGAACACGCTGTGGATCCTCGGCACCGACCACGCCGGCATCGCCACCCAGGCCGTGGTCGAGAAAGGGCTGCGCGCCGAAGGCAAGACCCGCCAGGAGCTCGGCCGCGAGGCCTTCGTCGAGCGCGTCTGGGAGTGGCGGGAGGAGTACGGCTCGCGGATCGTCGAGCAGTACAAGCGCCTCGGCGCCTCCTGCGACTACGAGCGCGAGCGCTTCACCCTCGACGAGGGCTACGTCCGCGCAGTGCATCGAGTCTTCAAGCAGCTCTACGACAAGGGCTACATCTACCGCGACAACTACATGGTCAACTGGGACCCGGGGACGCGCTCGGCGATCTCCGACCTCGAGGTGGAGAACCGCGAGGTGACCGACTCGCTCTGGTCGATCGACTATCCGGTCGAGGGGTCGGATCGCGTGCTCACCGTGGCCACCGTGCGCCCGGAGACGATGCTCGCCGACACCGCCGTCGCCGTGAACCCCGACGACGAGCGTTATGCCGACTTAGTTGGAAAGTTCTGCACGCTGCCGCTGGTCGGTCGCCGCCTGCCGATCATCGCCGACGCCTACGTCGACCCCGAGTTCGGCACCGGCGCCCTGAAGATCACCCCCGGCCACGACGTCAACGACTTCGAGATCGGCCGCCGCCACGGGCTCGAGGAGATCACCGTGATCGGCCCCGACGGGCGGATGAACGAGGAGGCGGGCGAGTTCGAGGGGATGAGTGTGTCGGAGGCCCAGCGGGCGGTCGCCGCGCGCCTGCGCGCCGACGGCTTCCTGCGCGACGAGCAGCCCTACACCCACGCGGTGCCGTTCAGCCACCGCTCCGGCGAGCGGATCGAGCCGCTGATCAGCCTCCAGTGGTTCTGCCGCATGGACGACCTGGCGAAGCCCGCGATCAAGGCCGTCGAAGACGACGAGGTCCGCATCCAGCCCGACCAGTGGAAGCGCGTCTACATCAACTGGATGGGGGAGATCCGCCCCTGGTGCGTCTCGCGCCAGCTCTGGTGGGGACACCAGATCCCGGTCTGGTACTGCGGCGACTGCGAGGAGACGATCGTCGCCGAGGTCGCCCCGGAGCGCTGCCCGAGCTGCGACGGCACGACGCTGCGCCAGGAGGAGGACGTGCTCGACACCTGGTTCAGCTCGGCGCTCTGGCCGTTCGCGACGCTCGGCTGGCCCGACGACACGCCGGACCTGCGCGCCTTCTACCCGACCAGCTTCCTCACCACCGCCCGCGAGATCCTCTTCCTCTGGGTCGCGCGGATGGTGATGATGGGGATCGAGTTCCCGGGCGCGATTCCCTTCCGCGACGTCTACGTGCACTCGGTGATCCAGGCCCGCGACGGACGGCGGATGTCGAAGAGCCTCGGCACCGGGATCGACCCGCTGGAGGAGATCGACGAGCGCGGCGCCGACGCGCTCCGCTTCGGCCTGCTGGCGATGTCCTCGACCCAGGACGTGCGTTATTCCGACGCCAAGGTGGAGCAGGGCTCCGACCTGGCGAACAAGCTCTGGAACGCCTCCCGCCTGATCCTGCTGAACGCCGCCGAGGTGGAGCCCGCGCCGCGCGCGGCGCAACTGGAGGACCGCTGGCTCCTCTCGCGGCTGGAGAAGACGATCGCCTCGGTGACCGCGAAGCTCGAGGCCTACGACTTCGCCCACGCCGTGCAGGAGTGCTACGGCTTCGTCTACGGCGACCTCTGCGACTGGTACCTGGAGATCGTCAAGCCGCGCCTCTACGAGGGCGAGGAGGACGTCTCGGCGACGCTCCTCTACGCGCTGGAGCGCGTGCTGGCGCTGCTCCACCCGACGATGCCGTTCGTCACCGAGGAGCTCTGGTCCTTCCATCCGGCCCGCGACGGCCACCTCGTCGTGCACGCCTTCCCGACCGCCGACGCCGCGCTCTTCGACGACGACGCGGAGGCGGAGATCGCCGAAGGCATCGCCCTCACCCGCAGGCTGCGCGCCTGGCGCGACCTCGCCGGCGTCCCCGCCCGGGCGGTGCTGCCGGCGGTGATCGACGGGATGCCGCCGTCGGAGTTCGTCGGCCGCCTCTCGCGCTTCGCCTTCGACGGGGTCGGCGCCGAGCCGGTCGCCTCGGTCGGCCCGGTGCGCGTGCTCGCCTCCGAGGAGCTCGACGCCGAGGTGGTCGGCGAGCGCCTCGACCGGCGCCGCGAGGAACTGGGCGCGGAGATCCAGCGCGCCGAGCGCAAACTCTCCAACCAGGGCTTCGTCGCCAAGGCGCCGCCGATCGTGGTCGAGGAAGAGCGTGGCAAGCTGGAGCGCTACCGGGCCGAACTCGCCGAACTCGGCTAGCCGTGCCCGTCCCGGCGGGATTCGATCCCGACGCTTACCTCGACTCCTTGGAGGCGGTCGGCTGGAAGCTCGGGCTCGACCGGATGTGGAAGCTGACCACGGCGCTCGGCCTGCCGCAGCGCCGCTTCGCCTCCGTCCACGTCGTCGGCACCAACGGCAAGTCCTCGGTGACGCGGATGGTCGCGGCGCTGCTGGAAGCGCACGGGGTGTCCTCCGGCGCCTGCCTGTCCCCGCACAGCACCCGCTGGACCGAGCGCACGCTGCTCCGCGGCGTGGAGATCGCGCCGGAGGCCTGGGCCGAGGCCGTCGCCCAGGTCGCGGCGGCCGCCGAGGGTGTCAACCGCACGCTGGAGGAGGGCGAGGTCGTGACCGAGTTCGAGGCGGCGACCGCGGCCACCTTCGTCGCCCTGGCCCGCGCCCGGGTCAAGGCGGCGGCGATCGAGGCGGGGCTCGGCGGGCGGCTCGACGCCACCAACACGATCCCCTCGCGGGTCACCGTCCTCACCTCGGTCGGCCTCGACCACACCGAGTGGCTGGGGGAGACCGAGCTGGAGATCGCCGCCGAGAAGCTCGCGGTGCTGAAAGACCAATCGACGCTGGTCCTGGGACGGGTCTCGGCGCCGGTCCGCGAGCTGGCCGAACGGATCGCGGGGGAACGCGGCGCCCGCCTCGTGGTCGCCCCCGAGGATCCGGGCCCCGGCATCGAGGTCGCCGCCACGGGCACCTTCCAGCGCCGCAACTTCGCCCTCGCGACGGCGGCGACCGAGGCCTTCCTCGGCGAGCTCGACCCGGAGCGGGTCGCCGCCGTCGCCGCCGGGATCCACATCCCCGGCCGGCTGGAGCTGGTCGCCGAGAACCCGCCGACCTACGTCGACGCCGCCCACAACCCCGACGGGGCGGCGGCGCTCGCCGAGGCGCTCCCGGGCATCGCCGCGGGCCGTCCGGTCGTCGCCTGCCTGGCGGTCCTCGCCGACAAGGACGCGCCGGCGATGATCGCGGCGCTCGCCCCGGCGCTGCGCGCTGCCGTCTGCACCGAGATCCCGCCGGCGGCGCTGCTCGGCCACGGGCGCCCCGGCGCCCACTCGCGCCCCGCCCGCGAGCTCGCCGACCTCTGCCAGGCCAACGGCCTCGAGGCGGTCGCCGAGCCGGATCTGGGCGCGGCGCTCCGGCGCTCCACCGAACTCGCCTGCGCGACCTTCGCGGGCGTCCTGGTCGTGACCGGATCGCATTATCTGATCGGTCCGACGCTCGCCGCGGCGAGCGAGCGAGGCTGACTGTGCGAGGATTCCTGCATGGACCGCAGCGCGGGCTCGGAACTCCTGTCGATGATGGCCCTGGTCGCCGCCGTGGTGGCGATCGTGATCCTCGTGTTCTTCGGCGTCGGGTACCTGTTCGGGAGGCTTTTCCTCTGACCAAGGCGCCCCGTCGGAGGGCGGAACAGGATCAGACGCCAGTACGGCGAATACACTGCGCGATCCCCATCCCCGAAAGGGGGTAGACCCATGGCACTAGCGATCTTCGGAATCACCAACTCGGGCCTCAACCTGGCGGCCACCCTCGTTCTGCTCCTGCTGATCGTGGTCTGGCTGGCCCTGATCGTCTACACGTTCCTCGACGCACGCCGCCGGATCTCCGATCCGTTCCTGGTCGCCTGCGCGACGATCGCCTCGTTCTTCCCCTACATCGGCACGATCATCTACACGATCGTCCGCCCGCCGGAGTTCCTCGAGGACGCCCACGAGCGCGAGCTGGAGATCAAGGCCGCCGAGCTCCGCGTGCGCCAGCTCCGCGAGCAGAGCTGTCCGAACTGCGAATACCCGGTGGAGAAAAACTACCTGCGCTGCCCCAACTGCCAGCGCCGGCTGAAGGACCCGTGCCCGACCTGCGGCGAACCGGTCGATCCGCGTTGGAGCCTCTGCCCGTACTGCGAGACCGCGCTGGCCGCGGAACGCTCGCCGCAGCCGCGCCGCCGCGGACGGCGCCCCGAGGAAGAGCGCGAACGCGAACGCGATCGCGAGCTGGAAGAAGCCGGCGCCGAGCCGAAACGCCGGCCGCGCAGCGGCGGCGGCAAAAAACAGCGCGCGAGCGCCGCCGCCGAGGGCTCCGGCAGCCGACCCAAATCTTCGGGCGCCCGCAAAGGCGGCGCCCGCAGCGCCCCGCCGAAAGAGGCGCCGACCACCGAACAAAAACAAAGGAGCCCCCGCCGTGAGCCGGACCCTGATCCTCGTCAAGCCTGACGCCTTCGAGCGCAACCTCACCGGAGAGGTGATCGCCCGCTTCGAGCGCAAGGGCCTGAAGATCGCCGCCCTCAAGTTGATGACGGCAACCGAGGACATCGCCAACCAGCACTACGCCGAGCACAGCGAGAAGCCCTTCTTCGGCGAGCTGGTCAGCTTCATCACCGGCGGCCCGCTGGTGGCGATGGTGCTGGAGGGGGCCGAGGCGGTCCCGGCGGCGCGCCAGCTGATCGGCGCCACCAACCCGGTCGAGGCCGCCCCCGGCTCGATCCGCGGCGACTTCGCGCTCGAGGTGACCTTCAACATGGTCCATGGCTCCGACTCCGACGAGTCGGCCGAGCGCGAGATCGGCATCTGGTTCCCCGAGCTCTAGGCGCTTGCCTGCGGTAGTCCTCGCCTCGGGCTCGCCCCAGCGACGCGAGATCCTCGCCAAGCTGGGGCTCGAGTTCGAGGTCCTCGTCCCCGGCGTCGAGGAGCTCGACTCCGGCGACCCCGAATTCCTCGTGATCGAGAACGCGCGCCGCAAGGCGCGCGCCATCGACCGCCCGCCCGGCGCCCTGGTGATCGCCTGCGACACCGACGTCGTCCTCGACGGCGAGGTCCTCGGCAAGCCCACCGACGCCGCCGACGCGCGCCGTTATCTCGACCGCATGAGCGGCCGCGGCCACACCGTGATGAGCGGCCTGGTCGTCCTCGACGAGGATGGCGAGGAGCGGTCGGGCCTCGAACGCTCCGAGGTGGTCTTCAAGAAGATCCCCGAGGCGGAGAAGCAGCGCTACGTCGACTTCGGCGAGTGGGAGGGACGCTCCGGCGGCTACGCGATCCAAACGCTCGGCTCGACCCTGGTCGAGCGCCTGGAGGGGAGCGTGTCGAACGTCGTGGGTCTCCCCGTGGGGTTGCTGGCGCAGCTGGCGCCGGTGTTGTTCGAGCGGCGGTG
>Ga0209916_1001254_pt1 | contig 24241 bp, 23 predicted proteins | sample ThiBio_1000_plan_FD_183956 | JGI IMG/M metagenome (GOLD analysis project Ga0209916, IMG submission 183956) | Wastewater bioreactor microbial communities from Cape Town, South Africa - Thiocy_solids_2 (SPAdes) | ecosystem: Engineered > Bioreactor > Thiocyanate-remediating > Anaerobic-Aerobic ... | reverse complement strand
TCCGCCTGGGTTTCGACGTGGTGGCCGTCACCCTCATCAAGGTCCAGCCCGGCCACTCCGAGACCGTGGCGCAACAACTCACCGAGTTCCCCAACGTCCGCTTCGTTGGCCTCTCGTTCGGCTCGGCAGACATCATCATCCAGACGTTGCACCCCACCGTGCAGGCGCTACTGAAGTTCGTGTCGACCACCATGCCGCAGGCGGTCACGGGGATCCTGAGTACTGAGACGTTCCAGCTCGCGGAGGTTATGAAGAGCTCGTGGGACTGGCGTGCGTGGTTTGCTGAGCAGACGGATGTGGTGGAGTAAAGAGGGGTTGGGCCGCGCCATTTCAGCGCCTCGGTAGCTGGTAGGTGCGGCAGTACGCGTCGCATCCGCCGGCTAGCATGCGACTCGGGCCCATGGACAAGCTCGCGCTGGTTTGTAATCGTAAGCCCAATCGCGATGGAGGTGAATACGGTCCGATCTGGGCCGTAGCGCTAGTCGTAAGAGTGCCGACAGCTAGGCGTTTCTAGGCTGAGCTAGGTCAGCACTCTTGCCATGCATCAGAGACCGCGTCGCGGCTTTTAGGACTTGGGGGTAACGGTGAACGCTGACGACAACTTGGAACCCATGATCGATAAGGAGCTCGAGGTCGAGCCGATACCGAGCGAAGCGTCGGTCGTCGCCGAGGCAGGTCCGTTCGAGATCGACGTCCAGGCCTGGGACAGCCTCACCTACGCCTTCGCTCACAACCGCGTGCCGGTGATCCGGAACCTGGCCAACGGCCTACGGAGCCGCATGAACAAGGTCGTCGACCGTGCCATGGCCACTGGAAGACTCGCTGTCGATGGGCACGGAAGGCTGATAGTTCCGCGGAACGAGGCTCGGTAGAGGACCGCCGCGAGGGCAGGATCAGGTTTAGGGTAGCCGCTGGCCCCAGAGCGTCACTTCTCGTCGCTCGCGGATGCGAGCATCAGTGGCACGTAACGAAGGGGGAACATGTCGACTGAAGTTCGAACTTCCGAGAGTCACCCGATAGAGGTGTTCTGGGTCGAGGCGGGGGCCCACGCGAACCAGGGCAAGCTGGGTCTTACCTTCGCACCCGGCAAGTGTGGGGAAGGGATGGTTACCGGCGCCCGGTGGGAGCGCAGCCTCTCCGCCGACCTCGACCGGTTGAAGGACCACCACGGCACCGACGTCCTCGTGTCGCTGATGGAAGAGTTCGAGTACGACATGCTTGGGATTCCGACGCTGTTCGCAGAAGCCAGGAAGCGCGGCATCCGCGTCCACCACCTCCCGATAGTCGACACGTCCGTACCTACTGCCGAGCAGGCCAACGCGGTTGACGAGCTCGTGGGTGCGATCCGCCAAGCCCTGAGTGCGGGTGAACGCGTCGTGGTGCATTGCCGCGGTGGCCAGGGGCGGACGGGGACGATCGCCTCGATTATCCTGACCGCGTTCGGGCATGAGCCGCAGGACGCCATCCGAATCGTTCGCGACGCGCAGCCGCGTGCGGTCGAGAACTTACAGCAGCAGCAGTACGTGCAGGAGGCGAGCCGGCGCCTAGCTTCTAGCGCGGTGTCTCGCGTCGGAGGCGCACGATGACCGCTCCTCGCGCGGTTGGTGGTGATGCCGCTGCTGCAAGCACCCTCGACCGAAGCCGCGGCGCTTTGCTCGGCCTAGCGGCAGGCGATGCCCTTGGAACCACGCTCGAGTTCCAACATCCGGGCCACTTCGAGCCCCTAACCGACATGGTGGGTGGTGGGCCGTTCAGTCTGAAGCCAGGCGAATGGACAGACGACACGAGCATGGCGCTCTGCCTGGCGGAGAGCCTGGTCGAGAAGCACGCCTTCGACCCGCGTGATCAGATGCAACGCTACGTGCGCTGGTACCGCGAGGGGCATTTCAGCGTCAAGGGTTACTACTTCGACATCGGCAACGCGACGCGCACGGCGCTAGAGCACTTCGAGCATAGCGGCGAGCCCTTCTCGGGTTCGACGGACCCGAGCTCGGCTGGCAACGGCAGCATCATGCGCTTGGCCCCCGTGCCCATGGCGTTCGCACACGACCCAACCGAAGCCATTCGCCTCGCGGGCGAGAGCTCGCGCACGACGCACGGCGCGCTCACCTGCGTGGACGCCTGCCGCTACCTGGCTGGCCTGCTCGTGGGCGCCATCAACGGCGCCAGCAAGGAGGAGCTGCTGGCGCCCGACTACACGCCGATCCCCGGCTCGTGGAACGCCGAGCCGCTCTGCAAGGAAGTCGCGCAGGTGGCCGCCGGCTCGTTCCTGCGCAAGGAGCCGCCCGAGATCAGGGGCAGCGGTTACGTGGTGGAGTCTTTGGAAGCGGCGCTGTGGGCGTTCGCGAAGAGCGACTCGTTCGAAGAGGGCGCCCTGCTGGCCGTGAACCTCGGCGATGACGCCGACACCACCGGAGCGGTGTACGGGCAGATCGCTGGTGCCTACTACGGGGCTAGTGGAATTCCGCGCCGGTGGATCGAGAAGCTGGCCATGCGTGACGAGATCGAGCGTCTGGCTCTAGGGCTGGCCGAGCTGGCACTATAGCGGGCGTGGCGGAGGCCAGTTACAACCCGACCAAGGGGAGGTTCTAGATGACTGAGGACGGCTGGGTCCGGACGGAGTCACGTCTCTAGGCTGAAGTTCCGCATGGTGAAAGCGTAGTTCGCTCGTCCTGCACGCGAAGTGCGGGCTGTGCGGGGTTCTGTCTACACGCTTATGCTATTCAGCAAGTCCAGCGCCTGCTGCTGCGCGCGGATGGGGCTGGTGGTCATGGGGAACGTCACGCCGGTGGCGGGATGCTGGCAGGAGTCCGGGGTGATGGTCGCCAGGTGCTCCAAGCGACCCTTGAAGGTCCGAGCGGGCGAGCCGTCAGACAGGCTGTTCGTGCGCGCCTTGCGCATGGCGGCGGCTGACCTCTCGGCGAGCGCCACCGAATCGCGCTCCTGGTTGGAGTCATCGTCCTCGACCGTCGGTTCGACCAGGCGCGCTCCAGGTGACACCTGACGTAGTAGACCTGCATGCAGATGAGCAGGTGCGCCTTCACCCGGTCGCTTGAATGGCGGTGGATGGGCCTGACCTTCAGGTCGACGCCTTTGTCGGCGCGCACCGCCTCCGCGGCGCTCAGGTCCTCTGCGCTCTCGCTGATGCTGATGATGTAGATGCAAGTCCATGGCCGCCTCGGAAGCGACGCTCCCCTGTTCGACTTCGAACTCGAATTTGTCGTCGTGAATGGCATGCGTATAGCGCTTGCTCATGGGGTACTTCGCGAGCTTCTCACCCACCCGCAGGCCGGTCCGCGCCTAGCCCTGCAGGCGGCCCAGCACCAGGTTGCCGCAGGCGATGAGGTGCTCGCAGGGGTAGTCGGCGTGCGTCACCTCCGCCAGGTTCTACTCCCCGAACAAACTCGGCTAGATGACGCCATCCACCAGCTTCTTGAGGCCGTCGCTCTTCAGCGCCGTCACCCAATCCGCCCCGGCTGCCCTCAGGGCATCATGGTGCGTCCCGGCGATCGTTCCCCGATCACCCACCAACGTGAACGACTTCAGCCCGAAGTGCCCCCAGAGCTTCTTCGCGGGCGGCAAGAGCGTGCGGGCGTCACCCGTGTTGCCCGGGAACGCCGACAGCGCGATGGGCCTACCCGCGTCATCGGTGAGCAGCCAGAAGCTGATCTGCCGCTTACCCGCTTCTTAACGCGGTAATGATCGAACCTTGCAAAGCGGCGCTTCTCGCCCTTCACGTAGGTGGAGTTCAGGTCGAACAGCACCCGCGCGCCCCACCCAGGTGCCAGGCCGCCTACTTGCCCTCGACGCGCGCCTGCCGCGAAACGAGCCGGCCCATGGCGTGATTCACGGTGTGCTGGTCGACGCCCTGCACCCCGAACTCAGCCGCCGGCGTGGTGTCGGGGCACGCCCTAGTCGCCGCTAGCTTGCTTTTGGGGTTCAGCGCCCAGAACGCGACCAGCGTCTCGCCCCTAAGCACCCGCCGCAGCACCAGAACCTGCACTTCCGTGACCGCGCCCGTCAGGTTGACCACGGCGCACCTTGCCGTCCTCGCGCCACGCCTCCCTGAGCAAGATCGCCGGCCTAGAGGTGCGGTTGGAGACAATGTCAATGTGCATGGGCGAAGAAACCACGCCATGCAGCATGCAAACGGCACTTGCAGCGCGCGTTACATGGGTACGCGGTAAGCGCAACACAACCGGTCCGATCATCCGTACCATCGTCAGGGACACGAGAACGAAGGGGTTAGGTTTCGGTGATCGCTTGGAACTTCAGTGTAGTCAGTCGCTGCCGAACGCCAGAAGGGTGGCCCGCTGTAGACGGGCTTCGGTCGAGAACTACCCAGGGTGTGCGTTCAAGCACACGCAATCCTACTCGTCCACAAGCTGGACGAAGATGGTTTCAACGCCTGAGTGTCCCACAAGGGCAATTTCACCGACTATCAACTCAGACTCTAGGTCCAAATAGAGCGCGAAGAGATCAGGCGAATGAAACAATCGCCTCCGCTCCGCTATTACCGCGATTAGGCGATCATTAGGTGTCAGGGCGAACCACAGTCGACTTGCCCGAATGGGTGGGTTGAGCTTCTTCAATAGGTCGGAGGCTTTGTCCACTTGGGGCGAATGGGCGGGCTTCTCAGAACGTACCTTCTCCGAAGTCACGGATATGGGCTTGGATATCGAACCATGCATGAATTGGGGCTCTACGAGGAGCCCAGTTGCCTGGCAGCGCTCCAATGACTGCCGCAGGTATCGGCGACCGGTGAACGGACTTATCACAGTATGGTGCGGATGCGCGGCTTCACCTGCGACTGTTACGACTGCCATAGACCTCAAGAGGGGGGTGCGGCACTCCTCGCAATGAACGAGAAGGCGGCTAACTACGGTTTTGCCGCTCACCGTGCAGGTGCCCGCGGCACCGGGTGCAACTAGCAGTCCGCTCTCCTCGCAGCGGACGAACTCACTCTCCAGGCCCCATAGACCTGTCTCGGGGCAAAGGCAAAGCAAACGCTTAAGAACACACTTTCCCGAGATGTCGGAGACGCCCAGTAGGTCTAGCCTTGTTCGCATCCCAGACTGCTCACACGTGGCAGTCTCCGACGGCAGTACGTGAGTCCCACTCTCTTCGCAAACGAAGAGTTCTGTCGCCAAAGCTAGGGCGTTGGAGAACGCAGAGGGAAATAGCAGACTATTGTCCACGACTAGGCCGCTAATCGCGGACCTGCCGACCTCGTCCGGCATGAGATGAGCCCCGCTCACCGCGCATCGGAACATCTCCTCCGGAGCAGCAAGCCGAGAGGCGTCTCTGTCCGATCGGACCAACAAGTCTTTGCGGATTGGTTTGCCGCTGACTGAACTTGGAGCAGACTCTTGTGGCAGGACGCTATCGCCCGATATTGCGCAAGTTAGAAACTCCGAGATGTGTCCGATTACGCCCGACACGGCACATGCTCCCTCTTGGTCTGTACGGTAGCGGCGGCCGCTAACTTGACTGACCGCGAGGTAGCCAAGAAGCACCGGCTCGCATGTGAACTCGCAAGTGTCGACTTCATCTGAGGCCGCAACTTTTCCGGTTACGGCGCACTTGGTAGCGTGATTAGGCGAGACCCATCGGGAGGAGATTTCGCTTCTCCAAGCTTCTGTCGGAAGTAGACGTTCTCCTGACACCTCGCATGTCACTAGTTCATCTTGGAGCCCTAGCCTGCCGCTCCAACTGGATGGGAGTAGTAGGAGAGAATCGACGATAAGACCGCTGACTTCGGAGACGCCGGTTTCGTCAGGTAATAGAAGCCTGTCCGTGACTGCGCAGCGCATCATTTCTTGCTGGGTTGCTAGCCGACTCGGGTTCTTCTGCGAAGGTATCAATAGGTCTCTCTTTACGAGCTTTCCACTGGCGTCGCTGATAGAGGCCTCTTCGGGTAGCACAAGTGCGCCGGAGAGCTCGCACACCACAAACTCCGTTATGTGACCTGCGGTGCCGGACATCGCAGAGCATGCTCGCTGGTCTGTCCTATACCTTTGGCCGCTGACCTGGCTAATCGCGAGACGGCTTTCATGTGCCATTGAACCCGTAAACTCGCACGCTGCGACCTCATCAATTGCCGCGAGCAAGCCGGTCACGGCGCATGCGACGACATTCCGAGGCGCAAGGGGTCGTGACGAGAAGGCGCTCAGAACGGCTTCGGTAGGAAGTAGGATGTCGCCAGAGAAGGCACAGACTACGGCAGCTTCCGGCAGCATGCGCACACCAGAAACGGAAGAAGTAACCATCAAATGTGACAAAGCCTGCACTCCCGTAACGCCACATGCACTGAGGTCGCTTTCTGGGAAGTGTCCGCCCGTCAATTGGCACTCCGCTAGAGTTGGGCCAGACAGGATCTCGCCCTGTCCGCCCAGGAGCAGAACGGTCCTTGCCTCGGGCCCGTTGTCGTATCGATACCGAACCACAACCTCTCTCATTTTCTCGAGCGTGCCCTCTGCCGAAACCAGTTCGGCGGTAGTCCGAGGTGTGAACCGTTCTGTCAGGCGTCGAGTCAAATCGGGTGAAGCGCCCGCCTTTTGAAGCTCTAGGGAAAGGCGTGCCAAATAGAAATCATTGAATGCCCTCAAGGATGAATCACCTTGGACGGCCGATTGGAGGGCCGCCAAGGCTGGCTCGGGGTAAGAGTCCCGCGTCAAGCTCTTGGTGCGTATTGCGGCATGCCATCTGGAAATGGCGTGCGCTGCCGCCGGGGAGTCCGGCACTTCGTCCCCAAGCCAACCACTAGTTGGGCTCTCGGCTCTAACCAGGCGTTGTAGGCGGTCTACGGCATTTGAACAAGACGCCAATGCGGTAATACTACCAGTCAAGCGTAGTCTAGTGGTCAAGATGCTAGTGTGCGTCCAGGTTAGGAGAGGAGATAGCTTCTGAACCCAATCGCTCGTAACCTGATATAGGTGATCCTTCGGCAAATCGCGAGGCGACAATGAGTGTAACCGTTTCGCCGAATGGGTACCAATGATGCGTTCAAAGATGCTCTGTCCTTCTGCATAGAGTCGGGTTGGTCTTCCACAGGACTCGTGCGATGGTGCTCGGAGGTTGGGGTCGGCGGGGTCGAACGTGGCGAAGTGAATCCCGATGCCATCCTCAAGTAGTCGGAGGCGACCATCATCCATCTCTGTAACGTCGCCACGACTTGCAAAATGCAGCTTTACTAAGTCCCTTACAGCCATGCGTGGGTTCACGGGTTTGATGTCTGGCGAATCGGGTCCAGCATGATGAAGGGAGTCCAAAGAACTGGTCCCAAGGCTCTCAATCATCAATGATTGGCTCTCATCGTATAGGCGTTTGGCCCGATTTATGCTCTCTTCGATGCGTTGGCGGCTCTCACGAACGTCCTTGCCAGCGAGCGCTAGGAGAACAAGGTTCTTGATTTGCTCTTCTACGTCCTCGTCTCGGTTCAGTACGCCAAGAATGCCTTCAATGTCTCCAATCGCACGGGATATGAGCTGGAGGCGCTCCATCAACCTAGCGACGACGAGTTCCTCCACGGACCCTTCGACTACGAGGTTAGTGACGATAACGTTAGAGTGCTCCGAGCCTAGCCGTTGGACTCGGCCAATTCGTTGCTCAAGTACCATAGGATTCCAGGGGAGATCGTAGTTCACCACGATATTGCCAGACTGGAGATTCACACCCTCTGCGCCTGTATCGGTGCTGATGAGCACGTTGACTCGGGGAGGGTTCTCCTGATACTTCAGGATGTCGTTGTCTTGCCTGTGCACGTAGTCTCCACCGATGTACCCAACACGCGCACCACGTGCTTTTAGTGCTTTCCCCAGCGCCCGCTGCGTTGCCTTACGCCTAGTGAAGATTACTGTGTGCCAAGAATTTGGTTTCTGCGCTCGGAGCCCATCAATTAGTTCGAACAAACGTTTGGCCTTACAGCCCAAGGGAGACGACTCGGCGATACGCTGTACCTCGTCAATGACACTTTGCCTCACGTTTGCTTGGTTTTTCGGGTTGCCGATCTGTTTGGCGAAGGCAGCTGGACTGCTCATCAAGGCAATAGCGAGGTTGACTCGCTGAAGCGGGTTGGCGTGGGGTAGATGGGTACGAAGAAGTGCTTCAAGTCGGTTCTCAATGCCGGTTGCTTCGCAACGCCACGTCTCAACCTTCCGTTCAGGGAAGGATAGTCCTGATTCAAGGCGTGTCGTGCGGACTGCATACTCACTAACGATTCGTCGGAACCGAGCAACTTCGCTGGTTTTGATGGATCTCGCGGCTACTTTATCGCTCAAGTATCTATCAGAAAAGGCACGCGGCGAACCCAGTGGGTTCTCGTGACCTCTGGCTCCCGACATTATGTCAACTAACGAATAGAGATCCCAAAGCCGGTTCTGTATCGGTGTTGCGGATAATAGAAGTGTGAACTGGAACGCAGTGTCTGAGGTCACGCGCTTTATCGCTGTCGCAATCCTTGGAACCTTGCTCGCTCCGAAGAGGTTCCGCAGTTTATGAGCCTCGTCAAGCACCAACATGTCGAAATCTGCATTTGCCAAAGCGTCGATTCTCTTGAGGGCCGACGCATAAGTGGTGATGACTACCTGTGTATCGTTTGAAATGAGTTGCGAGAGCCTTTGCCCGGTGCCGAAATCGGCTTGAAGCCTGAACTTACTCGTGAGCTCCGCCTTCCACTGTGGAAGGAGAATCTTAGGCGCCAGGACTAGAACCCGCCCGACCCTCTTTCGGACCATGAGTTCGCTGATAATCAGTCCGGCACTGATCGTCTTCCCCATGCCGACGTCGTCCGAGATTAGCTGCACTGGGCCTAGGCGGCAGAAAGTTATGAGGTTCTGGACCTGGTGTCTAAATGGTTCAACTAGGCCCGACCAATGTACGGCCGACTTTATGTCAGCGGCATCGCGCACGATGATGGATGAAGCGAGGGTGAACTCGATGGCCGCAAGTGCGGCGGCAGCCATTTCCGGGGGCTGTGCAGCCTCAAGCACGGGAATGTGAGTCTCGATCTCCATTGTTTCGGGTCGATTCTAGAACTTAGTGTCTGACGGGATTATTGCAGGAGGGATATGTGGATGGAAGTACTGAAGCCGTGTGCCTCGGTACCTTGTCGCAGGACGGCGTACCGTGGCCCTCTATCAGCTTTGGTGAAGGAGGGGTGGGCGGCCCCGCCTTGTGGTCGTTCGGTGAGGCCGGGTAGTCGGTGTTGATGGAAGCGGTTTAGCCTCTTGGTGACATTCAGCACCGGCAGTAGGAGGCTTTCGGCGATCTCGTTGTCCTGCGGGCCGTCGACGTCCATCAGGAAGATGGGGGACTTGATGGCGTTGTGATACCGCGCCGTATATTGCGCGGCGCGGCCCTCCAGTTCACCGGTCGTGTAGCGCTGGGGCAACTCTTCACGCGCCTTTTCACGCCGTCAACGTCCATTAAGTCTGCAAATCCCTCCAGAGCCTGTTATGGCTAGGCTGCCAACCCCACCTCCTCACTGCTGGTCGTCGGTGAAGCTGCGGTGTTGTCGAGCAGTTCCATATCCAGGTACTTCCTGCTCGAGAGCCACTCCTCGTTCTGCTCTACACGCAAGGCCTTCACCAACCTGAGGCGCGCCTCCCGGTTCGGGAGGATCCGAACTTCCCGCGTCCAGTACTTTAGCGACTGCTAGGGACGCGCGTGGGTGCGCTGGTGGCGATGGAGCGCGAGGGCGCCTTTGGGGCGGAGCTCATCGGCTGCTACCAGCGCAACGAGTAGGCGTTGGTGCTGTAGCGGGCAGCGCATCGGTGGCCGACTACGTTGCGCTCTTCGGCCAGCGCGCGCCAAGGTGGTGAGGAAGCGTCTGGTGGGGTTTACGGCAAGTCCGAAGGTAATCTACGCCGCTTCTGATTGGGAGTGGGTGTTGCAGTTCGCTCGCGAAGTGGTGGTGCGCTGGAGCGCTTCAACTCCTGGTTGAAGCTCAGGACCAGGGTCGTTCGAATCTTCCCGGACCGCGAGGCGTGCCGGCGGTTGGTGACAGCACTCAGCGTGGAGCTGTCCGAGGAGTGGCTTTCGGACCGGTGGTCCTTGGGCATGGGGCCGCACGATGGCCGCGTCGGCCTCGCCAACGGCACCGGAACAGGAAGCCTAGCGATGGCTTGCCCTGGCGGAACGATTAGTCGATTTGAGGCTTGACTTGCGAGGCGGTCCCAGGTATGGCCGAGTTCTGAAAAGTGCGTTTGGTGGGCGTGGTAATCGTTAGGAATGTCCTGTCGAAGAGTGATGGACTGTCTGCTCGAAACAGAACTGACTTGCGACACTTAGACTTCGTGCTTGTATCTTGATACTGGGTCGAGGGAAAGCCGTGTCAGTGCTTGAGTTCGCAGCTCATTACCCAGATTGGCTCGCCTCGCCTACTATCGATACTCCGGACTGGCAGCCTGGTCGTTAGAGACCACATAAGCAAGCGTGAGAGCGGTGCAAGCAGCGAGATGCTCGACTCAAGAAGGAGGCCCACATGACTTCCGGGGGGATCGATGTCAGCAAGTTATCCCTGGATGCGGCCGCCATTCTGGAGCCAGGCGAGGTCGAGCGGCGGAACCTCGCAAACGACCTTCTGGGACACGGCCAACTGCTGGCGTGGTTGTTGGCGCTCCCCGATCGACTCATCACGTTTGAAGCGACCGGCACTTACCACCGGCAACTCGTGAAAGTGTCGGAAGACGCCGGAGAACGCGTGAGCGTCCTCAACCCAGCGCAGGTTAGCCACTTCGCGAAGAGCCAGGCGCGGTTCAACAAGAGGGACAGGATCGACGCGCTCCTGCTAGCCATGTACGGCAAGGGACGCCAACCGGCTCCGAGCCAGGAGGCGAACAGTAGCTTGCAGTCCTTGGCGCGGGAACTAAACGCCCTGCAAGAAGGCATCACGCGCCTCAAGAACCGCCTGGAGGCTGCCGAGCACGGCCTCGCCCACCTCCCTAAAGCGCCGCATCCAAGCGCTAGAAGAAGAGAAGGCGGGGTTGCAAGCGTAGCTCGAGAACGAGGCGCGCCGTGCACGCGAGCGCGAGCTGGCACTGCTTGAGCGCATCCTGGGTGTCGGCACGAAATCAGCGTTCGCGTTCCTCGCCGAGGTGGGTGACGTCAGCCGCTTCTCATCAGCCGCGAAACTGGTGGCGTACGCCGGCCTCGGTCCCATGGTCGTGCGATCCGGTAGTAGCGTGGCTAAGCAGACGCGCAACTCAGGAATAGGCTCAGAGGAAGCACGCCAAGCCAGCTACATGGCCAGCCTGGTCGGCATCCGGCATGACCCCCTCCTGAAGGCCTTCTACGAACGCCTGGTAGCTCACGGGAAGAACAAGAAGGCGGCCCCCCTCGCCTGCGTAGCCATACTCCTTCGCGTCATGTACGGTGTCCTCATCCATCAGCGCCCGTTCGACGCCAACTATGCGGCCACTTGACGTTCAAGACAGCATCTGGGCACATCGGCGACACAGCGGAGTCCGGTGCATATACCCGCCTTGCTCGCGCCGAGCATTTTGACCTGCCACTCCGTCACACTGAAGGCCCCATCGTCTAATGGCCTTCACGGGACGCCTTTCAGGAAGCTCGGCGCCACCCAATTTACAGGCCCACCCAGACACGAGGGCCGAGCTCTTTCGGCACTGTAGTCACCTACGGGCCCGCCAAGGCATTGGCGCAGCGATGCGGCAGTTCAGTGCCTCAAATGCGTGTGTCGAACAACCCTACGTTCGTGCCGACTGAGGCCGCAGCACCCCGCGCCCGGCTAGCTGCCGAAGTCGCCGCGCCCTTCGAATCGACGGCACCGGCTAAGGCCACGCCGACCCTCTGCACGACTCCCGTCACGAGAGCATTGCCCATCAAGAACGCTCTGTGGTTAGGGTTGAGCCCTGCGGTGTGGTCGTCAGGGAACATGTTGAGGCGTTCAAGTTCAATCGGCACGAGGCGGCGGTACCGGCCAGAGGGAGTCAATACGATGTGTTTGAACCGCGATGGCGAAACGCCACCTTCGGCGGTGATTATCGTGCGGCTCGGCCGATTCAACGGGTCTGGAAAGGCCATCGCGCCTTCGCTATATACGTACTCATGCCCGGTGGCTCGGCTGACGCGGTTCAGGACCTTCGCCCCTTTGTGGTAGACCCACTCGTTCAAGCGGTCGTTGACGAAGAACTCCTCTGGGACGTCCTCTTCTGGTACCAGCAGATCACCCAACGTTGTCCGGCGCCCGGAGTACAGCGGCTTGAGCCTGGCGGTCGAGACGGTCCTCTCTACCAGGATGCCGGAGTCAGCGAACGGGGAGCCATGTCCTGTAGCATTGAAGCCGCTCGAAACCTCAGCCAAGTCTCCGTGTAGCACGAACTGCGAGGCCACGAGCCCATCGAGTGGGGCGACGGGGAACGCGGCGGCGAACACGCCGTCGTTGGTCAGCCAACTCATGGACGACCTCCCATGTGTCAGCGCCTCGTGAAGCGGTGTGCCTTCCAGGTACCCGATGATGAAGATGCGCCGCCTCCGCTGAGGCATGCCGTAATCCGCCGCGTTTACGATCCGCCATTCGACCGCGTAACCGAGGTCCGAGAGCGAAGCGAGCATCACCGCGAAGTCACGCCCCCGCTGGGTCGCGGGACTCTTCAAGAGGCGATCGACGTTCTCAAGGAACAGGTACTTCGGCCTCGGTGACTTGTCCCGCAAGATTCGGTGAATCTCCCACCAAAGGACGCCCTTCTTGCCCACGAGGCCGCTAGAACGCTGCAGGCTGGTCGCGACGGAGTAATCCTGGCAAGGAAAGCCGCCGACGACTAGATCGACGTCAGGGACGGAATCGATAGACACCGTCGACACGTCCTCGTTGGAGTGGCCATCTGCGCCGAAGACGCGTACGTACACGTCAGAAGCATGTTGGACCTTCCTACCGGGTTCCCACTGGTTACTCCAAACGACCCTGAACCGTTCCGTGCCCAGCCCGGCGTTGGCTGCTGAGAGACCTACACGGAAGCCACCCACCCCTGCGAACAGCTCTGCGACGCGAATCGGTTTCACGCGCCCATGGTAACCGGCGGAGTCACCGCGGCACAGTCGCTCGCGCCTAGAGGCCCTCGGCTTTCGCCGACATATGGAAGATGCCGCCGATGAAGCCGCGGTTCAACCAGAACGACTGCTTCACCAACCGCTGGCCGGAGGGCGTGAGGTCCGTGTCAGCTGCGTTCCTCGCGTGTGGCCTGACGTGCAGGACAGAACTGCCACTGGAGCCTGGAAGGCGCTCGCTTCGACCGGATGCGATTCGGTCGACCGTGTCCTCCCAGACCTGCCGAACCTCCCCATCAAGTAGGGTTTCTGGCATCGCCCAGAATGTCGCGTGGTGAAACCGGATCGTGCCGCTGGCTTCTTGGAAGAACACGAACAAGAACCTCCTCGTCAGAAGTTCGCGCAAGTCAGACTCCATCCACGTCTGCGACGCTAAGTCCCGGTACCTGAAAGCGGGAAACGACATCGCTTCCGCCGGCTGCCCGTTCCCTTTGACACGAACTATCTTCATCACGACGTCGGCTTTCTCGAACTCCTCGATGCGCCGTGTCTTCACGTCAAGCATCCGCCGCGCCAGGTCAGCGTAGAAACCCTTCGCTTGACGGTTCAGTGTCGGATCCACTACCGCCACGATTTCCTCCACCGTGTGTCCCGTGAATCGTCGGAATCGATCGAGGACCAAGTCATCGAAGGTCTTCGCCTGCAACTGTCTCGCGTCCAGCACGATTGACGCCTCATCGGCCCGCGGTCCCGGTTGTGCAGCCAGGAACGGCTGGATGAGTCGGGTCAAGAAGCTCTGCTTGAACGAGTAAGCTCGGTTAGGTGCCGGGATGGAGCTATTGGGCTGTGACCGGTCGTCGCGGCCGGTGCCGGCTCCCTTCCGCGTGGCCTTCAAGTAGTTCGTGTCGGCCTCGGAGAGCTCGTGCGCTCGGCCTTGGATGACAGCGAGCCTGATCTTCTCCCAGTCGTCCTCGATGATGGCGCGATCGCTCGGATCCAACAAGTCGATCTCTACGACGCCGACACCTACGACTCGGTAATCGCTCGGACCTTGCCCAGCTACCCAGTGGTAGACGACGATGAGGAGCCGGGCGTTCTTTAGGTAGAAGGTGCTCGCCCTGAAGTCAGTTTCCTCAGCCAAACCACGGTAGTTGATGTTGCTTAGAACCAGGCGCTCCTTGGCTCGCCACCCCATACTCTTCCGTTCGGCTCCCGTGGCCTTCAGCTCTAGCCTCGCCACCCGGAAGTCGGGCCCCGGGACGGTGTTGGGCTCGTACCCGAAATGAACCAGCTCAACGAGCTGTCCGAACGCCCCTTTACCTCTTACAGGGTCGACGTCGTCACCGTAGAGGTCACTCAACGTCCTCCCGACGAGGGTCCTAGCGTGAGCGACGACCACTGCCTCAGATTCTGTACTGTAGTCCTTGTTCTGCCCCACCGACATATGAGACCACGGCGGAGCGACGGTCCTCGGGCCATGCGACGCAGCTTTCGGACAATGGACAGGCCTCACATCGTGGGTTCTTGGCCCTGCAGTACTCCCAACCGATCGCCAGCGCTCCCATGTGAGCTAACCGAAGTGCGGCCATACCCCCTTCGTTCACTGTGATATTGGTGAGTTCCTCGACGGTCCGTGCGATATTCTCTCGGCCGGCCACGCCTAGGTAACGCCCGACGACCCTGAGGACGTTGTTGTCTATCGGGAAGACTGGCTCGGCGAAGATGTAGAGAGCGATCCCCTTCGCAGCGTACTCACCGATATGCGGCAACGACATCAACTCCCGCGCTGACCAATGGGTACGTTCCATGAACTGAGCGAGGACCTCAGGCAGGCTCGCGGTACGGGCACGCAAACCAGCCCAACTCGCTGCCTCAAGAACGGCGCTCACATCTGCTCGCACCAGAGCCTCCGCGGTAGGGAAGTGCTCCAGGAAGGATGGAAGGTACCGCGCGACCGTGGTTCGGTTGCTTCGCCGCAAGAAGAACTCCGCGAGGAAAAGCATGTAAGGGTCGGAGGTTTGGTGCCAGAAGTAGCGGCCCCTGAAGACCTCGCCCTCGACAGCAAGGCGTTTGACGAGGCGACGTAAATCTTCGTGGCCTCGAGGCGCGACAGGATAGTCAGCGCCACTGGCACATGCAGGCGCAGAGTGCGCAGGCCGGGTAGAACTATGAGGGTCGACGTGGTTGCGAGCCATGTGTGCCAGTCTTGCCTGCCTGTGCCCGATTGAGCCACTCGTATGACACCGGCGAGGCGCGAATCGGCTGCATTCATTGCCTGCAGGAAAACGCACGGAGACCGGTTATGCGAGCAATCTTGCGGAGCGTCGTCGATCGGAGGGCGACGCCATCCCGAGTGCTCAGGAGGGGCTGCTCTCTGAGTGGGCGAGGCCTACAGAATCTTCGGTAGCTACGCGCCAATGTCCAAGGAGGCCAACGACGCTCGTGTTCGAGTCGACCGCAGAACAGGAGCGCAATCGTCGGCAACCGTCACGGTGCCGCAGAAGGGCGGGATTGCGCCCGGGGCGTTGACAGTTGCAGCTGTGGGCTTGCCGCTAGGCGCAGCTGCTGAAGCTGCCTGGAGCAAGAATCGTCGCCGTATGCGCCGCAGGTCGTCAAGTTGAAGCAGGAAAATCCTAGGCTTCGGGAGGGGCGATTTCCGAGATGCTAATCTGGGCCAAGTCAGGCCAGCTTAGGGGTGCGCGTTCATCGGTGTAAGAATCCCATCGCTGACATACGGGCCTCACGAGGACAAAGTGAATAGAGTCCCGGTACACGTACATTATTTCGTGAAATTGCGTCTTTCCGAGCTTCGTGGCGCCTTGGACGCGAATTAGCTAACGCTGTCGACCAGGGTGCGATATGACGTTCCTCGTAACATCGCTCAACTCGCCGACGGGTTGCAAAGACGCGACGACAATGGGAACGTTCACGATACCCCGTAAATCGTCCAGCTCCGTCCGAAGTTTCTCGAAAGACGTCAAAGCAGGCGCGTCAGCTGGGGAGATGTCCTCGAGAAACTCCCTAGTAGCAGCCGCGATTATCGCTACATCGAACCCATGGCGGATAACCGCCTTTAGCGCCTCAAGGAAGTTCGAACCTGCGCTCATCTGGTGTCTGAAGGTAACACGGAACCAGAACTCCCCCATTGTGTAGGTACTTGCATACGAACCCCATCCAGCTGCTTGGAACCGACGCTCGACAACGGCGTTCAGGTGCCTCTGTGCACCTACAGGTCCCTTCTTGCCGACTGAGCGCCTAGCGGTCCACTCCGCGGCGTAGTCTGTTGCAGCTTCTGTCCACGACCCTGCCAAGACTTCGTTCACCTTTGAGAGGTCGATTCCAGGAGTATGGAGCCAATCTGGCACGTACAGCTCTGCGTACACTCGGCCTCCTAATCGAACAACGGATCGAAGGTGAGTGGCAGGTCATTTCGCGCCCAATCGGGAATAGTTGGAACCACGTCCGGGTTCGCGACTGGAATATACATAGCTCCTGGCTCTGGCCACCAAGGGGTGACGCTCAACGCGTTAGACATGAGCCCTTCTCCTTCGCGAACTTCTAAGAAGACGTGTTCGTGTAAGTCGGGACTCTCCCCTAGGTACACGAGCCTTAGAACCCCTGGCAATGCCGAGGGCGCCAACGCCCGAAGCCATTCGCCTTCCCTAAGTGCGAGCACAAGAGCTGTGGAGCCTCTTCTGAGTACTCCAAGCTCTCCGCTCGAAGAGAGTATGGGAGAGGAAACCGACACCGAGCCCAACCAACGTACCCACTCGTGGTGGAGCGTGAACATCGGCCCGGTGAGCGGGTCTTCACGTGGTGTAACCCATTTCAGCGGACCTGAATACCCAGGAGCCGACTTGGCCTTGGTCGAAATCGCTTCGAGTACGTCAGCCAATTCTCGCCGTAGAGCGGCAGTACCCACCGACGATGGGTCCATCGCGAGAGACGACCACAAGCTAGTCAATGCCTCGAGTTCAACGGCATTCCGCTTCTCGTTCAGCTCCTCTATTACGTCGTGATCGAGGTTGCCCCTTGATTGGTTTGACACAGCGCTCCTGATTGCATTCCCAACGATTTCTGGGAACGCTCCAAGGGCTAGCTCCATTATCTCCTTCCGCAATAGAACTCGCTCATAAATCTTGGCTTCAACACTGTGAGGGTACCAAAGGTTGATGATGTCGACGGCCTCGGCAGTCTGCCCGAGCCGGGCGATTCTCCCAATTCGCTGTTCAAGTCGCGCTGGGTTCCAGGGTACATCGACGTTTATGATCGCATTGGCGGTCTGCAAGTTCAAGCCTTCGGACGCGGCGTCCGAGCAGAAGACGATACCAACCTCGCCTTCTGCCAAGGCTCTCGTCACCAAGCCCTTATCGCCCCTCTTCTCGATTCCCGAAACGCATACCAGGCCACCGTCGCCGGTGTACGACGCGTACGAAAGGTCGACACCAGATAGTGCGGCGAACTGAGAAATCAGGGCCTGGATGGTATCCGTGTATCGGGAGAAAAGCAGTACACTTCTGCCCTCGGATTGGAACTGACTCAGTTGATTAAGCGCTTGACGGATTTTTGGGTCAACCTCAAAGATGTTAGGTCCTAATTGCCCTAACATAGAAAGCAGTGCCTGGATGTCTGCTGACTCGATCGCACACGCCCGCCTAATGGCGACGTAGTCAACTCCCTCGCGAGGGCTAGCAGGAAATGAACGGGACTCATCCAAAGTGTCTTCCTCGACGAAGTCGTCTGGTGCCGACCGGCCTTCTTGCAGCTCTCGGAGCCGCTCTAGCCTACGGTTTAGGGAAGTCTGGATAGCTGCGAGGCTGGAGGCGGCACGTTGTAGGTAGATGGATCGCACAAACCCAACTGCTGTTGCCCTATCGGGATAGACTGCGGACTCCACTAGGCCAAGGTTCGAGTTCAAGTACTCGTCGAGCTTCGTGAGTACGATTCTGACGGTGGTTGAAGGGACGCACTCGATTCCTTCGAACTTCCTGGCCGGGAACTTGTAGCCGACTCTCGAGAGCGTTTCCCTCGTGTTCCTGATGCACAACGTCGTAGCGGGATGAACCCTTACTAAGGCGTCCCTGAGAATTGCCCATGAACCCTGTGCGGCCATTACTGATCTGACCCGATTTGACTCCGCAGCGTCATGGGCGATCAGGCGAGACGCCTCAGGTGAGATGTAGCCCTGGTTGAGGTGATACGAGGCAAGCATGGATGCGACCAAGTCGAGTGTACTCGCGGCCTGATCCAGTTCCGGTCTAGCTCGTGAGGGAATTGACAGCAGCTCAAGGCTCCGCAGGAAACTTGCTTCATCGAACGACTCGGGCATACCCAGAAGCTCAAGTGCGTCGTAAAGTTCCAAAGCGTCAACCTGGAGGGGCGTAGCTGTCAGGAAGAGAGCGTGGGGAACCTTCCTAAGTAGTTCTTCTACCAACCGCCCTATGAGCGATGGGCGCGATTCCGTTGCTGACCTACGCTTCCGCAAAGCATGCGCTTCATCTAGGACAAGCATGTCAGGCAGCACTTCAGCATCCTTGAAAGCGTGCCCTGTCTTGCGCGTCCCTCGCGCCAAATCACGCGATACGATTACGAGTTCAGGGTAATCACCCATAAAGGGACCTCGTGGAGCTGTGATGGACCCACCACCGGCAGAAACGTACGTTCGCGCCGCGCTTTCGTATCTCCAGAAGTCCAAGCCGAACGAGGACCGAAACTCGTCTTGCCATTGCCTTAAGAGCGTCGGGGGCACAAGCACGACGACGCGGCGTACGCCAGCGTGCCTCAAGGCAAATGATATCGCAGCTGCAGCTTCGTAAGTTTTCCCAAGACCGACCTCATCCGCGAGTACTGCTCGGATGGGCCAGCGGCTACACGCCGACCTCAATACCCTCTCTTGGTGCGGATAAAGCGGAGCGCGGCTTGAGTTCAATGTGCTGAGGAACGGACTGTCCGCGAGCACTTCGACCACCTTACTGGTTACTTTAGGAGGCAGAACTACGGAGGAGCTCGAAGGACGAAGAGCATTTAACAACTCACTAGCGAAATCGGCACCGAGCAGAGTCGTAACGAGGCGGGAGTCTTGCCCCGCCCAGACGGCCTCGAACCTCTTGGAGTGGGCGTCGGTATAGCTCTTTGCTTCCCAGGATTTATGAACTGTCAGCTCTTCGAAGTTGCCGCCGAGGCCCGAGCCGGTCTCGTTAACGCTTCCCGAAGCGGTAACCATGTCACCTTCCTGATCAACGAATATGAGTCGCTTGTTGTGAAAGATGCCGCGAGTGCCAGCACCCAGGCGGGGCGCCACACACGTGATCTCGAGCAGTCCGTCTCGTATCATCCAGGCGGCCGCCTCAATCCGGTTTCGTTCAAGCTCTCCGCTCAAAGTAGAAACGCCTGCCAATAGCCGTGCCCGAAGGCGCGCCATCAGCAAGTCGTGTTGCGCGTTGTAGGCAGCGTCTGCAACCTCGTAGTCGATGTCGTGCGCCCCCATCAGTAGGCGCATCCGACCGCCACATAGTCGGAGTACGTCGAGCCCTTCACCGATGCTTATGAGCGAAGAAAGCCTGAAGTAAGCCGACACGCGATCGTATCGCCTCGCGACGCTGAGGGCTGGAAGCAGTACCGATTTCGCTAACTCGGCCCCCGGTGCGTCATAAAAGACCTCCAAGTTGAGGTCTCGGAGCCGTCTCGCGATGCCGCTCAGGCTACTGCCTTTAGCACCAGAGTGCATTGAGCATCGTCTCCGTCCGGAGAAGGAACCTGAATCACGCTAGCCTCCACGAGTTCAATCAGCAGGCCCCTTGCGTATGCGGTCTGGCGAGCAGTCAAGGGCCTTCCCGACCTTCGCCGTGCAGCGAAGTCACGTAGAGCCTTGTAGTTCTTACTACTAGAGGGCCAGGCCGAGTACGCCGTTGCCTTTTTGAGAACGAAGTCGAACAGATGTGGGTCGAGGTTCCGGATGGCACTTATGTCTGCGCGATCTGTGATTTCACTGACTGCTCGGGCCATTCGTTGAAAGTCGGAGTACGGACCGCTCATGCCTCCTGCAGCCTCAAGAACTGAGGGAATCTCTGCGTTGGGAATCTCGGTAAGAAGGAACCAGGTTGTCATCGAAGGGTTCGCGGATGACACCAACTCGAGGGTCTTATCGTCTAGGAGAGCCAGACGAATCACCGCCTCCAGCTCCGCACCTGTAGATCCTGTCACTTCGGACGCATCGAGTAGGTCCATACCGCTCTCGTTGAAGGCGGCCTCGACAGCGCGAACCCACGAGTTCAGAGGGATGCGCGAGGCGTTCCAAGCGTCAACCAGCGACATTGGTAACTGCTGGCTGGGCTCCCTCACGACGCAGCGATCCAATCTGATTGAGACTCGATGTCCTGCCAGATTGCCTTGCCAGTCACGGCCTCGTGCAACCATTCGTTGCTCACACGGCGTGCCTTGCTTGGGTCGACCTTCTCCCGCTCGACTAGGAAACGCCAGATGCAGTCCGCGACAGCCATGCAAGCGAGGAAATCAACGTCTCTCATCTTGTTGAAGACAGCTGACTCCTGATTGACAAGCACGAGGAGCTGGCCCTTCTCGGCCGCGTAGATATAATCCCATGGAGTCACGCGAGTATCGAGGGCTTCCACTTGGGCGTCAAGTTGGATTGTCCCACGCGGCAACCACAAGGTTCGGCCCGATGCCCTAAGACGTGATGGTGCCAGCGGGCCTTCTGGTGGCGGTGAGTCACCACCCGCCTCGGAGCTGTTGGTAGCACCAGCCTCAACCTCTACGAAGCTACTGGGGCCGTTGAAAGCTTCGTTTAGCTTGGCAACTGCCTTCGTGACCCGCGAATCATCGTGTTTGCCCCGGCTCATGATTCTCGACGCTTCGGCGACAGGCTTCACTAGCTCTGTCATTTCAGCAGCGGCGAACTTCCACGCTTCATCGCCCTTTGTGAAGCCGACCTTATTGAAGTTCACGGGCACGAAATCTAAGTGTGCCTCCCCAAAGATGCGGGAGGTCATCAGGTGAGGCTTGAAAAAATCCTTGTTGTGAATCTCGATTAGCTGATCGTTACGGTAAAGGTCTATACCGTAGTTCCCATCGTTGTGAGTCCTCGTGTCAAGCCCCACCCAGCCGCGTAGCACCCAGCCACGCTCTTCGTTGATGACCTTATGGAACTCACGGTAGGTATCATCGGCAAGGCGTGGCTTGCCCACCTCCGTCACCTGGCCATTGACGGTTATCACGTGGCCACGCTTGATGAACGGTGCGAACGCCTTCGAGAGGTGGGTCAGGTAAGCGCCAGGAAGATGATCTTTGAAGCGGAGGGCCTCTATCCAGACGACGGTGCCGTGAGTTCGTTCCCCGAGCGGGTTCGTAGTGTCTGGGACAGAGTCTTCCAGTTCTATAGTCCACTGGGCCGCGGACGTTTCTCGGCGGGACCATTCGCTGAGGTCGAAAGCGACTCGGTACTCAACGGGTTCTACCTTTTCTAGTGGCCGCGTGATGACACCCCATCGGTCTCCGAGGCTTGCCGCTGCAGTCTTCATGCCTAGGCCATAAGTTCCCATCCGACCCGCACGGGCCTTCGGGAGCAAATCCATATCGATGCCTAGGCGTAGCGCATTTTCGATATCCTTAAGTTCCATTCCTCGGGCATCATCTATGATTTCGATGCGATCATTCTTCAGCCGGATATCGATTCTTACGCTGCATCCTTCGATGCGGGCATCCAATGAGTTGGCCACTAGCTCGGCCACAGCAGACGTTGGACCCAAGGCAGTTGCCCCGATGGTTCGCATAAGGCGTGGGGCAGGCACAACGTCGACGCTGTGCCGCTTCACATTGTCAGTTGGAGTCTTGGTCATTTCGCCCCGATTCCGCCGGAGTCTCGTTCGCGAACTTTTTCCGACGCTTGGTGGTTCATATTGTAATGCGTACATGTCACTAAGCTCTTACTCAAGTGAGGGGAGAGGTCGGCTTGGGAACTGCCGGAAGCTAGTTGAAAGGCTTAGGGACTGGAGGCATTGCTGAAATTATGTTTGGCGGGGCTGCCTATGCAACGCACGAAGGTCACTACTTACGGGGAAGCGGGTGTCGGGGCGAACGTACCCGTGCGCAACCGGTTGCATCGAGCGCAGCACTGAAGCCAACACAGTGCGGCCGACCGCGCCCATGCAATGGAGATTGAGACAAATGTAGGGACCGACGCTGGGGGTGGACGCCTCGGTGAGACAGCGTGCCGGGAACGGACTGAACGCACTGCTAATGTGCCTAGTCGAAGCTGCAGAACCCGTTCCTGCGGGCTCCGGCGAACGCTGCGGCGCGCCGGGCGGCGGCGAAGCAGTTCCAGCAGCCAAGCCAAGAAGAGCGCAAGTGAACCTGGCGCGCTGGCCAGCGGCTTCATGATCTTGTGCAGGTTCCTGCCCGCCTCGCTCAGGATCATGTTCATCCGGTCACCCACCGCGCCCTTCAAGCCGTTCCTATCCACATGCGCGACGCCGATTCCCTCATAACCATGTCCGCGGTAACCCATGTACAGGAACACCTGCTCCGGTGCTGCGCCCGTCAGCTTGGCGAGCTGCTCCAGGGTGGCCGCAAACGCGTGCCTGTCGTAAGGGTTGACGTGACGCGCCTGCGCTGCGAGTAACCAACCGCCTGTGCTGGTGGCCAAAGACATGTTGCAGCCGCACTCGTAACGCTTATAGGCCTTGCCCTTGCCGATGCACTCCAGCAGCGGCTCGTGCACGCTGTAGGCCTTGTTTTGCTCTTCCGCCCCTGCTCCACGATCCGCTTGCTAACCACCAGCCGCTCCGGCAAATCTCGGTTCGGATCAGTCGCCTTGCGCTCCACCTCGCGGATCACGCGCCCCAGGTAGGTCTTCGGCTACCGGGTCGCCTTCCTGGCGCGCTCGAACTGCTTCGCGTGCGCGTAACGCCACTGCATCAAGGGCTCGCGCTTACCGATTCTCGCGTACGACTGCCGCAAGCCGATACCTTTCGTTTGAGCTTGTTTCGCCAGTCGCTCGCGCGCCCGGTTGAGGAGCCTCGCGTCGGTTGGGAAGCGCACGTTCTTCTCCTTCTCCATCGTGTCAAGGTTCACGCGCTGCAACTGGCTCGCCTTTCTCAGGTTCAGCAGCAAGCCCGCCTGGATCGTCTCGCGCACTAGCTCCTCGTCGCCGGCCGCCTCGATGCGCTTTCGCCACCTGGTCAGGCTGGAAGGGTCGATGGGGATTCGCGCTGGAAGAACTTCTCACCTGAGAAGAACTGCCAGAAAGGGTTCTCCACCCAGCCCTGCACCACCAACTCGTCACTCATATCGAAAGTGAACCTCAGTTAATGCAAAGCCACAATCAACCGCGTTGCGATACCGGGCCGGCCGGCGTGGTCGGTCCGCAAGTAATCCTGTACGGGCGTGGAGAGTCGGGTTTACCCCTGTCTGCCCGGCACGAACTCCGACCCCCTCCCCACCCCCGTGATCAACAACCGCTCCCGCGCCCGCGAACACGCGACGTACAGCAGGTTCCGCTCCATCTCCACGAATGCGCGCTGGGCGGCCTCGTCGGGCTGCCGCGAGCGCACCGACCCCAAGGGAACGGTCCCCTCCTCCACGCCCATCACGGCGATAGCCCGGAACTGCAGGCCCTTGCTGCGGTGCATGGTCCCGATCGCCACGCGGCTCCCGGGCGGTGCCTCGTCCGCCTCGAGGTTGAACGTCTCGAGGCCGGCGGCCTTGACGGCGGCGTATACGCGGTTCTGGATGATGTCCCGCTTCCGGGCGAAGATGGCGATCTGCCCCGGCCGGTAGCCGTTGGCCACGAGCTTCTTGAGCCACTCCGCCACCCGCTGCACCTCGTCGTTCACCCCGCGCGCCACCACGACCTCCGGCTCTGTGCCGGCCAGCCGGGAGATGGAGCGGGAAGTCGGCTCGTCGCATTCGACTTTGCCGGCGATGATCTCCTCAGCCACGCGGCGGATCTGCTCCGTCATGCGGTAATTGACGCGCAGCGTTACTGAGCGACCGCGCACCTCGAGCCCCGCCCGCGCCACGGGCGTGTAGGGCTTGAAGATGCGCTGGTTGGCGTCGGACGCGAGGAACACGTCGTTCGTGCCGCTAGCGGCTAGGGCGCGCAGCAGGCGCAGCTCGGCGGGGCCGAAGTCCTGCGCCTCGTCGGCGATCACGTGGGCGTACGGGCGCTCGTCGCCCGCTTCCAGCCGCCCGACCAGTTCCCAGCACACCCTCGACC
>Ga0209916_1001253_pt1 | contig 24250 bp, 19 predicted proteins | sample ThiBio_1000_plan_FD_183956 | JGI IMG/M metagenome (GOLD analysis project Ga0209916, IMG submission 183956) | Wastewater bioreactor microbial communities from Cape Town, South Africa - Thiocy_solids_2 (SPAdes) | ecosystem: Engineered > Bioreactor > Thiocyanate-remediating > Anaerobic-Aerobic ... | reverse complement strand
CGCTGCGGCGGGCGACCATCGCCGAGCGCTTTTCGGTCTCTATGGGTGCGCAGGGGAGCGGCCTGAATCCCGACGACATCGCGGAGGCGGTGGAGATGGCCGCCGCGTAAATGGCGAAAGTCCAGGGGGCCCTAAATCACGCAGCGCGTTATCGGCCCCCTGATTCAGGCCCGAAAAGGGCCTCTGAGGGCCGGAAAGTGTGACGTTCCCGGCATCTTCGTCACGGATCCGGGCGAGGTGTGGAAGCTTCCGGACCTGATCCTCACGTAAGTCCGACTTCGCGACGTCCCTGTGACGCCTCTCCCACGCACCCCTCACGTCCTGGGCTCCTCATGGGGGTCACAGCCTGCCAGGACCCCCATGAGGAGCCCAGGACCACCTCGGACGGCCGCAAGCGCCCCGCACCCCCGCCCGTCCCGCCCCCGCCCCGGAACCACCTCCCTACCGCAGCCGCTCCCACCCCGCGCGGGTCTCGGCCGGCGCCTGATGGGCGATGCCGGCCAGGGTACCGCCGTCCACCAGGAGGTCGCAGCCGGTGACGTAGGCGGCGGCGGGGGAACAGAGGAGGGCGATCGTGGATGCCACCTCGGCCGGGGTGGCGATGCGGCCGAGGGCGGCGAGGTTGGCGATCGCGTCGGCGCCGCCCTCACGGCGTCCCATCTCGGTGTCGATGACGCCGGGTGAGACGGAGACGACGCGGGCGCCGCGGGCGCCCCAGGCCGCGGCGCGCTGGCAGGCGAGCAGGGTGACGCCGCGCTTGGAGAGGTCGTAGGCGGCCGCGGGGCGGTCGCGCAGCGGGAGGCGGGCTTCGAAGCGATCGAGGAAGTCGGGCGCGGAGGGATCGTCGAGCAGGGCCTCGTCGAAGGCGGCCAGCTCCGCCCGGTGGCCGCCGATCGAGGCGACGCAGACGGCGACGCTGCCCGGTCGCGCCGCGGCGAGGAAGGCGTCGAGGAGGAGCGCGGTGCCGACGTGGTTGACGGCCATGATCCGCCGCCCGTCCGCCTGCGAGCGCGAGAGGCCGGCGGTGGAGACCAGGGCGGCGAGCGGGCCGAGCTCGGCGGCGGCCGCGGCGAAGGCACGCACCGAGGCCGGATCGGCCACGTCCAGCGGCGCGCCCGCGGCATCGATGCCGAGGTGCCCGAGCCGCTCCAGGGTGGCCGGGAGGCGCGCCGGCGTGTGGGCGCCGAGCAGCACCCGGTGGCCGGGGCCGAGCGCTTCGGCGCAGGCAAGGCCGGTCTCCCCGGCGCCGGCGATCGCGACCACGCCGCCCGGCGCCGCCGCGCCTGCGTCGTCCGGCAGCACGCCGCTCGCGCTTGCCGGCGCCCCGCCCGCGGCCGCCCGCGACCTGCTCGCCGCCCCCGCTTCCCTACTCGAGCCCATAGGGCCGGTACGGCCGGTACACCATGTGCTCGATCTGGGCCATGCCCTCGTGGCCCTCGCGATCGCGCACCCGCGCCGGGTACTCGCAGACGCCGAGCCGGCGCTCGACCGGGACGTGGGGCGGCCCCGCCGGGGTCGAGGGGTCGGCGACCGCGAAACGGTCGCTCTCGACGTACTCGGCGCCGCGCCAGGAGCCCGGCTGCCCGCTGTCCTGCCAGCCGCGCACGTAACCGAGGCCCTGGGCGCAGGCGGGGTCGGCGACGACGTCGAACTCGTACTCGTGGCGGCCGCCCTCGGCGTCGGTGAGCGCGAACTCGCCGCCGAGGAGGCGCCGCGTCCCCTCCAGGTAACGGAAGGAGTGCTCGACGTCGACCAGCTCGACGTGACGGTCGCCGGGCCCGTGCAGGTGGCCGTCGAAGTCGATCCGGTTGCCGTCGGAATCCTCGTGCGTCGAGAACATGCCGAAACGGTCACCGAGGTCGAACGGCATCCAGATCCGGATCGCCCGCGGATCGCCGCGCGAGGGCTCGACCCCGCGCAGGGGGTTGGTCGGCCCCATCGAGGCGCGGATGCCCCAGGAGTGGTCGCGGTCGGAGTACCAGTCGTCGACCGCGATCGCCTCGCCGTCGATCGTCATCGTCCCGGTCGCCCGCCCGAGCTGGGTGTAGCGCAGGACGTGGTTCAGCAGCCGGCCGCGGCGGTAATGGATGTCGGGGCTCTCGAAGAAGGCGGGGCTGCGCGCCTCGACGGTGACGTCGAAGGTGACGCCGGTCGGGTTCTCGCGCAGCTCCAGGCGCTGGCGCGCCATCGGCTCGACGATCGTCAGCTTCAGCGGGCCCACCTCCAGCGCCTCGACGTCCGGGCGCAGCGCCCGCGAGGCGCGCACCATCCGCTGCTCGCCGCCGGTCACCGCCCCGGCGAAGCCGTCCATCACGTTGGTGTTGGCGTAGAGCCGCAGCCCGAAGACGGCGAACTGCCCCTCGGTGAAGAAGCCGAAGTAGTAGCCGTCGTTGAAGCGCGGGTCGCCGTCGGCGGGCAGCGGCAGCGGCGCCGGCGCCTGGTGGAACGGGAAGTCGTCGAGCCGCGTGAGCGACAGCTCGCCGCCCGCGGTCGGGACCGCGAACGGCGCCGACCGCGGCTGGTCGTCTCCTACCACCGGCACACCTCGGGCAGCGCCGGGTGGTCGATCGCCGGGTACTTCTTGTGGATCGGCTGCACGACTTCCTCGCCGAAGCGCTGGATCTGCTCGCGGGTCGCCTCCAGCGACGGCCCTTTCACCATCCGGAAGCGCAGCGTGAAGTAGTCGACGCCGTATTCCTCGTGATAGCGCTCGAGCTGTTCGATGCACTGGGCCGGCGTCCCCATCACCAGGTGCGGCGCGGCCTTCTCGACCGTGACGTCGGCCTCGGTCTGGAATTCCGGATTCTTCGTGTAGATGCCCTGGCGGAAGTAGAACAACATCTCGTCGATGAAGTGGGTGCCGAACTGGTCGACCGCGTCCTCGAAGGTATCGGCCACCCAGCCGTCGCGCATCAACACGATCAGCGGCTTCTTGCCCAGCTCCTCCGCGCGTTCCCGGTAGAGGCCGACCTGCTCGTCCCAGACCTCCTTCATCAGCGGGGACGGGTCGCAGGTCCAGGCTTCGCCATAGTCGGCCGAGCGGCGGATCGCCGCCTCGTTGGCGTTGCCGCCGCCCCAGATCGGCCAGCCGCCGGGCTGGTAGGGCTGCGGGGCGAGCAGCGCCTGTTCGCATTTCCAGAAGTCGCCGTCGAAGTCGAAGCGCTCGCCTTTGAAGGCCTCTTTCCAGACCTTGATCGCCTCCTGGAAGCGGCCGAGCAGGCGTTCCTGCGGGACCCCGAACTGCATCCAGTAGCCGGGGTGGAAGCCGCGCGAGAGGGTCGTGTAGAGGCGGCCTTTGGAGAGGTTGTCGATGACCGAGAACTGCTCCGCCGTTTTCATCGGGTGGATCACCGTGTCGATCAGCGTGAAGGTGCCGATCGCGACTTTCTCGGTCTCGCGGGCGAGGATCGTGAGGATCTGCTCCGGGCCCGGCAGGTAGCACTCGGTGCGCCCGTGCCGGTGGGGGACCTGGAGCGAGTGGAAGCCCGCCTTCTCGGCGATGATCCCCTCCTCGATCATCGCTTCCATCGTCGCGTGGGCGTCCGCCGGGGTCGGCATCGGCTGGTCGTAGCCGCCTTTGTTCAGGTCAATCAGGTAACCGATCCTCACGAAAACCCCTCTCCTCGACGTTTCTGTCCCAAGCGACCAACCAGGCGGTAGGTCGCTCGACACATTCAATCAAGCGTTTGGCAGAATTTCACCTCGATGCCGCTCTCCGTCCTGCTCGCCGAGCCGCTGACGCCCGAGGCGTCGGGCGCCGCCGAGCGCTTCCTCACCGACCTGCGCGAGCCTGACTCGGAGACCACGCGGGCGCCGGCGGCGGCGATCGCCGCGACCGTCGCGGCGAGCATCGGCATCGAGCCGGAGCGGGTGGCGATCGCCCCCGGCAGCGTCACGCTGATGGCCGTGGACGAGGCGGGCGACACGGCGCCCGCGATGGTCAACGTCGACCCGGCCGACCCGCTGCGGACGGGCGCGCGCGGCGCGCGGCGCCTCTACCTCGTCCGCCACGGCGAGGCCGACACGCCCGACGCAGAGGGCCGGCTGCACTCGCACGTGCCGCTGCCGCTGACCGCGCGCGGGCGCACTCAGGCGGCGGCGCTGTGCGAGGCGTTCGCCCCGGTCGCCGCCGACGTCGTCCACGCCAGCGACATCGCCCGCACCGCGGAGACCGCGGGCGCCCTCGCCGGCGCGCGCCCGGTGCGGCTCCACGCGGGCCTGCGCGAGCTCTCGCTCGGCAGCCTCGAGGGCGCCCACGAGGACGACATCCTCGCCGCCGCCCCCGGCTTCCTCCTCGATCCCGACGCGAAGCTGCCGGAGGGCGAGTCGATCCGCGAGGTCGGCGTCCGGGCGGGCGCCGCGGTCGACCGCATCCTTGCCGACCAGGACGGCACCGGCGACGTGGTCGTCGTCGCCCACGGCGGCGTCAACCGCTCCCTCCTCGGCCACCTCCTCGGCCTCCCCCTCGACCGCGCCGTCCGCGTCCGCCAGGACTGGGCGGGCGTCAACGTCTTCGAGTGGACCGGCTCCGCCTGGCAGATCCTCGTCCTCAACTGGACCCCCGAGGGCCTCGCCGAGCTCGACCAGGCCCACCGCACCCGCCACCTCCACGAGCGCGCCCAGGACGACGGCCCGCCCCGCTGAGCCCGCCCCCTGGGTGAGTTCGCACTTAGCCGCGCATAGCGCGGGTTTCTGCGAACTCATCGGGTGGGGCCGGGCTCCGAGGGGAAGGGACGGGTGGCGTGCGGAGCCGCGGATGCCCTGCCGACCTCGGGCTGGCTGTGGTCGGCAGGGCATCCGCGGCACGGGGCCCCGGTGGGCGGGACAAACGAGTTCGCACTTCTCCGCGCTATCCGCGGATTACTGCGAACTCGACCCGGATGGTCGCCCGCCGAGGGCGGACGGACCCCGGTCGGTCGCTCGCTGAGTTGAGGGCGCCAGGGCACCCAAAACTCAGCGAGCGACGGATCCGGCGTCTCGGAGGACGCACGGATCCGTGGAGAAGGTCACGGAAGGAAGGAGAGGTGATGCTTCCGTGCGCCTCCCGCGCGCCTTCATCCCGAAACCAGGCCTCCCCTCCCGGTGAGTTCGCACTTCTCCGCGCTATGCGCGGAGAAGTGCGAACTCGACCCGTGGGACCTCCCCGGCCCGGCGGCTGATCGGCGGCCTCAGCCGGCCGGGGCCGCCGATCAGCCGCCTGAGGCGCCAGCTTTCCCGCCGTACGGGCCCGAGGCGCCGGCCGGCGTCCCGAAGCCGCCGGCCCCCGATGTTGACGGGCCGAAAACTCAAGCCTGGCTTGAGTTTTCGGCCCGTCAACATCGGGCCCTACCGGGGGGTGGGGTTCAGTTCGGCCTTGATTCGTTCTTGGAGGCGGAACTTTTGGATCTTCGTCGCCGACATCGGCCATTCGGAGCCGTCGATGAAGCGGACGTGGCGGGGGACCTTGAAGCTGGCGATCTGGCCTTGGCAATAGGAGATCAGGGTGGCCTCGTCGAGGTCGGCGCCGGGGACCAGCTCGACGAAGGCGGCGGCGACCTCCTCGAGGCGCTCGTCGGGGGCGCCGACGACCTGGACGAGTTTGACCGCCGGGTGGGTGGAGATGTGGGCCTCGATTTCCGAGGGGGCCGCGTTCTCGCCGCCGATCTTCAGCATGTCCTTGAGGCGGCCGAGGTAGACGACGTAGCCGCGCTCGTCCATCGTCCCCTGGTCGCCGGAGCGCAGCCAGCCGCCGGGGGCGAAGAGCTCCGCCGTGTGCTCGGGGTCCTTGTGGTAGGCCTCCAGGGCGCCGTAGCCGCGGATCTGGAGTTCGCCGCGCTCGCCGGGGCCGAGCGGCTCACCGCTCTCGGGATCGACGACGCGCACCGAGATCCCCGGCAGGGCCGGCCCGCAGGTCCCGACCCGGTCGGCCAGCGAGGCCTCCCACTCGTTGCAGGTGATCGCCCCGGCGCACTCGCTCATGCCGAAGTGGCCGCCGACCTGGATCGCCGGCGCGAAGGCGTCCTGGATCAGCTGCAGCGTCTCCGGCGGCGCCACGTTCAGCAGCCCGCGCACCTTGGAGAGATCGCGCTCGGCGAACTCGGGGTGGCGGATCAGCCCCATCACGATCGGCGGGAAGACCGAGTAGAGCCAGGTCGCCCCCTCCGACTCGATCTGGCGCAGCGCCGCGGCGGGCTCGAAGTGCGGCATCGAGATCAGCGTCGCGCCGAGGCCGAAGCCGAAGGTGAGCGGGCCGAGGAAGGACATGTGGAACATCGGCAGCGCGTCCCAGATCCGGTCGTCCTCGGTGATCCGCAGGGTCTCGGCGACCGACGTCCAGACCCGCACCACCGCCTCGTGGGTCAGCAGGCACCCCTTCGGGTTGGCGGTCGTCCCCGAGGTGAACATGATCATGCAGACGTCCCGCAGGCGGACCCGGGCGCGGCGCTCGACGATCTCCTCGGCGTCGACCTCCGCCGCCAGCTCCTCGAAGCGTCCGCGCGACAGGAAGCCCGGCGGGGTCGACTCGCCGACCAGCACCAGCGTCCGCAGCAGCGGCGCCGCCGCCAACTCCAGCCGCTCGGCGTCGGCCGCCGCGAGCTCGGGGAAGGTCTCGACCAGGCGCTCGACGTAGTTGACCTGCTCGTCGGCCAGGTCGGTGGTCAGCAGGGCGACGAGGTCGGCGTTCTCGATCACGTAGGCCAGCTCGCGCGCCCGGTAGCGGGTGTTGAGCGGCACCGCCACGGCGCCGAGCAGCTGGATGCCGAAGAAGGCGAAGACGAAGTCCGGGCAGTTAGGCATCAGGAGCCCGACCCGGTCCCCCGCCCGCACGCCCAGCGCCGCCAGCGAGCGGGCGGCGTCGAGCGCCCGCCGCGCGGTCTCGGCGTAGTCGTAGCGCGCGTCGGGGAAGACCAGCGCCTCGTGCTCGGGGCGCCGCTCGGCGCTGCGCAGCAACAGGTCCCCCATGGTCGTGACGGTCGTCCAGCTGGTCATCTCGCTCCTCCTCTGCTCAGATCGTGACCCCGCGGCCGGCGAGGGTGCTCGCCAGCCGGTCGAGGTGGACGGGCAGCTGCAGGCGAAGCGCCGCCAGCCGCAGATCGTCCGAGTTGCCTGCGTCGAAGGCCTTGGTCCCCGAGAGCGCGTAGTAGGCGAGCCGCACGAACCCGAGCACCCGGTGCCAGCGGAACTCGTCGGGGTCGACCGGCACCCCGCGCGCCTCGCCGTAGCGGCGGATCAGCTCCGCCTCGTCGACCTCGACCGGCTCCCAGAGCGGGATGAAGCACCAGGCGAGGTCGGCGAGCGGGTCGCCGCGGCCAGCCATCTCCCAGTCGAGCGCGGCGGCGAGCCGGTCGCCGGCGACGACCAGGTTCCCCATCCGGAAGTCGCCGTGGACGAAGGCCGGCGCGGCGGCCGGCGGGCGGTTGCGCTCGAGCCACCAGAGCGCGCCGCGCAGGACCGCCGGCAGCGGGCCGAAGCGCTCCAGCCGCGGGCCGAAGAAGTCGAGGTCGGTGGGCGAGGACGGCGCCTCGCCGTCGAGCTCGGGCGGCGCCAGCCGGTGCAGGGCGGCCAGGGCCTCCACCGCTTCGATCGCGAGCCGCCCGCGGGGCGGGTCCGGGACGGCGTGCCAGCCGACCGGGACCTCGCCGGCGACCCGCTCCATCACCAGGAACGGGCGCCCGAACGGGTTGTCCTCGCCGGCGTCCGACCAGAGCACGGCGGGGGCCGGGACGCTGCTGCCCGCGACCGCGCGCAGGGACGCGATCTGGGTGCGGATCGCGCGCCGCCCGGACGCCGGGGTCGGCAGGCGCAGGACCGCTTCGGACTCGCCGACGCGGACGAACCAGGTCTCCTGCGAGAGGCCGACCGTCGCCCGCCCGCGCAGCTCCACCGCGAGGTCCTCCCCACGCTCGGCCAGCCAGCGCCCGAGCAGGCCGTCGGCCGTCGCCGCGGGCTCAGCCACCCGAGGCCGCCGACCAGTCGACCCGCCGCAGCGGCGCCCGTTCCAGCGCGGCCAGCGCCGCCATCGCGTCGAGGACCGCCTCCTCGTCGCCGGCGTCCATCCCCGCCTCGATCCGCCCCTCCAGCTCGGCCTGGCGCTCCGGGTCGGGCGCCTCGGCGTCGAGGTTCGCGATCACCCCGGCCAGAGCGTGGAGCTGGGCGCGGACGGGCGGATCCTGGCTGCGCGCGGCCAGGCCGCGCACGACCTCGGCGAGCCGCTCTGTCGAGTACATTGCTCCCATCTAACAACCAATCGATTGGAAGTTTAACCTCTGCCAGGGAGGGAGGCAATCGCCGTGTTGACGTCCGCCGACGAGTCCTTTTCGCACCAGCTGGTCGCGCCCGCGGCGCGGACCGCGCACGAGTCGCCCGCCTGGGCGGAGCGCTGCTACCACCTCCTCCACCTCGGCGGCGCCGTCGTCCTGCACGCCGGCCGGGCGATCTACCCGCACGACGGCAGGCGCACCGGGTTCGCCGGGCTCACCACCGGCGACGTGCAGCAGGTCCTGCGCCTCGCCGCGCCCTTCGCCCCCGGCGACGACCGCGAGGACCCGACCGTCGGCGGCCTGCGGATCGAGGCGGTGCGCCCGCTCGAGGCGGTGCGCCTGATCCTCGAGGAGCCCGGCTGCCCGCTCGCCTTCGACCTCACCTACGAGGCCCGCTTCCCGCCGGTGGCGACCGAGCCGAACCGGATCGAGCGCGACGGCGTCGTCGTCACCGACTACATGAACTTCTTCCAGTCGGGCCTCTACTCGGGGACGGTCGCGCTCGACGGCACCGAGCACCAGGTGCGCGAGCGCGCCGGCTTCCGCGACCGCGGCTGGGGCCTGCGCAAGCACGAGGGGGCGCCGCGCCGCGGCCTCGTCGTCGCCTGCTTCTGCGAGCTCCCCGACGCGGCGCTCTACGCGATCCTCTACGAGTCGAGCTCGGGCCGGCGCGCCTTCACCAACGGCTGGTGGATCGACGCCGCCGGGGTCGCCCCGATCACCGCGGTCGAGCACGAGCTGGAGTGGGACGGCACCCTGCTCACGGGCGGCGCGCTGGAGCTGGAGACCGCGGGCGGTCGCCGCCGCCTGGAGCTGCGGGTCGAGGGCCGCCTCTACCTCGCCACCGCGGGCTACAGCGCCGACCCCGAGCGGGCGCGGCCGGGCGGCGAGCGCCACGACGTCACCCGCCCCGAGGTGGTCGCCGCGCTCGACGGCCAGAACGACAACGCCTGCGCCTTCGAGCTCGACGACGGCCGCCGCGGCCACGGCTACGTCGAGACCGGGCTCGGCGTCCACGCCCGCTACCGGCCCGAGTAGCCCTCGCCGTCGGGGAGCGTCCCCCGTCCCACGTAACCGCCCGGCCAACCGTTCGGCGGCTGGTCGATCGGGTTGGACGGGCGCCGCTGCCCGTACCAGAGGAGGTGCCGGCGGGTGAGGAAGAGCCAGCGCCCGTCGCGGCGGACATAACGGTCGCGGTAGAGGATCGCCTGGTCGACGAACTCCTCGCCGAGGTCGAGCTGCGCCCAGCAGTAGACGCTGCCGCTCGCCTCGTCGGGGCCTTCGACCTCGACCAGGTGGTTGCCGACGAAGTGGACGGTCGGCCCCTTGCGGAACCAGCGCTCGGCCTCGGCGCGCACGGTGTGGACGTCGATCTCGGGACTGGCGACCGGCTCCTCGGTCTCCGCCCAGAGCGAGAGCAGCAGCTGGCGGTCGCGGAAGTCCTGCGCGTAGGCATAACGGTAGGCGAGCTGCCGGATCTCCTCGATCGCCGCCAGCTCCTCGAGCCCCGGAGCCGGCGCCGTCATGTCCGCACCGGCAGCGCCCGCAGCTGGCGCATCATCGCGTTGCCGCCGAACTCGACCCGGTCGCGGTCGACCGCCAGGCGCATGTCCGGGAACCGCTCCGCCAGCGCTTCGAAGGCGAGGCGGGCCTCCAACCGGGCCAGCGAGGCGCCGAGGCAGAAGTGGGGCCCGTGGCCGAAGCTCAGGTGCCGGCGGGCGTCCTCACGGCCGAGGTCGAGCTCCTCCGGACGGGCGAAGACGTCGGGGTCCCGGTTGGCCCCGGCCAGCATCGTCAGCACCGTCTGCCCGGCCGGCACGGCGACGTCGCCGACCGCGATCTCCTCGACGATCAGGCGCTGCTCCCACTGCACCGGGGTCACCCGCCGCAGCAGCTCCTCGACCGCGTTCTCGGTCAGCCCGGGCTCCGCGCAGAGGCGCTCCCACTGCTCGGGGTGGTCGAGCAGGTCGAGGGTGCCGACGCTGATCAGGTTCGTCGTCGTCTCGTGGCCCGCGAAGAGGAGGACGACGAACATCGCCGCCAGCTCGTCGCCGCTGAGGCGCTCCTCCTGCTCGGCGTCGATCAAGAGCGCGACCAGCTCGGAGACCGAGCCCTCGCCGCCGCGGTGGCGCTCGATCACGCCCTCGACGTAGGCGCGGAATTCGGCGATCGCCTCGCTCGCCGCGATCACGATCGCGGGGTCGGTCGAGCCGAGATGGCGGGCGATGGCGTTGCCCCACCCCCTGATCGCCTCCTGCTCGGCGGGGTCGGTGACGCCCATCATGTCGCCGATCACGACCAGCGGCAGGCGGTAGGCGAACGGCACCAGGTCGACCGTCTCCCCCGCGCCCATCCCGCCCAGGAGGCGGTCGCGGTGGGCGCGGATCACCCCCTCCATCGCCTCGATCCGGCGCGGGGTGAAGGCGCGGTGGGCGATCCGCCGCAGGCGTTCGTGCTCGGCCCCGTCGGCGCGGCTGACCTGCAGGCTCTGGAAGCGGACGATCGCGTCGAACGCGTCCTGGGCCTCGGTGGGCAGGGCGGCCCGCACCGCCGCCGCCCGCGTGCCCTCGAAGAAGCCGCGCCGGCTGGCCCGGGCGCCGTCCCGGTGGATCGCGCGGATGTCCTCGTAGCGCGTGACCAGCAAGGCCTCCCGGTGCCGATAGGTCCGATGCCCCTCGCGCAGGCGCCGCCACACCCCGTCGGCACCGGCGATCGCAGCCGGCTCAGAGGCGAAGATCCGGTCCAGATCGCGCTCGTCGATCGGTTGCCGTCCCTGCTCCCTGGCCACTATCGCCACCCTCATATTCAATCAAGCGTTTGGCAGATTGTCACGACCGGGCCATGGACCCCGGACTCGCGGGCCGGGCCCCGGGGAAGGGACGGGCGAGTTCGCACTTCTCCGCGCTATCCGCGGATTACTGCGAACTCAACCCGCAAGCTGTCGGCCCGGAAGGGTTCCGGCCTCGCAGGCCGGCGCCCGGGAAGGGACGGGGCCCCGCAAGCTGTCGCCGGAAGGGTCCAGGCCCCGCAAGCTGTCGCCCGGGTGGGACCCGCCCCTCTCGCCACGGCCCGGGCAGGCTGTGGCCGTGGCGAGAGGGGCGGGTGTGCGGAAGGTGTGGAGGGTCCGGGACGGGAGCGTCACGGGAGTGCGACGGGAGTGCGCCAGAAGTGCGGCGGGGACGTCACCGACGGGCGCCGAGGGCCGGTCCCCGAACGGTCAGGAATCTCCCGGGTTGGAAATCCGCGTATGGCGCGGGTTTCCAACCACGCGGATCCCCGGTCGTCCTACCGTGGTTCGAAATGGTCGCCATGCGACCATTTCGAACCACGCAAGCTCATGGCCGCCGGATCCGTGACGGAGATGCCGGGAACTCCTCACTTCCTCCCGTGTTGTCCAACACCGACCTACGCGCTGCGTGGATCACCCGTGCCATAGGACGGGTGATCCACGCAGCGCGTTCCGGCCCCTCGATCCGGCCCGAAAAGGGTCCTTCGGGGCCGGGAGGTGTGACGTTCCCGGCATCTTCGTCACGGATCCGGCCGAGGTGTGGAGGCTCCCCGACCCGATCGTCACGTAAGTCCGACTCCCTCACGTCCCTGTGACGCCTCTCCCACGAACGCCTCACGTCCTGGGCTCCTCATGGGGGTCACAGCCTGCCAGGACCCCCATGAGGAGCCCAGGACACCCCTCGGACGGCCGTAGGCACCCCGCGCCCCCGCTCAGTCCCCCTCCAGCACCGACGCGATGAAATCAACCTCGTCGTAGATGTCGACAGGGATCGAGAAGCCGTCGGGGGAGCGGATCTTCTCGAGGTGACCAGCGACGTCCTCTGGCTCCACCGCCTCGCCCTCCGGCGCCACCCACCCCGGCGTCTCGCCGACGAAGACCCGCGCATACCGCCCGAAGCCGACCGAGAAGGCCTCGCCGCTCAGCTCGCAGGCGGCGCTCGCCAGGTAGGCGACCAGCGGCACCACCGGCTCGACCGCGCGGCGCGGTGCCAGCACCTCCCGCGCCGCCGCCGGATAGTGGCGGTCGTAGTCCGGGACGGCGCTCTGGCTCTCGAGCCGGCTGGTCGCCATCGGCAGCACCGTGTTGACGGCGATCCCGTGCTCGCGCCCCTCGAAGGCGAGCGCCTTCGCCAGACCGTAGACGCCGGCCTTGGCGGCGGCGTAGTTGCACTCGGCCTGCATCGCGAACATCCCGCCCGCCGAGCTCGTCATCACCACCCGGCCGCCGCCGCGCTCGCGCAGGTGCGGCCAGGCCGCGCGGGTGACGAGGAAGCTGCCGCGCAGGTGGGTCGCGACGACCGCGTCGAAGTCGTCCACCGACATCTCCTCGACGTAGGCGTTGCGCATGAAGCCGGCGTTGTTGACGACCGCGTCGAGGCCGCCGAAGCGCTCGCCTGCGGTGGCGACGATCCGCTCGGCGCCCTCGGGATCGGCGACCGAGGCGTCGCAGGCGGCGGCGCGGCCCCCGGCCGCCTCGATCTCCGCGGCGACGGCGGCAGCGCACTCCCCGTCGGCATCGTCGACGACGACCGCGGCGCCGCGGCGGGCCAGCTCGAGCGCGTAGGCGCGGCCGAGCCCGCGCCCGGCGCCGGTGACGATCGCGACCCGCTCGGCGAAGTCGGGGCGCCCCACCGGCTCAGCCCGACTTCGAGCGCCCCACCTGCTCGTAGTACCGCGCCGGCCAGGCGGACGGGTCCTTGTAGTGGATGTGGATCATCTCGCCGTCGGGATCCTCAAGGTTGTGCTCCTCGACCCAGAGCGGATGCCCGAGCTGGTCGATCGGGAAGATCTCGTGGAGCATGTGGCAGTGGCACCCGTAGATCGGGTAGTCGGTCTTGCCGTGGGTGATCCCGCGCGCCTCGCGCATGAGGTGGAAGGAGGCGGGCGCGTCGTAGACGCCGAAGGTCGGATAGCGGACGCGGCTCTCCGAGAGCCGCACCACGTCCGGCTGGTAGGCGTGGGAGAGCATCCGGTGGCAGGCGCCCAGCGGCCGGCCGCGCAGGATCACGGTCTCCTCCCGCTCTTCCATCCAGAAGGTCGAGCCGTGGGAGCGCCAGGCGACCGCCCAGGCCGGGATCGAGTCGGCGATCGTCAGATCGCGGACCGCGGCGATGAACGGCGACATCACGACCTCGGCGGTGCGCTCGAGCGCCTCCTCCGCCGCCGCCTCGCCGAGGTGCCAGGCGATCCAGGACAGGAGGCCCGCGATCGTCACCCCGATCGGGTCCTTGGCGCCGACCAGCTCGCGGTCCATGCCCGCCGCGATCGCCAGCAGCCGCTCGTGGTCCTCGGCGGCCGCGGCAAGCTGCACCTGCAGCGAGAGCGGCGTCGCCATCCGGTCGAGCTCCTCATCGCTGAAGAGCCGCTCGCGCGTGCCCGCGGGCAGCCCGCCGACCGGCTTCTCGACCCCGGCGCGCCGGTAGGCCTCGGCGGGGACGTCGGCCGGGTCCTTATAGACGTCGAGCGTGGTCGCGCCGGCGGCGTCCTCCGGCAGCCCGATCACCGCGATCGGATAACCGAAGAGCTCGATCGGCGCCGTCTCCAGGAACAGGATCTCGGTCGCCAGGAAGGCCGGCAGCGAGTCGCGGCCGTGGGTGAAGGGACGCGCGCCCTCCAGCTCGGCGAAGCCGACCGGCCCGCCGTAATGGCCGTAGGTCGGATAACGCATCCGCCGGCCGCTGGTCTCCGGCCGCTCCCAGGAGAGGCCCTCGCTCTCCGGCGCCCGCCACCAGCGGATCGGCCCCCAGGGGTCGAGCTCGAAGCGGACCCGCTGCTCGTCCTCGCTCACCTCGAAGGTGCTGCCGGACGCGCGCAGGCGCTCGGCCAGGAGCAGCGCCCGGTCGCGGGCGCCGAGGCCCGCGTAGCGGCGGACGAAGGGCCGCGTGCCGTACTCGCCGACCCAGGTCAGCGCCAGGTCGTGGGCGGCCTGCCCGGCCTTCTCGATGATGTAGGTCTGCAGCACACCCATCCAGCTGACGTAGGCGTCGTAGATCCCGAGGCACTCCTGGTTCATCTGGTCGACGATCCAGTCGACCTCGCCGAGGTTGCGGGACTTCGCCGCGCGCTCGACCTGGACCGACAGCGGCGTCGCCAGCAGGTCGAGCGTCTCCTCGTCGAAGACGCGCGCGGCCATCAGGCCGACCCCCCCGGCCGCAGGTCCCACTCGGGCGGCGCGTCGTCGACCGCCACTTCAGTCGCCAGCAATCGCCCCGTCTGCGGGCAGATGAACTGGCGGAAGGCGATCTTCTGGTCGGTGTGGATGCTCGGCTCGGGCACGTGCGGGTTGGCCTCGGTGATCGGCAGCTCGCGGACCAGGGCGCCGAGCTTGAAGTTGCGCCCGGCCGGGCCGAGCGCCACGTCGCCATGGCGGATCTCGCCGTCGACTACCCGCAGGTACTCGCTGACCCGGCCGTCGGCCGGCGCCGCCCCGTCGCCCTCCTCGGCCGCCTCGCCCTCCCACGGCTTGCCCTCGGCGAGCCGCTCCTCGACCAGCCGCCTGCGCTCCGCCTCGGTCGCCTCGCCGTCGACCTGCTCGTCGGCGATCACCACCCCGTAGGCGCGCCGCGCCCACTCGGCGGTCACCCGCCCGGCGAGCACGTCCTCCAGCACCAGCTCCGGGTCGCGCTCGACCGGGTCGCCGTAACCGCCGGCGCCCGCCCAGGCGAAGACCCAGACGTCGTCGGGCGTCGGCGCCCGGTCGAAGGTCTTGGCCGGGACGTGGTCGAGCTCGCCCTCCAGCTCCGCCAGCGAGGTCGGCATCTTGCCGCTCTTGGCGATCCGCTCCTGGACCTTCGCGCCTTTCACCTGGATGTAGCTGTTGGTCGAGGTCGGGTAGCCGCCGAACAGCCCGGGCCCGGGAACCGCCACCTCGCCGGTGATCGTCGCCAGCGCGACCGAGTCGGTCATGTGCGGGACGATCGCCCCCTCGGCGCCGTTGCCGCCGCGGAACTTGCCCGCGCCGCCGGAGTTCGGCAGCTCCTTGCGCCAGAGGTAGAGCAGCGGGTAGAAGAGCTCGTTGTCCTCGACGTTCGGCATCGTCGACTGCAGGTCCCAGGAGAAGCCGCCGGTGTCCTGCCCGTCGCGCCAGGAGAGCGCCGGCAGCGCCGAGCCGACCGGGTCGAGCAGGAACGAGGAGTACGGATTGCCGCGCTGGTCGAGGCCCGAGGTGGCGTTGATCGGGAAGCCGAGCTCGCCCATGCAGCTGCCGACCTCGGACAGCATCTCCGGGTCGGTCGAGCTGGCCAGCATCTTCGAGATCACCAGGCCGCCGAGGCCGATCGAGTGCAGCAGGGTGAGGGCGGTGCCGCCGGAGACCGCCGCCGGATGGGTCGCGCAGCTGATCGTCCCCGGCTCGACGTCGAACTCGCAGTGGCGCAGCGCCCCCTCGATGCAGAACATCTGGTCGTAGAGCATGGTCGAGTTGAGCATCGAGGTGACGGCGCCTTTCCAGGCCGGGAAGGCGGCGTTCAGGGTGCCCTCCTGGGGGGCCGACCCCCGGTTGGAGAAGATCAGCTTGTCGCCGCGCTTGGTCAGCGACACGCGGTTCTTGTAGAGGCCGCGATCGCCCGGCAGCGAGACCTCCATCCACCCCTCCTCGGTCCAGGTCCCGTCGGGGATCGTGTCGAGGCGCTTGATGAAGGCCGCCTCGGAGTCGTCCTGGAGCTTGCGCATCGTCGCCTTCACGGTGCTCGCGCCATAACGCTCGACCAGGCCTTCGATCCGCTCCACCGCCATCTTGCAGCCGGTGACCTCCGCCCGCAGGTCGAGCGCCACGAGCTTCGGCATCCGCGAGGTCCGCGTGTACTGCTCCTCGATGTCGCGGCGCAGCCTGCCGCCCTCGACGATCTTCACCGGCGGGATGCAGGGGGACTCCCAGAAGACATCGGGGGCCATCGGGTTGAAGCCGCCCGGCGCGGTGCCGCCGAGGTCCCACTGGTGCAGGGTGTTGGCGACCCAGCAGAAGAGCCGGCCGTCGACGAAGACCGGCGCCGCCACCCCCATGTCGCTCTGGTGCGTGGCCCCGATCCAGGGGTCGTTGAACATGAAGATGTCGCCCGGCGCGATCCCCGGGTTCTCGCTGCGGTTCTCCAGCGTCCACTTGACCGAGGAGCTGGTCGCCGAGGCGAGGTACTGGAGGAAGGGACCGAAGAAGACAAAATCGCCGGTCTCGTCCAGGATCACCGGGTTGAAGTCGTGCCCGTAGGCGCAGATCGGCGAGCCGGAGATCCGCATGATCAGGTTGCCGTGCTCGGTGTTGATGTTCCAGAGCGCGTGGCGGAGCACCTCGTGGGTGACCGGTTCGACCTTCTCGTCGGCCTCCTGGTGGAGCTCCAGCGAGGGGTCGATCGACAGCTCCTCCGGCGGCATGTAGGGGTAGGTGCGGCCGTCCCAGCTGATCGTCGCGTCGGTTGCGTTCATCGTCTCTCTCCTCGCTTCAGCGGGTCGCCGCCGCCGAGCCGGCGGCGAGGTTCTGGTCCAGGGGGGCGCCGACGTCGATCACGATCGACCCCAGCGGGTCGACCCGGCCGGTCGCGCCGGGCGGCACGACGACCGTGGTGTCGGGCAGGTCGAGGATCGTCGGGCCGGCGAACTCGAAGCCCGCGCCGAGCGCGTCGGAGGGGACGACCTCGGTCGAGTGGAAGCCGCCGAGGTCGCGCCAGTACACCTCGCGGTGCACCGTCTCGACCGCCTCGCGGGGCTCGATCTCGGGCAGCTCCGGGGTCCGCAGGCGTCCGCGGGCGAGCACCCGGTAGACGCCGATCTGGGTCCCCGCGTCGGGGAACGCCGAGCCCTCCCCGTAGGTCTGCTCATAACGCTCGATGAAGTGGTCGACCTGGGCGGCGGCCTCGGCCTCGCCCAGCGTCCCGCCGGGCACCGGCACCTCGACCTGGTGGATCTGCATCGAGAACTTCATGTCGGCGAAGCGGACCAGCTCGATCTGGTCGTCGTCGAAGCCCTCGTCGCGGAGCTGCTCCGCGGCCTCCTCCTCGAGGCGCGCGTAGATCGAGTTCAGCTGGTCGGGGGAGAACGGCGCCGTCGCCAGCTCGGAGTGCTCGTGCACGTGGAGGACGTCGGAGGACATCACCCCGAGCGCCGACCAGGTGGAGGCGAAGTCGCCGAGCGGCACGACGACCTGGCGGCAGCCGAGCTCACGGGCGAACTCGACCGCGTGGGCGCCGCCCGCGCCGCCGAACGCGTAGACGACGAAGTCACGCGGGTCGAGGCCGCGCTCGACTGTCATCTGGCGCATCAGGTCGGCCATCTGGGACTCGACGATCCGCACCGCGCCGTCGGCCGCCTCGATCGGGTCCATGCCGAGCTCCGCCGACACTGCCTCGAGCGCCTTGCGCGCCGCGTGCAGGTCGAGCTTCAGCTCGCCGCCGAGGAAGGTCTCCGGGTTGTAACGGCCGAGCAGGAGGTCGCAGTCGGTGACCGTCGGCCGGGTGCCGCCGCGCCCGTAACAGGCGGGGCCGGGCTGGGCCGCGGCGCTCTCGGGGCCGACCCGCATCGTCGCGCTCTGCTCGTCGAGCCAGACGATCGAGCCGCCGCCGGAGCCGATCGACTCGATGTCGAGCCGCGGCATGAAGAACGTGTACTGGTTGATCACGGTCTCCGAGGCCGACAGCGGTTCGCCGTCGGCGATGATCCCGACGTCGAAGGAGGTGCCGCCCATGTCGCCCGCGATCACGTTGGGGTGGCCCATCTGGCGCGCCAGGTAGGCGGCGCCGGTGACGCCGCCGACCGGCCCGGAGCCGATCGTGAAGAGCGGCTTGCCCGCCGCCTGCCGCGCCGGGACGACGCCGCCCGCCGCCTGCATGATCAGCAGCGGATGCTGGAGGCCGCGCTCGCTGGTCGCCTCGTCCACCTGCTTGACGTAGTCGGCCGTGCTGGGGCCGATGAAGGCGTTGATCGCGGCGGCCGCGGTGCGCTCGTACTCACCCGGCTTGGCGATCAGCTCGTGGGCGCAGCAGACGAACACGTCGGGGGCGATCTCTTCGACCAGCTCGCGCACGCGCAGCTCGTGGGCCGGATTGACGAAGCCCCAGAGGAAGGAGATCGCGATCGCCTCGACGCCTTCGGCGACCAGCTCCTCGATCGCCGCCCGCGCCTCGTCCTCGTTCAGGTCGAGGAAGACGGCGCCGGACCAGTCGAGCCGCTCCGAGACCTCCTTGATCCGCCCCGGGGGGACGATCGGGTCCGGCTTCTGGTGGCGCGACACGTGCAGCAGGCGGTCGATCGGCAGCCCCGCCGAACGCCCGTAGGAGCGCATGATGATCAGCGCGTCGCCGTGGCCGGCGGTGGTGATCAGCCCCGTCTTCGCGCCCCGCATCTGCACCAGGACGTTGGTGCCGACCGTGGTCCCGTGGAGGAGCAGGTCGGTCTGGGCGAGGAAGTCCTCGAGCGAGAGGTCGAGCTTGCGCGCCGCCTCACCGAGGACGTCCAGGAAGCCTTCGTGGAAGTTGGGCGGGGTCGATGACGTCTTCGCGTTGAGGACCCGTCCCTGATCGTCGAGTACGACGCAATCGGTGAACGTACCCCCGATGTCGACGCCACAGTAGTACTTCACCCGCTGCTCCTTTCCTGACCGTTACCGCGAAAGAACTGTGTGGAGGCTGCCGGGACACACCCGACAGCCTCCACCGGCACCGTTACTTGCCGAATTCTTCCTGCCACTTGGTTTTGAAGAACGTCACGAAGTCGTTCTTCGGTTCCCGGTACTGACCGGCCGGGGGCAGGTTTTCTTTGGTCACGATGGCGTAGTCGAAGATTTCGAATCCGCCATAGCTCGGTTGTGGGCTGGTGTCGAACGGGGTTTCGCGGGCGAAGTACTCCGCCGCCTGGTCGACGCCGATCCAAGCCGACGCGTCGTAGGGGACGTCGACGACTTCGTTGATCTCACCCTTGCGCATCAGTTCGATCGTCCCCAGGTCGGCGTGGAAGGTGACCACCCACGGCCGTTCGGGGAATTCCTTGCCCGCGTACTTGGACGCGATCACCGGTGCCCCGGCCTGGCCGGCCGAGTCGAACGCGAACCAGAACGCCTTCAGGTTCGGGTTCTGGGTCAGCTGGTCGGTGACCGTCTGCTGCGTCCCCTGGACCAGGTTGGCGGCGTCGGTGACGGATTTCGCCGAGATCTTCACCTTGCCACCCGATTCGCTCACCGCTTTTTCGAGTTCTTCGGTGCGGGCGTGGCCCCAGCCGGCGGGGTAGTCGGCGACCGCGATTTCGGCGGTGCCTTCGACCGATTCGAGTTTTTTCATCAGGCTTTCCGACAGGATCTGCCCGGCCTTGCCCTCGTCCGGGTAGTACGTCCCCGACCAGTTCGGATCGGGTTCGACCTGGCCGGTGACCTCGATCATCGGCACGCCCATCTTCTTGGCTTTGATCAGCTGCGCTTTGATCAGCGAGGGTTCGATGCCGATCACGAAGATCGCTTCCGAGCCGCTGTTCAGGAGGCTTTCGCCGCAGGCGGCCATCTTCGTCGGTTCGCCCTGCGCGTCGCAGACCGTCGCCGACCAGCCGAGCGTGCTCGTCGCCTCCTTCAGCGCGTTTTCGGCGCGCTGGGCCGATTCGATCGACCCGAGGATCTGCAGGATCCCGACTTTTTTGGCCGGCAGTTTGACCGGGCTTTCGGCGACTTTCGCCGCCGCCGCTTCCGCGGCTTCTTTCCGGTTGCCGGTGCCTTCCTGGATCCCGGTGGGCTTCGCGTTGCCTTCCGCTTCTTCGCCGCCGCCGGTCGTGTCGCTGCCGCCGCCACAGGCGGCGACGAGCATCCCCAGCGCCAGCACCAAGACCACCAAGGGGGCCCAAGACCGCACCCTCCATGACTTCCTTGCCGCAGAACCTCTCATCGATTCTCTCCTCTTCCCCATTGGGTTGGACCGCGGCTCACGCCGCGTAGCAGCGCTCGACGAGCGCCGCATCACTGATTGCTTCGGCCTGCAGCTCACCGACGAGCCGGCCCTCGCGCATCACCAACACGCGGTTACAGGTACCTACGAGCTCGCTGAACTCGGACGAGATGAAGATGACTCCCTTCCCCGCCTTCGCCAGCGCTTCCATCAGCTTGTAGGTCTCCTCCTTGCCCTCGACGTCGACACCGTGCGTGGGCTCGTCGAAGATGAATACCTCGGCGTCGCTGTCGAGCCATTTCGCCAGCATCACCTTCTGCTGGTTGCCGCCGGACAGGTTCTTGACCGGCGCCTCCTCGTCGGCGACCTTGATCCCGACCCGGTCGATCAGCGAGCGCGCGTAGCGGCGCTCGTCCCCGCGCCGCGGCATCGGCAGCCAACGGTGGGCGCGATGCGCGCGCAGGCGCGGCAGGGTGATGTTCTTGCGCACCGAGAAGTCGGTGATGTTGCCCTGGCCCTTGCGATCCTCGGGGAGCAGGACGATGCCCGCGCGCAGGGCGTCGCGCGGGGTGCGGATCCTGACCTCCTTGCCGGCGGCGAGGATGCGCCCGGCGGTGGGACGGTCGGCGCCGTAGATCAGCCGGGTCAGCTCGGTGCGGCCGGAGCCGACGAGGCCGGCGATGCCGAGCATGTCGCCGCGGTGGACGCTGAAGCTGACGTTCTCGACCACGCCGTCGAGGCCGATCCCCTCGACCCGCAGTAGCTCCTCGGCGCCCGGGCCGACCGGCGGCACCGTCGACTGGCGCTTCTCGTCGGCGACCACCGCGTTGCCGGTGATCTGGCCGATCAGCGACTCCTGGGTCAGCTCGGCGGTCGGGCCGCGGTGGACGACCTCGCCGTCGCGCATGACCGTGACCGTGTCGGTCACCTGGAAGACCTCGTCGAGGCGGTGGGTCACGTAGACCACCGCCACGCCGCGGGCCTGGAGTTTGCGGACGACGCCGTGCAGGTGCTCGATCTCGGTGTCGGTCAACGAGGCGGTCGGCTCGTCGAGGATCAGCACCCGCGCCTCGACCGCGAGGCCGCGGGCGATCATCACCAGGCGCCGCTGCGCCGGGCCGAGGTCGCCGACCATCGCGGCGGGCGAGATGCCCGCGTCCAGCAGGTCGAGCGCTTCCGCGGTCTTGCGCCGCAGCGCCCGGCGGTTGACGAGGACGGCGGCGCTCTTCGGGTAGCCGAGGCCGAGCTCGACGTTCTCGGCGACCGAGAGGTTCGGCACGTCGATCAGCTCCTGGTGGACGACGGCGATCCCGAGCTGGGTGGCCTCGTGGGGGTGGGAGATCTCGACCGGCTCGCCGTCGAGGATGATCCGGCCGGCGTCGGGGGCGACCGCGCCCGCCAGCACCTTGATCAGGGTGCTCTTGCCGGCGCCGTTCTTGCCCAACAGGCCGAGCACGTGGCCGCCGTGGATCTCGACGTCGACGTCGTCGAGCGCGCGCACGCCCGGGTACTGCTTGGTCAGGCCCTCGGTGACGAGCGAGATCGGGGTGCTCATGCGACCCGTTGCCCGAGGCGGCTGACGAGGACGGCGGAGATCAGGATCGCGCCCTGGACCAGGTTGATCACGTACGTTTCGAGGTTCAGCATCGTCAGCCCGGTCTGGATCACGCCGAGGAAGAGGACGCCGAGGATCGTGCCCGGGATGTTGAACTCGCCCGGCCTGAACACGGCCGAGCCGAGGAACGCGGCGGCGAACGCCGGCAGCAGGTAGGAGGTCCCCGGCGAGGGGCTGTAGGCGGCCGACTGGGAGCTGATCAGGATCCCGACCACGGCGGCGGCGAGGCCGACCGCGACGAAGCCGAGCAGGCGCAGGAACTTGGTCCGGATGCCCGCCAGGCGGGCCGCTTCAGGGTTGCCCCCGATCGCGTACATGTAGCGACCTAATTCCGTGCGGTCGAGCATCACCCAGAGCAGCGCCGCGATCACGGCGGCGATCCAGATCATGTTGCTGAAGCCGAGGAAGGTGCCCTGGCCGATCTTGGCGTAGGCCGCCGGCACGCCGGAGAAGATCGTGTCCTGACTCGTTAACGCGAACTCGACCCCGGTCAGGACCGTGCCCATCGCCAGCGTGATGATGAACGAGGGGCCGCCGAGGTAGGAGATCAGGTAGCCGTTGAGGGCGCCGGCGGCGATGCCGAGCAGCAGGGCGACGACCAGCGCGATCTCCCAGTTCCAGCCGTGGGTCGCCATCAGCGTGATCGCGGCGCCGTCGGCGAGGCCGATCATCGCGCCGAAGGAGAGGTCGAAGTCCTGCATCACCAGGACGACGGTGAGGCCGCAGGCCATCACCAGGGACGGCGCCGCGACGGTCAGGATCGACTTCGCGTTGTTGCCGGTGGCGAAGGTGTGCGGGCGGGCGATGCAGAAGACGGCGACCGTCAGCAGGAAGGCGAGCACGACGCCGTACTTGGCGAGGAACGCCTCGACGGTGGCCCGGCCGGAGCGCTTCACGGCCGCGCCCTTGGGCCCTTCGGTCGCCGGCTCGGGGGCCGGGGCCACGACGCCGGCCTCCCCGTTGGCCTCAGCGGGCATCGGCGAATTCCCCCCGGCTGCCACGACCGTGGCCGTTGAAGCTTCGTGATCCCAGCATGCGCAGTGCCAGCCTTCCCATTGGTGTTCCCGTACCGCTCGCGACCGTCGCGCGATCTACCGAACGATTGGTGCATCTTAGAGATCAGCTTCGGCGCTCGTCAAGGCCATCGGCGCATAAAAACCTGACAAACGATTGGTATTGATCGCGTAACCTCCCCGCTCCAGCAACGAGATCGGAGGGAGCAATGGGACTCGAAGGGAAAGTCGTGCTGATCACCGGCGCGGGCCAGGGGATCGGCGAGGCGACGGCGCGGCGGATGGCCGAGGAGGGCGCCAAGGTCGTCGTCTCCGACGTCAACGAGGAGACCGGCACGGCGGTCGCCGAGCGCCTGCGCGAGGACGGCGCCGAGGCGGTCTTCGTGCGCGCCGACGTCTCCTCGCGCGACGACGTCAAGGCCCTGATCGAGGCGACCAAGGAGGCCTTCGGCGGCCTCGACGTCCTCCACAACAACGCCGGCGTCCACGAGACCAACTTCACCGCCGAGGCGCGCAGCGACCAGCTCGACGAGGAGATCTGGGACCGCGTCATCGGCATCAACCTCAAGGGCACCTGGATGTGCTCCAAGTACGCGGCCCCGGTCCTCGCCGAGGCCGAGGGCGGCGGCGTGATCGTCAACGCCGCCTCGATCGGCGGCCTGGTCGGCTACCCGATGGGCAGCGCCTACGGCCCCTCGAAGGCCGGCGTCATCCAGCTCACCCGCGTCATGGCGATCGAGCTCGCCCCCCAAGGCACCCGCGTCAACAGCTACTCACCGGGCAACACCGACACCCCGATGGTGCAGAAATACTACGACTCGGGCACCCCCGAGGAACGCAAGATGGTGATGCAGCAACTGCTCGGAACCCACCTGATGCCCCGCATGCCGGAGCCCCGCGAGGTCGCCAACGTGGTCGTCTTCCTGGCCGGCGACGAATCCTCGATGGTCACGGGGTCCAACTTCGTGATCGATGCGGGGACTACGGCTTGGCGGGGGATGCGGGGTTAGGCGGCTGACCGAGGTGGCGCGGGGGTGTCCTGGGCTCCTCATGGGGGTCCTGGCAGGCTGTGACCCCCATGAGGAGCCCAGGACGTGAGGGGTGCGTGGGAGAGGCGTCACAGGGACGTCGCGAAGTCGGACTTACGTGACGATCGCGTCGGGGAGCTTCCACACCTCGGCCGGATCCGTGACGAATATGCCGGGAACGCCACACCTCCCGGCCCTCCGGAGCCCTTTCCGGGTCAGGACCAGGGGGCCCCGGGACGCGCGGTCGACCTAAGGTCCGGTAGCCGGACGTTAGGTCGACCGCGCCTCGGTGGGCGGACGAAAGGTCGACCGCGCCCCCGTCGGTGTCGGAAGACACGGGAGGAAGCGTGGAGTTCCCGGCATCTCCGTCACGGATCCGGCGGCCGGGGGCTCGCGTGGTTCGAAATCCACCTGTGGGGTGGATTTCGAACCACGCGGGACCGACCGGGGATCCGCGTGGTTGGAAACCCGCGCCATACGCGGATTTCCAACC
>Ga0209916_1001250_pt1 | contig 24341 bp, 23 predicted proteins | sample ThiBio_1000_plan_FD_183956 | JGI IMG/M metagenome (GOLD analysis project Ga0209916, IMG submission 183956) | Wastewater bioreactor microbial communities from Cape Town, South Africa - Thiocy_solids_2 (SPAdes) | ecosystem: Engineered > Bioreactor > Thiocyanate-remediating > Anaerobic-Aerobic ... | reverse complement strand
GGTCGGCGAGCATCGTGGCCCCCTTCGGGTAGGCGGTGGTATTGAGCACCGCCGACTTCGACCGCGTTGCTCGCTACCCCTGCCGGGCCTCTTGGCCTCGCCGATTCGTGGAACTACTCATCTAGGCCCTCCAGAAAGGAGCAGGCGACGACATGGCAGCGAAGAAAAAACCCGCCCCGAGCGGGCCGAGCCGGTCCGCGATCACGGGCCATTTCGTCACCCCCGGGTACGCGAAGACGCACCCCAAAACGACGGTGACGGAACGGCCCAAGAAAAAACGCTAGATAAACAGTGACTGCGTCGCCCCTCGGGGAGTGGACATCCCCAGGGGGCGCGCTTCACTATTTCACTTCAGTTAGACGGACTCCTGCTCCGAACGGGCGACGCGCGGTCCTCGGTGACCACGACCGGCGAGACTGATTCGCGGCGGGGCAGGCCCCTGGCGTCCCGCAGCGCCCCTGAGATCAGCGACGAGTACGGCACCCGGCCCACGCCTCGAACCGGCCGAGGCGGGCCCCGCGCGATCCCCCGGGCTGGCCACACTGCTACACGCTGTTGACCTAGGCGTTGACCTGAGTGCTGGGGAGGCGGAGCAACCCTTCAGATTTGGCTCCACACCTGATGCCGGAGGAGGGACTCGAACCCCCGACACGCGGATTATGATTCCGCTGCTCTAACCAGCTGAGCTACTCCGGCGGGGGAGCGCAGGATAGCGGTGCCATGCTGGGGACATGGGGCAAGGGTCGAGAGGGGTCAAGATGTTGGGGTTCTCGGCGCTGCGGCCGGTGCTCGTGGGGGCGCTGTTGGTGGCCGATGCGGGGGTGGTGCTGGTGCTTGGGATCGGGCGGCACAAGGGGTGGGTGGCGCCGTTTGTGGGATTTGGGATCGTGTTGGTCGGGTTGGTGTGGTTCATGGCGTGGTCGGTGCGGCATCGGCATGACGACGACCGGGGCGGCTAGGCTGGGCTCGTGCCTGGAGCGGACCTCGACAGCGCGGTGCGGACGGTGGTCCGGCAGTGCATGGGCGTCGGCGCGGGCGAGGAGGTGCTGGTGGTCTGCAACCCGGTCACCGAAGAGATCGGGGCGCTGATGCGGATCGAGGCGCAGGGCGACGGGGCGGACGCGACGCTGGCGGTGATCTCCGAGCGGGAGACGCACGCGGCCGAGCCGCCGCGGCCGGTCGCGGCGGCGATGGCGGCGGCCGACGTGGTGCTGGCGCCGACGATCCAGTCGCTGTCCCACACCGCGGCGCGCAAGGCGGCCAGCGATGCGGGCGTGCGGATCGCGACGCTCCCCGGGGTGACCGAGGAGATGCTGGCGCGGCTGATGAACGGCGACCTGGACGAGATGCGGCGGCGCGGCTGGGCGATCGTCAACGTGATGAACCGCGGCGCGCGGGTGCGGATCACCGACCCCAACGGCAGCGACCTGAGCTTCTCGATCGAGGGGCGCGAGGGGATCGTCGACGCGGGCGAACTCTCGGCCAAGGGCGCGTTCGGGAACCTGCCCTGCGGCGAGGGGTTCATCGCGCCGGTCGAAGGGACCGCCGAGGGGACGCTGGTGGTCGACGGCTCGATCGCCGCGATCGGCCTGGTCGAGTCCCCGGTCCAGCTGACGATCGAGGGCGGGCACCTGGTCGGCGCGACCGGCGACGAAGGCGCCCGGCTGATGGAGCTGCTGACCCCGCACGGACCGGACGGCACGAACGTCGCCGAGCTCGGCATCGGCACCAACGAGGAGGCGATCCTCACCGGCAACATCCTCGAGGACGAGAAGATCTTCGGCACCGCGCACGTCGCCTTCGGCGCCTCGGCGGGGATCGGCGGCACCGTGCAGGTCCCCGTCCACCTCGACGTCGTGGTCAAGGAACCGACCGTCGAAATCGACGGCGAGGCGATCCTCGGCGGCGGCGAGCTCCTGATCTGAGCGCCGCGATGCCGACGCTGCTCGCCGTCCCCAACGTCTCGGTGGCGGGGGACGCGGAGGTCCTGGGCCGCTTCCACGAGGCGTTCGGGCGCGCCGCCCGCATCCTCGACGTCCACACCGACGCCGACCACGGCCGCAGCGTCTTCACGCTCGCGGGCGAGTCGGGCGGGCTGGCCGAGTCGCTCCTCGCCGGCGCCGAGGAGGCGGTGGAGGCGATCGACATGTCCTCCTACGCCGGCGCCCACCCGGCGATCGGCGCGCTCGACGTGTGCCCGATCGTCTGGCTGCGCGAGGAGGACCGCGGCGCCGCCCGCACCGAGGCGGTCGCGGTCGCGACGCAGATCGGCGGCATCGGCGTGCCGGTCTTCCTCTACGGCGAGCTGGCCCGCGAGCCCGGCCGCGCCGAGCGCGCCTACTTTCGCAACGGCGGCCTCGCGGAGCTGTGGCTGCGGATGGACGGCGGCGAGCTGCGCCCCGACTTCGGCCCGAGCGTGCCGCACCGGCGCGGCGGCGCGACCCTGGTGACGGCGCGCCCGCCACTTGCCGCCTTCAACGTGGAGCTGGAGGGCGCCGACCTCGACACGGCGCGCGCGGTCGCCGCCGCGCTGCGCGAGGCCGGGGGAGGGGCGCCCGGCGTGCGGGCGATCGGCCTCGTGCTGTCGAGCGGGCGCGCCCAGGTCTCGACCAACGTCCACGACCCGCTGACGACCCCGCTCGGCGCCGTGGTCGAGGAGGTGCGGCGGCTGGCGGCGCCGCTCGGCGCGCGCCCCGTCGAGGCGGAGCTGGTCGGGCTGATCCCGGCCGGCGCCCTCGTCGATTACCCCGCCGACGTGCCGATCCGCGGCTTCGACCCGGCGCGGCACGTGATCGAGCGGCGCCTCGCGGCGCCCAGCGGCTGATAGTCACTAAATTCCTAGAGCGATGGCTCAGCCGAAGAACAAGAGACGACGCAAGCGCCGCGGCACCCAGGGCGGCCGCATCGACACCAACGGGCGCCGCTCGAAACCGCGCACCCGCGAGGAGGCCCGCGCCCGCGCCCGCTCCGGCGGGGGCAGCCGCTCCACGGCGAAGAAAAAAGACCTGCCGCCGACCTGGAAAAGCGCCGCGATCCGCGGGGCCGGCGCCGCCGTGATCTTCGTCCTGATCCTGCTGGTGCTCTTCAAACGGCCGGTCGGCGTGTCGCTCGCCTTCGGCGCCTTCATGCTCGTCTTCTACATCCCGACCGGGTACTACATCGACCTCACGATGTGGCGCAAACGCGAGCGCCAGCGGATCCGCGACCGCGAAGGGAGGTAGCAGTGGCCCTCGACGTCGAGATGCTGACCGTCGGCCAGATCGCCGAGAACTGCTTCCTGCTGCGGCCCGAGGGCGGCGACAAGCTGCTGGTGGTCGACCCCGGGGACGAGGCGGAGCGGATCCTCGCGGCGATCGCACGCTGGCCCGGGGCGGAGGTCGAGGCGATCCTCCTCACCCACACGCACTTCGACCACATCGGCGCGGTCGCGCCGGTCGCGCGCGCCACCGGGGCGCCGGTCTACGTGCCCGAGATCGAGAAGCCGGTCCTCGCCGACATCATGGCCTACGTGCCGTGGGAGGGCTTCGGGCCGTACGAGTCCTACGACGCCGACGAGACCCTCGCCGGGGGCGAGGTGCTGAGCCTCGCCGGGCTGGAGCTCGACGTCATCTTCACCCCCGGCCACAGCCCGGGCCACGTCACCTACTCGGTGCGCGGCGAGGACGCGATCTTCTCCGGCGACGTCCTCTTCCAGGGCTCGGTCGGCCGCGTCGACCTCCCCGGCGGGGACTGGCCGACGCTCGCCGACTCGATCGCCCGGCTGCTCGACTCGCACCCCGACGCGACCGTCGTCCATCCCGGCCACATGGGGATCACGACGCTCGGCGCCGAGCGGGCGACCAATCCGTTCCTCCAGGCGACCGCCCGCTGACCGCGGGCCCGCGCGCTCCGGGTAAGGTCGCCCACGATGGCAAGCAAGTTCCAGGCACCGCGCGGGACCTTCGACGTGCTCCCGGCCGCCGGCCGCGCGCGGGCACGGCTGCAGGCGGTCGCGACCGGCATCTTCGAGCGGGCCGGCTACGAGATGATCCAGACGCCGACCTTCGAGGACACCGACCTCTTCGAACGCGGCGTCGGCAAATCGACCGACATCGTCCGCAAGGAGATGTTCACCTTCGAGGACAAGGGGGAGCGCAGCCTCACCCTGCGGCCGGAGGGGACGGCGCCGATCTGCCGCGCCTACCTGGAGCACGGCATGCACAAACAGGCGCAGCCGGTGAAGCTCTCCTACGTCGGGCCCTTTTTCCGCCACGAGCGGCCGCAGGCGGGGCGTTATCGCCAGTTCCACCAGCTCGGGATCGAGGCGATCGGGACCGACTCGCCGCTCGCCGACGCCGAGGTGATCATGCTGCTGTCGGACCTGCTCGGGGAGCTCGGCGTGCCGGGGGTGGCGCTGCGGCTGGGGAGCCTCGGCTCGCTCGACGCGCGCGCCGCCTACCTGGAGGAGCTGAAGGCGCACCTGCACCGCCACGAGGGCGACCTGACGGCCGACGTGCGCGAGCGCATCGACATCAACCCGCTGCGCGCCTTCGACTCCGACGACGCGGGGGTGCAGGGGGTGATGGCGTCCGCGCCGACGATCCTCGACGCGCTCTCCGCGGAGGACCAGGAGCACTTCGACGAGGTCCGCGCCCTGCTCGACGCGGCCGGGATCGGCTATGAGCTCGACGGCACGCTCGTGCGCGGCATCGACTACTACACGCGGACGATCTTCTCCTTCGTCTGCGATGCGCTCGGCGGCCAGTCGGAGATCGGCGGCGGCGGGCGCTACGACGGGCTGATCGAGCAGCTCGGCGGGCCGGCGACGCCGGCGGTCGGCTGGGCGGCGGGGATCGAGCGGATCCTGCTGGCGCTCGACGAGGAGGAGCCGCGGCGGGGACGGGACGCGTTCGTCGCGATCGCCGACCCCGAGCAGCGCCGGCGCGCGATGGCGCTGGTCACCGAGCTGCGGAACGCGGGGTTCTCGGCCGAGATGGACCTCGCCGGGCGCGGCCTCAAGGGGCAGCTGAAACACGCCGACCGGATCGGCGCCGCGCGGGTGCTGATCCTCGAGGCCGGCGGCACCGCGCAGCTGCGCGACATGGCGAGCGGCGAGCAGCGCGCCGCCGACACGGGCAATCTTCTGGGTGAGATGACGGGGGGCGAAGCGTGAGCGACGTAGGCGCGCAGGCGGCGAGCGGCGCGGCCGGCGCGGCCGAATCGGGCGTGGGACGGCTTCCCGATCCGGCGGCGAACGGCTACCGCGACACCTGGTGCGGACGGGTCCTGCCGGATCGGGTCGACGACGAGGTCCGCGTCGCGGGCTGGGTCAACCGCCGCCGCGACCATGGCGGGCTGATCTTCATCGACCTGCGCGACCGCACCGGCATCGTCCAGCTCGTCTTCCACCCCGACACCTCGGGAGCGGCGTTCGAGCTCGCTCACAAGCTGCGCGCCGAGGACGTGCTGAGCGCGCGTGGCAAGGTGGTGCGCCGCGACGAGGAGACGATCAACCCGGCGCTGCCGACCGGCGAGGTCGAGGTCGCGGTGGCTGGCGCCGAGCTGCTCGCCGACTCCGAGACGCCGCCCTTCCAGATCGAGGGCTACGCCGACGACGTCGGCGAGGACACGCGGCTGCGCTACCGGTACCTGGACCTGCGGCGGGCGCCGATGCGCGAGGCGCTCGTGCTCCGCCACCGGCTGACCGCGGCGATGCGCGAGTTCCTCGGCGCCGAAGGGTTCGTCGACGTCGAGACCCCGGTGCTGACCCGCTCCACCCCGGAGGGCGCGCGCGACTTCCTCGTCCCCAGCCGCCAGCAGCAGGGTTCCTTCTACGCGCTGCCGCAGTCCCCGCAGCTCTTCAAGCAGCTCCTGATGGTGAGCGGGTTCGAACGTTATTTCCAGATCGCCCGCTGCTTCCGCGACGAGGCGACGCGCGCCGACCGCCAGGCGGAGTTCACCCAGCTCGACGTCGAGATGTCGTTCGTGGAGGCCGACGACGTGATCGCGATCAACGAACGGATGCTGTCCCACGTCTTCGAGGCGGTCGGCGGGCCGGAGATCGAGATCCCGATGCAGCGGATGCCCTACCGGGAGGCGCTCGACCGCTTCGGGACCGACCGGCCGGACCTACGCTTCGGGCTCGAGCTCGTCGACCTCGGCGAGGCGTTGCGCGGGACCGAGTTCAAGGTCTTCCGCTCGGTGCTCGAGTCCGGCGGCTCGATCCGCGGCATCAACGCCGGCAAGCGCGAGGTGCCGCGCAAAGACCTCGACGGCTTCATCTCGCGCGCCCAGGAGCTGGGGGCGAAAGGCCTGGTCTGGGCGTTCCGCGAGGGCGAGGGCTGGCGCTCGCCGACCGCCAAGTTCCTCAGCGAGGCGGAGCTGGCCGAGCTCAACCGCCTGCTCGGCGCCGAGGAGGGCGACCTCCTGCTGCTGGTCGCCGACAAGCGGCCGGTGGTCAACGCGGTCCTGGGACAGATGCGGCTCGACCTCGGCGAGCGCTTCGGCCTGATCGACGAGAGCGAGAACCGCCTGGTCTGGATCGTCGACTTCCCGCTCTTCCTCTACGACGAGGTCGAGAAGCGCTTCGACGCGATGCACCATCCGTTCACGGCGCCGGCGGGCGCGCTCGACCCTGACGACCCCGGCGCGGCTTTGTCCCAGGCCTACGACGTGGTCTGGAACGGGCAGGAGATCGGCGGCGGCTCGATCCGTATCCACAGCGCCGAGGTGCAGCAGCAGGTCTTCGCCGCGCTCGGGATTGACGCCGAGACCGCCAAGGCCCGCTTCGGCTTCCTGCTCGAGGCGCTCCGCTACGGGGCACCGCCGCACGGCGGCATCGCCTACGGCATCGACCGACTTGTCCAGCGCCTCGCGGGCGTCGAGACTATCCGCGACGTGATCGCCTTCCCCAAGACCGCCTCCGGCTTCGACCTCCTCACCGGCGCGCCCGCCCCGGTCGACGCGGCGCAGCTGCGCGAGGTCGGCGTCGCCATCCACAAGAGCGGTAAAGCCGGACACTGAGATGGGTCTGCGGGACTGGATTCCCCGCAGGTGGCGCCCGCAGCCCGGGCCCGGACAGACGCCGGTCCACGTCGGCGACCCGCGCTTCGAAGGGTGGGAGGTGGTGCGGGACTTCGGCGACGTGCGGACCGCGCGCGCCTGGCACCAGGCGCTCGAGGAGGCCGGGATCGAGGCGGCCCTCACTGCCGACTGGCCGCCCGACCGCTTCGGTCACGGCGAAATCTTTCTCTGCGTCCCCACCGACCGCTGGAGCGAGGCGGAGATGCATCTCAGCAACCTCGACGTCCCCGATTACTGAGCCGCTTCCCACCGGTGCGCCGGTGCTACGGTGTCCGCAAGCTCGAGCCCGTGCGAGAGCCGTCTCACCGTTTGACCCAACACAAACGGCTCGGGAGCTTTTGTCTTTCGGTCCCTTGGGACCGCGAGCAGGGCGCCCACCTTCTTATGAAGGGATCAAAGCTAGAGGCGGTACCGGCGGGCTGGAGCTGACTTTTGGCACAAACTGCGCGCCACCCGCGCGCATTTCCTCGCCAGCATCGGCCGCGTGGAAAACGCGCGTCGACTTTCGGTCTCTGGGAGACCAAAACTCCACACGGAGATCCTTGACCGGAGGGTCGCCGCGCTGGCGGGGCGTCAGCACGGAGTCGTGGGACGGTGGCAGCTCCAAGAGATCGGGCTGACCGAGCGGCTGATCCGGACGCGCGTCTTTCACGGCGGCCTCATTCGCTTGCACCGAGGTGTCTACGCCGTGGGACACCGGGCGCTCACGGTGGAATCCCGTTGGATGGCGGCGGTCCTGGCCTACGGGCCGGATGCGGTGCTCAGCCATCGCTCGGCCGGGCAGCTTTGGCGTCTCTGCCCTCGGAGCGAAATCGCACCGGAAGTCACGGCACCGGGGTCGAAGCTCAGCAAGGGAGGGATCGTTGTCCACCGCGGTTCGCTGCCCGCGGACGAGGTGGGGCGGATGTGGGGGATACCGGTGACGTCGGTGGCGCGGACGATGCTCGACCTCGCCGGGATGCTCAAGGAACGGGAGGTGGAGCGGGCTTGGAATGAGATGGAGGTACGCGAATACCGGCTGCGGCTCTCGGTGCCGGACCTGCTCGAGCGCTATCCGGGACGGAAGGGCACCGTGTTGCTCGCCCGACTTGCGAGCGGCAAGGCGCCACCGGTAGGAATCACGCGCGGCGAGCTCGAGGAGAGGTTCCTTGCCCTGGCCGACCGCTTCGCCCTGCCGCGGCCGCGCATGAACGTCCACCTCGCGATCCGCGATCGCTTCTACGAGGTCGATTGCCTCTGGGAGGACCGCAAGGTCGCGATCGAGCTGGACGGCGGGGCGGCGCACCGGACGAGGCGCGCCTTCGAGAAGGACCGCGAACGCGACCGCATCCTCACCGCCGTCGGCTACACGACCGCGCGTCTCACCTGGCGCCAGATCACCGAGACACCGGCCGAGGTCGCCGCCGACCTTCGCCTCATCCTCACTCCGTACCCTTTGTCAGATGGATCGGGAGATCTTCGACCACTTCCTCCGCGATGACGCCCGTCGCGGCCCGACGCCCGATGGCGCCTTCACCGGCGCCGCAGGCGGCGCCGCCTGCGGCGACCTCTCCCGGCTCTCCCTGGCCATCGACGGGGGCCGCATCGCCGCGGTCACTTTCGACACCGAGGGCTGCGGCGCCACTCGCGCGGCCACCGCGGCCGTCGCCGAGACCATCGAGGGCGCGACGGTCCTCGAGGCCGCGAAGCTCTCGATCGACGACGCCGAAGCGCTCCTGGGTGGCCTGGCCCCCGCAAAGCGCCACGCGGCCCAGCTTGCGACCGATGCGCTCCATCGCGCCCTGAGCGCCGCGGCGTCCTCCAGCCTCTCGCTGGACCCCTCGACGGCGCGGCGAAGCGAAGCAACTCCTGGCGCTCCGGCCGGCGTCGAGCAAGAGGCCGAAGCGGCGGACGCGCAGCGAGGGGGGCCGGGCTCGCCCACCTTAATAGCCCGTGAAGGTGGGCGAGTCCGGTCCCCCGAGCGCGTCGCCGTCGCTGTCAGCGGCGGCGTCGACTCCGCGGTGGCCGCCCTCCTCGAACGCGAGCGAGGCGCCGACGTGGTCGCGATCACCGTGAAGCTCTGGGCCGACCCGGAGACCGACGGGACCAAGGCCTGCTGCTCGCCCGAGGCCGTGCTCGGCGCGCGGGCCGTCGCCCACTCGCTCGACATCCCGCACTTCACGCTCGACCTCGAGGCCGACTTCCGTCGCCGCGTCGTCGAGCGCTGGGTCGCGGGCTACGCCGAGGGCCAGACCCCTAACCCCTGCATCCTCTGCAACGGCGAAGTGCGGCTGGCGGCGATGCTCGACCTCGCCCAGCGGCTCGGCGCCACGCGCCTGCTCACCGGCCACTACGCGCGGATCGCCTGGGACGCCGAGGGGCCGCTGCTTGCCGCCGGGGCCGATGCGGCCAAGGACCAGAGCTACATGCTCGCGGCGCTGCCGCCGGACCTCATCGGCCGCCTCGGCTTCCCGCTCACCGACATGACCAAGGACGAGGTACGCGCCGTCGCCGCCCGCCACGGCCTCTCGGTCGCCAAGAAGCCCGAGTCCCAGGACCTCTGCTTCCTCGCCGGCCAGGGCAAGCGCGGGTTCCTGCGCCGCCACGGCAACCTGGTCGACCGCGACGGCGCCGTCGTCGACCGCTCCGGCCGCACCCTCGGCCGCCACCGCGGCCACCACAACTTCACCGTCGGCCAGCGGCGCGGCATCGGCGTCTCGCTTAACGAGCCGGGATATGTCGTCGCCACCGACGCCGCCGCCAACACGGTCACCGTCGGCACCCGCGAGGACCTCGAAACGCGCCGCATCCACGTCCGTGACGCCGTCCTCCACCGCGACGGCGCCCGCGTCGACAACGTCCGCCTGCGCTACCACTCGGCCACCCTGCCCGCCACCATCGGCGCCGCCGCGCCGGGCCGCCACGATGCTCTGGAGCTCGAGCTGGACGAGCCCTTCACGGCCGCCTCGCCGGGCCAGACCGCGGTGCTGATGGACGGCGAGACGATCGTCGGCCACGGCACGATCGCCCGCTGACCCCGCCGCCGTCCGTGCCATTCGACACACGAACTGTCAGCAAACCGTAGGCTCTCCCTCATGAAGGCCCAACAAATCCGCGACACCTACCTCTCGTTCTTCGCGGAGCGGGGACACAAGATCGTCCCCTCGGCCTCGCTCGTGCCCTCCGTGCACGACCCGACGGTGCTGCTCACGACGGCCGGCATGCAGCCCTTCAAGCCCTACTTCCTCGGCCGCGAGACGCCGCCCGCCTCGCGCCTCACCGACGTGCAGAAATGCTTCCGCACCACCGACATCGAGGAGGTCGGCAACACCGCCCGCCACCACACCTTCTTCGAGATGCTCGGCAACTGGAGCTTCGGCGACTACTTCAAGGCCGAGTCGATCCAGTGGGGCTGGGAGCTTGTGACGCAGGGCTTCGGGATGGATCCGGAGCGGATCTGGGCGACCGTCTTCGGCGGCGACGAGGAGCTCGGGCTCGGCCCCGACACCGAGGCGATCGAGCTCTGGGAACGGACCGGCATCCCCGCCGAGCGCATCGTCCAGCTCGGCCGCGACGACAACTTCTGGCAGGGCGGGCCGACCGGGCCGTGCGGACCGTGCTCGGAGCTCTACATCGACCGCGGGCTCGATTTCGGCACCGCCGACGAACGCCCCGGCGACGAGGGCGAGCGCTTCCTCGAGTTCTGGAACCACGTCTTCATGTCCTACGACCTCGCCGAGGACGGGACGCTCACCGAGCTGCCGACGAAGAACATCGACACCGGCATGGGCCTCGACCGGATGGCGGCGATCCTCCAGGACGTCCCCTCGACCTACGAGACCGACCTGCTGCGACCGCTGATCGACCTCGCCGAGGAGCTCTCCGGGCACACCTACGGCGAGAGCGAGGCGGTGACGCGGGCGATGCGGATCGTCGCCGACCACTCGCGCGGCGCCGCCTTCCTGATCGCCGACGGGGTCGTCCCCTCCAACGAGGACCGCGGCTACATCCTGCGCCGGATCATGCGGCGGGCGATCCAGCAGGGCAAGACGCTCGACCTCGAGGCGCCCTGGCTCGGTAAGTTCGCCGCCCGCGTGATCGAGCTGATGGGCGAGGTCTACCCGGAGCTGGTCGCCGAACGCGACAACATCGCCCGCTGGGTCGACGACGAGGAGGAGAGCTTCGGGCGCACGCTGGAGCGGGGCTCGGAGCTGCTGGAGCGGCTGATCGCCGAGGCGCGCGAGTCGAACACCTCCTGGATCGACGCCGCCGACGCCTTCAAGCTCCACGACACCTACGGCTTCCCCTACGACCTCACCAAGGAGCTGCTCGGCGAGCAGGGCCTGGCGGTCGACGACGACGGCTTCGCCGAGCTGATGGAGGAGCAGCGCACCCGTGCCCGCACCGGCGCGGCGACCGCGCACGGCTCCGAGGACACGCACGAGCGGGTCCAGGAATTCGCCGCGGCGACCTCGCCGAGCAACTTCGTCGGCTACGAAACGCTGCGGGCGACGACCGGCGTGGCGGCGAGCGAGCCGCAGGGCGAGCGGGCGCTGCTGAAGCTCGAGACCAGCCCCTTCTACGCCGAGGGCGGCGGCCAGGTCGCCGACTCCGGCCTGCTGCGTTGGGACGGCGACGAGGCCGCGGTGGTCGACGTCTACCGGGTCGGCGGCGACCAGGTCGTCGCGATCGAGGGCAAGGAGATCCCCGCGGGCGCCCAGGTCGAAGCCCTCGTCGACCGCGAGTCCCGTCACGCCACCATGCGCAACCACACCGCGACGCACCTCCTGCACGCGGCGTTGCGCGAGCGGCTCGGCACCCACGTCCGCCAGGCGGGCTCGGCGGTGCGCCCGGACAAACTGCGCTTCGACTTCACCCACGGGCAGTCGCTGAGCCCCGAGGAGCTGCGCGACGTCGAGGACCGCGTCAACGAGTGGATCAGCGCGAGCGCGCCGGTCCGCTGGCTGGAGATGGAGCGGGCCGAGGCCGAAGCGCTCGGCGCGATGGCCCTCTTCGGCGAGAAATACGGCGAGTGGGTGCGGGTGGTGGAGATCGAAGGCGTCTCGCGCGAGCTCTGCGGCGGCACGCACGTCGCCAACACCGCCGAGATCGGCATCTTCAAGGTGACCGCCGAGGGATCCAGCGCCGCCAACGTGCGCCGCATCGAGGCGATCACCGGCCCCGCCGCGACCGATTACTTCCGCGAGCGCGACGGGGCGCTGCGCGAGGTCGGCGAGCTGCTGGGGAACCCGCAGGACCCGCTCGCGGGCACGCGGCGCGCGGCGGAGCAGCTGAAGGAGGCGAGCGCGGGCGCGCAGAAGGCGCAGGGCCAGGCGCTCGGCGAGGAAGCCAAGCGCCTCGGCGGCACGGCGGCCGAGGTCGGCGGCGTCCAGGTGCTGGTCGCGGCGACCGAGCTGGCCGACCAGAAGTCGCTGCTCGACGTCGCCAACCGGATCCAGTCCTCGCTCGGCGACCCGGTCGTGCAGGTGCTGGGCGGCGGCGACGGGGACAAGGTGGCGCTGGTGGCGCTGGCGAGCCCGGGCGCGATCGAGAAGGGACTTTCGGCGGCCGAGCTGGTGCGCGCCGCGGCAGGCGTGGTCGGCGGTGGCGGGGGCGGCCGCGACGACATGGCGCAGGCGGGCGGCCGCGATCCGGCGAAGCTCGACGACGCGCTGGCGGAGGCGCGCGCGATCGTCGAGGGGAAGTTGGGGTAGCTGCTTGCGAGTGCTCGCCCTCGACCACGGCACCGTCCGGATCGGCGCCGCGATCTGTGATCCGACCGGGACCCTCTGCACGCCGCTGCCGGTGATCGAACCCCCTGAGCCCGCCTCGGTGGTGGAGCTGGTCCGCGAGCGCGAGGTCGAGCGGGTCGTCGTCGGCCTGCCCGTCCACCTGAGCGGCGAGGAGGGGAGCCAGGCGGCCCTGGCGCGGACCTTCGCCGACGAACTCACCGTGCTCCTCGACGTCCCGGTCGACACCTACGACGAGCGCCTCACCAGCCGCATGGCCGACGCGAGCCGGCGGGCCGGGTCGACGGCGGCACGCGACTCGCTGGCCGCGGCGCACCTGCTCGAGGCCTACCTGACCAGCCTTGCGCGAAAGGGCGAGTCGTGAGCGACAACTTGGGCAAGGGCGGCATCCCGCCGGGCGGCGACCCGCTGTTCGACCCCAACGACCCGGCCGCGGTCGAACGGGAGGAACGCCGGCGCGAACGCGAAGCGAAGCGCGCCTCGAAGCGCTCGAAGAAGAAGGCGAAAGCCGCGGCACCTCCGCCGCCGTCGAAACCCGCGCCGCCCCCGGCGCCGCCGCGCACCCCCGAGCAGGAGTTCTGGGACGAGCCCGCCGAGCCGACCCCGCCTCTGCCCGGCCAGGAGCCGGCCGCCTCCGGCGAGCAGGCCGAGAAGGCCGAGCGGGGGAGAAGGCGACTGCTGGGACGACGGAAAGGCAAGGCCGCCGCGGCCGGAGCCGCGGCAGCGGCCGGCGCGACGCCCCCGACGCCCCCGAGCGGAGAGCAGGAAGCCGCGCAGCCCGCGCCGCCTACCGCGGAATCACCGAGCCCCGCCGAGCCGACCACCGGCGAGGCGCCGATCCCGCCGCAGACCGAAGCCCCGCAAAAGCCGACCGCGGAGGCGCCGCAGATCGACCCGGGGCCGCAGACCGCCGAGGCGCCGCGGCCCGATCCCAACCAGCCGACCGGGGAGCACGCGGTTCCCGCGGCCGGGCCCGCGACGCGGGAGCACCGGGCGCTGCCGCCGCGGCCGGTGGAGGAGATCGGCGCCGGGGACTGGGAGCCGCCGCCCCCGCGCGACGACTGGTTCGGCGACGACGAGCCCTTCGACGACGAGGGCGACCCGCGGATGGCGGGCGCGGCGCGCTCCGGGCGCCGTCACGGCGACGACGGCCGCAGGCGGTTCGGCGGCCCACTCGGCCCGTTCCTGCGCCACCCCTTCCGGGTGCTCGGCGTCGTCGTCCTGATCGTCGTCCTGCTCTTCCTGAACTCCCTCTTCCAGCCGTTCCACGGCGACGGCAGCGGCAAGGTGGCGGTGGTGATCCCGAAGGGGTCGAGCGTCGGCGAAGTCGGCGAACTCCTGGAACGCAAGGGCGTCATCTCCGGCGGCTTCATCGTCGACGGCTCGACCCTCTTCCAGGCCCGCGTCACCCTCGCCGGCGACCGCTCCAATCTCATCGCGGGCAAGCACCTGATGGCCAAGGACATGAGCTACAGCGACGCGATCGACCAGCTCACCAAGGAACCCAAGCCGGTCGAAGTGCAGAAGCCCGGCGTGGTCACGGTGATGATCCCCGAGGGCCAGAGCCGCCCGATTACCGCCAAGCTCCTGCAGGAAGACGGGATCAAGGGCAACTACATGCGGGCGACCAAGAGGTCGAAGATCCTGAACCCGGAACAGTACGGCGGCAAGAACGTCAAGTCGCTGGAGGGCTTCCTCTATCCCGACAGCTGGGAATTCAACACCCACAAACCGGTCAAGAACCTGGTGGCGCTGCAGCTCAAGGACTTCAAGCGGAAGATCAAGAAGGTCAAGATGAAGTACGCGAAGTCGAAAAACCTGACCGTGTTCGACGTGGTCACGATCGCCTCGATGATCGAACGCGAGGCGGGCGTGCCGAAGCAGCGCAAACTGGTCGCCTCGGTGATCTACAACCGGCTGCACGAAGGGATGACGCTGGGGATCGACTCGACGATCCGCTTCGCCACCGGCAACTACGAAAAGCCGCTGACCCAGTCGGAGCTGGAAAGCAACTCGCCGTACAACACGCGCACCACCCCGGGCCTGCCGCCGGGACCGATCAACAGCCCCGGCCTCGCCGCGCTGAACGCCGCCGCGCACCCGGCGAAGACCAATTACCTCTTCTACGTGAACAACCCGAACTCGTGCAACGAACTCACCTTCGCGAAGACCGAAGCCGAATTCCTCGCCGACGCCGCCAAATACGAACGGGCGCGCGAAAAGAACGGCGGCAACGAGCCCAGCACCTGCAAGTGAGCCTGGGGTCGCGGTGCCCAGCCTGGCGGTGATCGGTCACCCGGTGGCGCACTCGCGCTCGCCGGACATGCAGACGGCGGCGCTCGCCGAGCTCGGCTTGGCGGGGGAGTGGACCTACGGGGCGCTCGACGTGGCGCCCGCCGACTTCGAGGTGACGGTGGCCGAGCTGGCGGCGGCCGGCGACTACGCCGGGGTCAACGTCACGGTCCCGCACAAGGCGGCGGCGCTGGCGATGGCCGACGAGAAGAGCCCGGCGGCCGCGGCGATCGGCGCCGCCAACACGCTGAGCTTCCGCGACGGCCGGATCCTCGCCGACAACACCGACGCCGGCGGGCTCCTGGCCTCCCTTCCCAGGTCGTTCGCCGGCGAGCCCGTCCTCGTGCTGGGGGCCGGAGGGGCGGCGCGGGCGGCGATCTGGGCGTTGGTCGAGGACGGCGCGCGGGTCGACGTCTGGAACCGCACGGCGGCGCGCGGGGAGGCGGTCGCCGCCGAGCTCGGCGCGCGAGCCGTCGCCGGGCCGGATCCGGCCGACTACGCGCTGATCGTCAACACCACCGCGGTCGGCCTGGCCGGCGAGGACACCTTCGAGGCGCTGCCGCTCGCTCCCGATTCCTTCACCGAGGGCCAGACGGTCCTCGACATGGTCTACACGGAGGAGCCGAGCGCGCTGCTCACCGCCGCCGCGGCCGCCGGGGCCACCGTCGTCGACGGGCTGGAGATGCTCGTCCAGCAGGGCGCCCTCTCGCTGCGCATCTGGACCGGCGAGGAACCCTCGCTGGAGGCGATGCGCACCGCCGTGCGCCGATAGGGTGGTGCGCTCATGACCGCATTCCGCTTCACCACCGCCGGGGAGTCCCACGGCCCCGGGCTGACCGCGATCGTCGAGGGCATGCCCGCCGGGCTGGAGCTCGACCGCGAGGCGCTTGACCGCGACATGGCGCGCCGCCAGCTCGGCCACGGGCGCGGCGGGCGGATGCGGATCGAGACCGACACGGTCGAGGTGCGCTCCGGCGTCCGCCACGGCCGCACCCTCGGGAGCCCGATCGCGCTCCTGGTCGCCAACCGCGACTACGCGAACTGGGAAGACCGGATGAACCCCTGGCCGGTGGAGGGCTTCGAGCCCGAAGAGGTCCACCTGCCGCGGCCCGGTCACGCCGACCTGGTCGGGTCCCAGAAATACGGCCACTCCGACATCCGCAACGTGCTCGAGCGCGCCAGCGCCCGCGAGACCGCCGCGCGCGTCGCCGCCGGCTCGGTCGCCCGCGGCTTTCTCACCGCGCTCGGCGTCGAGGTCCACAGCCACGTGACCTCGATCGCCTCGGTCGCTGCGGAGGAGCGCGAGGATCTCACCCCCGCCGACTTCAAGGGCGTCGACGACGACCCGGTCCGCACGCTCGACCCGGAGGCCTCGAAGGCGATGGTCGCCGAGATCAACCGCCTGCGGAAGGCCAACGAGAGCCTCGGCGGCACCTTCGAGGTGATCGCCTTCGGGCTCGTCCCCGGACTTGGCTCCCACATCTCCTGGGAAGACCGTCTCGACGGCCGGCTCGCCCAGGCGGTCGCCTCGATCCAGTCGATCAAGGGCGTCTCGATCGGCGAAGCGTGGGACGTGGCCTCGCGGCCGGGCTCCGAAGCCCACGACGAGATCTTCTGGTCCGAGGCGCAGGGCTACTTCCGCGAAACGAACCGCGCCGGCGGCCTCGAGGGCGGGATGACGAACGGCCGACCGCTCTCGGTGCGGGCCGCGATCAAGCCGATCTCGACCCTGACCAAACCGCTGCGCTCGGTCGACACCGTCACCCACCAGCCCGCCCAGGCGCTGCGCGAGCGGACCGACTCGACCGTGGTCCCGGCCGCCGCGGTGGTCGCCGAGGCGATGATCTGCCTGACCTTGGCGCGCGCCTACCGGGAGAAGTTCGGCGGCGACCACATCGACGACGTGCGCGCCGCGATCGACGCCTACAAGGCGCGGATCGACGCGCGGTGAGCGAGGGGGCGGCCCGGTGAGCGCGGGCGACGGCCGCAAGCCCTCGATCGTCTTCGTCGGCTTCATGGGCGCGGGCAAGTCGACCGCGCTGCACGCGGCGCGCGCCGAAGGGCTGCCGACGGTCGAGATCGACCAGCTGATGGAAGAGAGCTTCGGCTCGACCATCCCGCAGGCGTTCGAGCGCCACGGCGAGGAGGGCTTCCGCGCGCGCGAGGCCGAGCTGGTCGGCTCGCTGCTGGAGGAGGCCGACGACGGCGGCGCGATCGCGCTCGGCGGCGGCAGCGTGCTCTCGCCGCGGATCCGCGCCGCGCTCGCCCGCCACACCGTGGTCTGGCTGGAGGTCGACGCGGCCGAGGCATGGCGGCGGATCGCCCACTCCGACCGCCCGCTGGCGAGCTCCGCCGAGGACGTGACCGAGCTGCTCGACGTCCGTCTGCCGCTCTACGAAGAGCTGGCCGACGCGGTGGTGCCGATGGGCGACCGCCAGATCGTCCGCCGCGCCCTGCCGATGCTGCGCCGGCTCCCCGAGCTGCCCGCCGGCACCAAGCTCCTCTGGGCCAGCGCGCCGGGCGGCGAGTACCCGGTGCTGGTCGGCCGCGGCCTCCTCGGCTGCGGCTGGTGGCCGCTGGAGAGCCGCCGCTTCCTGATCTCCGACCGCACGGTGGCGCCGCTCTACGGCGACCGGGTCGAGCCGCTCGGCGGCCGCGCCGAGATCGAAGCGGGGGAGACGGCCAAGACCCTGTCCAATGTCGAGACGGTGCTGCGCGAGCTGACCCGCGCCGGGGCGACCCGGGGGGATCACGTGGTCGCGCTCGGCGGCGGCGTCGTCGGCGACCTCGGCGGCCTCGCCGCCCACCTCTACCAGCGCGGTGTGCCGGTGGTGCAGGTGCCGACCACGCTGGTCGCCCAGGTCGACTCCGCCTACGGCGGCAAGGTCGGCGTCGACCTGCCCGAGGGCAAGAACTACGCGGGTGCCTTCCAGCAGCCCGCCGCGGTGATCGCCGACACCGAGCTGCTGGCGAGCCTGTCGCCCGGCGAGCTTGCCGCGGGCTTCGTCGAGGTGCTGAAGACGGGCCTTCTGGCGGGCGGCTCGCTGTGGGAGCGGGTCCGCGCGATCGAGACGATCGACCCGGCCGGCCTCGACGACGTCGTCTTCGCCTGCGCCCGCTACAAGTGCCAGGTCGTCGCCGCCGACGAGCTCGACACCGGCCTGCGCAACGTCCTCAATCTCGGCCACACGGTCGGCCACGCGATCGAGTCGGCCACCGGCTACACCGCCTACCGCCACGGCGAGGCGGTCGGCCTGGGACTGCTGGCCGCCCTCCGCCTCTCCGACGCGCCCGCCCTGCGCGCCGAGGTCGAGGCGATCCTCGCCCGCCACGGCCTCCCGACCCGCCTCGAGGTCCCGATCGAGGTCGAGTCGGTGATGGAGTCCCTCGGCCGCGACAAGAAGCGCACCGCCGCCGGCGTCGGCTTCGTCCTCCTGAACGACCCCGGCGCCCCCCGCATCGGCCAACTGGTCGACCCGGCCGAGGTCGAAGCGTCCGTTCGCGAGCTGATCGCCTGACCCGACCCCACGGGCCCGCTGCGCCGAACCCGGCGGTCGACCTTTCGTCCGCCCCCCGATCGCGGTCGACTTAAAGTCCGGTAGCCGGACGTACGGACGACCGCACCGCGGGGAGCCGGACCAAAGGACGACCGCGGCCGGGGTAGTCGGGCCCTGGACTATTGTGGCCCTCGTGAGCGCGACCACCCGCAACCGCGTCGCCGTCCTGCACGGGGTCAACTTCGACATCCTCGAGCGGCGCAATCCGGAGCTCTACGGCGGGCGGTCGCTGTCGGAGCTCGAGCACCAGATCGAAGGTTGGGCGCGCGCGGCGCGGCTCGAACCGATCTTCTTCCAGACCAACCATGAGGGGGAGTTCGTGGAGTACCTGCATCGCTCGCGTGACCTTGCCGACGGCGTCCTCATCAACGCCGGCGCCTGGACCCATTACAGCCGTGCGATCGCCGACGCGCTCGACGTCGCCGGGCTGCCCGCGGTCGAGGTCCACCTCTCCGACGTCGAGGCGCGCGAGGACTGGCGCAAGGTCTCGGTCTTCGACGGGCTGGTGGTGCGGAAGATCTCCGGCAAGGGCGCCGACGGGTACCGCGAGGCGCTCGAGGTGCTCGCCGGCGAGCTCGGGGTGACGGCCTGATGCGCGGCCGCGGCGATCGCCTCGAGGCGGCGCTGGCCGAGCGCGGCCTCGACCGCATGCTGGTCACCGACCTCGTCAACGTCCGTTACCTGACCGGCTTCACCGGCACCAACGGCGCGGTCGTCTGCGGCCCCGGCATCCGCGTCTTCCTCACCGACTTCCGCTACACCGAGCGCGCCGCCGCCGAGGTCTCCGAGTGGGAGACGGTCACCGTCACCGGCGACTGGCTGGGGGGGATCGCCGAGCGCCTCGCCGGCAAGGTGGGCTTCGAGGACGACCACGTCTCGGTCCGCTCGCTCGCCAAACTGGAGGAGAAACTGCCCGAGGGCGCCGAGGCGGTTGCCGCGGGCGGCGCGGTCGAGGCGCTGCGGCGGGTCAAGGACGCCGAGGAGCTGGCGGCGATCGCCGAGGCCTCGAAGCTCGCCGACGCGGCGCTGAAGGCGACGGTCGAAGAAGGCTTCGTCGGCAAGACCGAGCGCGCGGTCGCCGACGCCTTCGAAGGCCACGTCCGCGCCGGCGGCGGCACGCTCTCCTTCGACACCATCGTCGCCTCCGGCTCCAACGGCGCCCAGCCGCATGCCGAGCCCGGCCCGAAGGTGATCGGCCGCGACGAGCTGGTCGTCTTCGACATGGGCGCCAAGCTCGACGGCTATTGCTCCGACGGCACCCGCACCTACGCCACCGGTGACCCCGGCGAGGAAGGACGGCGGGTCTACGACACCGTGCTCGCCGCCCAGCAGGCCTCGCTGGAGGCGATCCGCCCCGGCGAGAAGGGCGAGGACGTGGACGCCGCGGCCCGCAAGGTGATCGAGGAGGCCGGCCACGGCGAGCACTTCGGCCACGGCCTCGGCCACGGCGTCGGCCTCGACATCCACGAGAGCCCGCGCCTCTCCCTGCGCTCCGACGACATCCTGGCGGCGAACGAAGTCGTCACGGTCGAGCCGGGCATCTACCTGGCCGGCAACCTCGGCGTGCGGATCGAGGACCTGGTCATCGTCACCGATACCGGCCTGCGCAACCTCTCGACGCTCCCCAAAGAGCTGACCGTCGTCGACTGACCCCGCCAGCTGTTCCTTATGGTCCTGTGGGGACCAAAAGGAACGGCTGGGCGAGGTCGCCCTAGCGGCTGAGATCGACGCCGGCTTTGATCCGGCTGCCGAAGGCCGCCAGCAGTTCGATCGTCGCCTCGACGTCGGCCAGGTCGACCATCTCGACCGGGGAGTGCATGTAGCGCAGGGGGATCGAGACGAGGCCGGTCGGGATGCCGGAGCGGGCGATCTGGAGCGCGTCGGCGTCGGTGCCGGTGTTGCGGCCGCTGGCGCTGATCGAGTACTCGATGCCCTCCGCCTCGGCCGTCTCGACCAGCAGCTCGAAGACCTTCGGCGAGAGCGTCGAGCCGCGGCCGATCACCGGGCCGGAGCCGAGCGGGTGCACGCCGTTTTCTTTCTCCTCGACCCCGGGCGCGTCGGTCGCGTGGGTGACGTCGACGGCGATCGCGATGTCGGGGCGCAGCTCGAAGGCCGAGGTGCGCGCGCCGAACAGTCCGATCTCCTCCTGCACCGCGGCCACGCCCGCCATCGAGCCGCCCGGGCCTTTGCCCTCGGCGCAACGGCGGGTCGATTCGAGCGCCACGAAGGCGCCGAGCCGGTTGTCCATCGACTTCGAGACGAGGCGCGAGCCCTGCACCTTCATCGGCTCGGTGCGGATCACGATCGGGTCGCCGACGCGGACCAGCGCCTCGGCCTCCTCGCGGTCGGCGGCGCCGATGTCGATGTGCATCGATTTGAGTTCGACGACTTTTTTGCGCTGGTCCATCTCCAGCAGATGGATCGGCTTGCGCCCGGCGACGCCGGGGACGAGGCCGTCGCGGCCGCGCACCTCGACCCGCTGGCCGACCAGGATCTGCGGGTCCCAGCCGCCGATCGGCTCGAACCAGAGGAAGCCCTTCTCGTCGACGTGGGTGATGATCAGGCCGATCTCGTCGATGTGGCCGACGATCGCGACCAGCGGCTCGGCCTCGCCGACCCGGGCGATCGTCGAGCCGATCCCGTCGTAGGAGAGCTCGGCGAACGAGGCGGCCTTGCGCCAGATCTCGGCGGCAGGGCCCTCGTAGCCGGAGGGCGCGCCGGCGCGCAGCAGTTCGTCAAGAAGCGTCGGTACGTCGTTCGAAGTCGTCATAGGCCGATGAGTATGGCGAAGTCGCGGCGTCCGGCCCCGCGCTCACTCCTCCCGCTCGGCGGCGATCAGCTCGGCCTCCGCCTCGGTCATCGTGTTGCGGGAGCGCAGCTCGTCGCGGCGCTCGTCGTAGTTGGAGTGCTCGCGCGCCACGAGCAGGGCGAGCAGGGCCGTCGCGATCGCCAGCGTCGCCAGCGCCGGGATCGTCGTCGCGATCGGGATCAGGAGCAGGAGCAGCGCCGCGGCGACCGGTTTGTAGCGGTTCCAGTCGCCTTTCTGGCGATAGCGGAAGGCCACCAGGCCGAGCAGGTAGAGGGCGATCCCGCCGCAGAGCCCGACGGCAGGCTGCCAGTGCAGGTGCTCGTCGGTATGGGCCAGCACCTCCTCCAGGCCGAAGGCGGTCAGCACGATCCCGGCGACGAGGAAGAGGTGCAGGTAGGAATAGGAGTCACGGGCGAGCGCGTTCTGCACCGGGCCGGCCTCAGCTGCGGCGAGCCGCCGTGCCGAGACCAGCGCGACGACGTCGAAGTAGACCCACCACAGCGCCGCGGCGACGGCGACGCCGAGCACGGCCGCGACGCCGACCCCGAGGTCGAGGTGCCCGGCAGCGCCGGCGCCGATGTCGACGATCGACTCGCCGAGCGCGATGATGATGATCAGCCCGTGGCGCTCGGCGAAGTGGCCGGGGACGAGCTGCCAGCCCTCGATGCCGAAGAGGTACGGACCGCCGAAGTCGAGCGCCAGCGCCAGCACCCAGAGCGCCGCCTGCGGCAACCCGTCGAAGGCCGAGGCGGTGGCGAGGATGGCGACCGCGATCGCGGTCGAGACGCCGAGCGCGGTGCTCGAGCGACGCAGGTCCGGCGCGTCGGAGCTGGCGATGATGAAGAGGGCGATGTGGGCGACGCGGAAGAAGCCGACCGCCAGGGCGAAGGCCAGCGCCAGGCTGCCGAAGGCCTCCGGCACGCAGATCGCGGCGATCAGCATCGAGGCCATCGCGGCGAAGAAGACGAGCCGGACCGGCCCCGCCTCGGGGTCGATCACGCTGGTCAGCCAGGCATAAGAGGCCCAGGCCCACCAGAGGACGCCGAGGACCAGCAGTCCCTGAGCCAGCCCCGACCAACTCGGGTGGTGGGACATCAGCGTCGTGCACTCGGTGATCGCGAGGACGAAGACGAGGTCGAAGAAGAGCTCCAGCGGCGTGACCCGCTCGCCTTCGCGGCGGACGGCGCTCAGGCGCGGCGCGTGGGGGCGGTGGTGGCGGGCCGGGCCGGGCGGGCCGGCCGCGGACGAGGCGTCGGACACGCCGCCAATCCTTGCAACTCGGGCCGCCGCCGGGTGCATGCGGTGACTTAGGGTTGCGCCATGCCGACGCAGCCCAAAGTCGCCCTGGTCACCGGCGCCTCCAGCGGGATCGGCGCCGCCACCGCGCGGCGCCTCGCCCGCGAGCCGGGGGTCGAGCTCATCCTCGTCGCCCGCCGGGGCGAGCGGCTCGCGGACCTCGCCGCCTCCCTGCCCTGTCCGGCCACCTGGGTCGCCGTCGACCTCACCCACCCCAACGCGCCGGCCCGGGTCCTCGCCCACGTCGAGGGCCACCACGACCGCCTCGACCTGCTCGTCAACAACGCCGGCGCCGCCTGGCGCGGCACCTTCGGTGAGACCGGCTGGGACAACGTCCACCGCCACATGGAGCTGAACTTCGAGGCCGTCGTCCGCCTCACCGAGGCGCTCCTGCCGCTGATCCGCCGCTCCACCCCGAGCGCGATCGTCAACGTCGCCAGCACCGCGGCCCGCGTCAGCCGCGCCAATTCGGGCGCCTACTCGGCGAGCAAGTTCGCGCTGGTCGGCTGGACCGACGCCCTCTCGCTCGAGGAGGCCGCGCACGGCGTCCACGTCGGCATGGTCCTGCCCGGCTTCGTCTCCACCGAGGGCTTCCCGCAGACCGAGCTGCGCCAGAAAGCGCTCACCCGCCTCGTCCTCTCGAGCCCGGAGAAGGTCGCCGACGCGATCTACGAGACCGGCCCCGGCGGCAAGCCCGAGCGCTACGTCCCGCGCCCCTACGCCCTCGCCGCCTACCTCCGCATCCTCGCCCCGCGCCTCGTGCGCCGCGTCCTCGGCGGCCCCGCCGCGGCCACCTTCACCCCGGCCGCCGCGGAGCGCAAAGACTGAGCGGCGCGCCGCCGCGTCCCGTCGCTAAAGTCCGCGCCATGTCAGTCAGCACTAATCAATTCCGCAACGGCTCCCACATTGAAATCGACGGCAAGGTCTGGAAGATCATCGAGTTCCAGCACGTCAAGCCGGGCAAGGGGGGCGCCTTCGTGCGGACCAAGCTCCGCCGCATCGAGGACGGCGCGGTGATCGACAAAACCTTCCGGGCGGGGGAGAAGTTCCGCTCCGTGCGCACCGAATCGAAAAAGATGCAGTACCTCTACGACCAGGGCGATGCGGTCGTCTTCATGGACAACCAGGACTACGACCAGATCGAAATCCCCTCGGCGGTCCTCGGCGACACGATGCAGTGGGTGCTGCCGAACTCCGAGGTCGAGGTGCTCTTCGTCGACGAGCAGCCCAGCGACGTCACCGTCCCCAGCGCGGTGGAGATGAAAGTGACCCAGACTGACCCCGGCCTCAAAGGCGACACCGCCTCCGGCGGCGGCAACAAGCCGGCGACCCTCGAGTCCGGCGCCGTAGTCCAGGTCCCCCTCTTCATCGAGGAGGGCGAGACCGTGCGGGTCGACACCCGCACCGGCGAATACGTCTCCAGGGCGTAGGAGATCCCATGGGTGCGCGGCCTTTGCCGGCCGCGCCCGGGGAAGGGATGGGGACCCGCAAGCTGTCGCCCGGGATGGGCCGGTTCCCGGCGAGCTGTCGCCCGGGAAGGGACCCGCCCCTCTCGCCACGGCCCGGGCAGGCTGTGGCCGTGGCGAGAGGGGCGGG
>Ga0209916_1001247_pt1 | contig 24433 bp, 28 predicted proteins | sample ThiBio_1000_plan_FD_183956 | JGI IMG/M metagenome (GOLD analysis project Ga0209916, IMG submission 183956) | Wastewater bioreactor microbial communities from Cape Town, South Africa - Thiocy_solids_2 (SPAdes) | ecosystem: Engineered > Bioreactor > Thiocyanate-remediating > Anaerobic-Aerobic ... | reverse complement strand
CGCAGATCACGTCGTCGACCTCGGCCGGGTCGATGCCCGCGCGGGAGATCAGCTCGGCGTAGGTCCGCGCCAGGAGGGTCGAGGGGTGGAGGTCGCGGTACCAGCCCTTCTCGGGGTGGCCGCGGCCCACCGGGGTGCGGAGCGCCTCGACGATCACGACCTCGCGGCCGCCGAACCTGCCCTTGCCGTGTGCCATCCGTCGTCCTCCCTGCTCGAAGTTGCCCGCGTTCCGAGATATGCGGGGTTCCGATCAACGATAGTCCTCCTGATTGACCGGTCGGTCAACCGCGCCGCGTCGGGCGAAAAAGCTTGATAGGAAACCCGACCGATGAGCGATTCGAAGGGTTACGAAAGTCCGGGGATCGCGGGGAGCGGCGCTATCGCCACCGGCCTCGCCGCGGTCTCGACCACTACTGCCGACACCATCCTGCTGGCGCGGTCGGAAGCCTCGGCATGGCGCGCCGAGGAGAAGATCGTCGCCGCCTGCGCGAAGATCGAGGGGGCGGAGCCCTCGCGCCTGCGGGTCACCACCGACCCCAAGGACCTGGCCGACTGCGATGTCGTCGTCGAGGCGATCGTCGAGGAGCTGGACGCCAAGGCCGAGCTGATCAAGACGCTCGACGAAGCGTGTCCGAATGCTGACTTGGCGACGACCACCTCTTCGCTCGGCATCGGCGACATCTCTGGCAAGGCGGGCGTGCCGCGCCTCTACGGCCTCCACGTCTTCAACCCGGTGCCGCGGATGGCGCTGATCGAGGTCTGCATCCCGGACGGCGCCGAGGCGGCCCGCGAGCGGGCGATGGCCTGGTGCGCGGCGCTCGGCAAGACCGCGGTCGAGGTCCCCGACCAGGCGGGCTTCGTCGTCAACCGCCTGCTCTTCCCCTACCTGTTCGACGCCGTGCGGATGGTCGAGCGGACCGGCATGGAGGCGGGCGAGGTCGACACCTGCATGAAACTCGGCGCCGGCCACCCGATGGGCCCGCTGGCCCTGCTCGACTTCGTCGGCCTCGACGTCGCCGAGGCGATCGGCGACGCCCTCTTCGCCGACTCCGGCGACCCGGCCCACAAGCCGCCCGGCCTGATCGTCGAGATGATCGGCCAGGAGAAGCTGGGCCGCAAGTCCGGCGCCGGCTTCTACAGCTACGACTGAGCGGCACCCGGCGCGCGGGCCACACTCCCGCGCGCTGTCCGTCGCACCCCCACGTTGATGGGCCGAAAACCCGCCAGATAGTCCGGTTTTCGGCCCATCAACCGCGGGGCCCGCGGGAAGCGGGCTCGGGCAAGGAAGGGATCCGGGAAGGGACGCACGGGCGGCGCGCTACTCGGCGGGCGCCGTCTTCCCTTTCCCCGAGAGGTCCCAGATCACGTCGGCCTCCGAGATGTTCTGACGGCGGGCGACGTTTTCGACCTCTTCCCAAGGCAGTTCGGCGTCGGGGAGGTCGTCCCAGCGGGCGAGGTCGAGAGCCTCGATCGAGCCTCTGAGCGCCGGGCCGAGGTGCTCCTCGGAGCGCAGCAGCGCCCTCAACACCTCGAGCTGCTTGTCGGTCAGGCGAACAACCCACATGGGGCACCTCCAGCTTGAGCGGGACGCGGGTTGCCCAGAGAAATTAGGCGTCCGGACGGACGGAAGAACTGTCCGCGGAGCTGCTGATCCGCACCGCCTCGATCCGGTTCTCCCGCACCGCCTCGACCCGCACCGTGTAGCCGTCGACGGTGATCGAGTCGCCGCGTTTGGGCAGCCGCCCGAGCTCGCCGAAGACGTAGCCGCCGACCGAGTTGTAGGCCTCCGAGTCGGCCCCGGGCAGGTCGATGCCGGCGTCCTCGAGGTCGCCGAGGCTGACGTGGCCGCGAACGAACCAGTCGCCGTTGGTCAGCCGCCGGACCTCGCTCGCGCGCGGATCGGTCTCGTCCTCGATCTCCCCCACCACCTCCTCGAGGATGTCCTCGACGGTGACGATGCCGACCGTCCGCCCGTACTCGTCGACGACCACCGAAAGCGAGGTGCGCTGCACCTGCAGGTCGTGGAGGAGGTCGTCGATCGGCCGCGTCTCGGGGACGATCAGAGCGTCACGGATCACCGACTCGATCGTCGCCTCCGGCCCCTCGCTCATGTAGAGCCGGGCAAGGCTGTTGTTGTGGACGACGCCGCGGACGCGGTCGGCGTTGTCGTCCTCGATCACGACCAGGCGGGTGTGGCCGGAGGTGACGCAACGGCGCAGGGCGGCCTCGACCGTCTCGTCGGAGTCGACCGTCACGACCGCCGGGATCGGCGTCATCACCTCGCGCGCCTCCTGTTCGTGCAGGTGGAAGACGCCCGCCAGGTGACCGGCCTCGTCGGGGTCGAGGCCGCCCCGTTTGGCGCCGCGGGCGATGATCAGGCGGAGCTCCTCGGGCGAGGTCTCCTCGACGTCCTCGGTGTCGATCCGCAGCACCCGTTGGACCAGGAAGTTGGCGGGCGCGTTGGTGGCGACGATCAGCGGGTGCAGCACGCGGCCGAGGAAGATCAGCGGCCCGGTGACACGGATCAGGGTCGTCTCGGCGCGGCCGATCGCGACCATCTTCGGCGACTGCTCGCCGAGGATCACGTGCAGGAAGGTGACGATGATGAAGGCGAGGGCGATCGAGAGCCCCAGCGCGACCGCGTGGTTGGCGAAGCCGGTGAAGAGCGGTTCGATCAGCTCGGCCAGGGCCGGCTCGCCGAGGAAGCCGATGCCGAGCGAGGCAAGCGTGATCCCGACCTGACTGGTGGCGACGAACTCGTCGACCCGGTCGAGCTGTTCGAGCGCCAGGGCGGCGCCCCGCACGCCGTCGCCCCGCATCTGCTCAAGGCGGGCGCGTCGCGAGCGCACCACCGCGAACTCTGCCGCGACGAAAAAGCCGTTGACCGCGATCAACAGCATGAGGAGGACGAGCAGCAGGATGCTCATCGGCGATGTGACCCGGTACTTCGGGCTGGAACGTCGTCGGCCATTCGGCCTACCCAATATAGCCGGCCGTCCCGCGGATCCTCGCCGAGCCGGCATATTGCGAGCAGGACGATGAAGATCGCGACGCTCTCAGAGATGCTGGAAGAGGTGGTCCGCCTCGGCGAGACGACCGGCACCGGCGAGCAGGCACACGAGCTCCGGGGCGAACTGGAGGGCCGCCTGGCGACCGTCCGCGCCGCCGTCGCCGGCGCCACCGTGCCCCGCGTGATCGCGATCGAGCGCCTCTACGAGCCGGTCCGCGTCGCCGGCCTCTGGGTGCCGGAGATGATCGCGATCGGCGGCGGCGAGGACGTCGCCGGCTCGCCCGGCCTGGCCCCCGCCGAGGTCTCTTGGGGCGAGCTCGCCGGCCTCCGCCCCGACATCGTGATCGTCATGGTCGAGGGCTACCTGGAGAACGTCCAGGCCCAGGCGATGGAGGTCTGGGAGCACATCGAGTCCCTCGGCGCCGCCCGCGTCTACGCCGTCGCCGCCCAGTCGGGCTTCAGCGACCCCGGCCCACGCCTCGTCGACGGCGTCGAGCTGCTCGGCCACCTCCTCCACCCGGACCTGATGGACGCACCTGGCAACACCCCGTACACCCGGCTGCGCTCACCGGCGCCCCGGACCGCGGAGGCGTAGGCGAGTAGTTCGACGGGTGATTGCGGCGCGGGGACGCTGCGGGGCCTCGCAAGCTGTCGCCCGGAAGGGTCCAGGCCCCGCAAGCTGTCGCCCGGATAGCGGACCCGCCCCTCTCGCCACGGCCCGGGCAGGCTGTGGCCGTGGCGAGAGGGGCGGGTGTGCGGAAGGTGTGGAGGGTCGTGCGCGGGAGGGAGACGGGAGGGTCACGGAACCGTGACGGAAGCCGGAGCTCGTCACGAAGATGCCGAGAACTCCGGTCTTTCTCCCGTGTTGTGCAACACCGACCTACGCGCTGCGTGTATTGACCGTGCTATAGGGGCCCTAAAACACGCAGCGCGTTCTCGACCCTCTATTTCGATCCGAAAAAGGGCCTCTGGGGGCCGGAAAGTGTGACGTTCCCGGCATCTTCGTGACGGATCCGGGCGAGGTGTGGAAGCTCTCCGACCTGATCCTCACGTAAGTCCGACTTCGCAACGTCCCTGTGACGCCTCTCCCACGCACCCCTCACGTCCTGGGCTCCTCATGGGGGTCACAGCCTGCCAGGACCCCCATGAGGAGCCCAGGACCTCCCTGCGCCACCTCGGACGGCCGCCGGCCCCCCGAACCCCCGCCCGTCCCGCCCCCAGCCATCGAACCCCCACCTACCCCAGGTAGTACGGCGCCCCCCACGAAGCCGCCGCCAGCGCCAAAATAAAGCTGACGATGGCAAGCGCGCTCATCGCGCCGACCTCGAGCATAAGACGGTTCTCGCGGCTGAGGTTGCGGCCGTAGCGACCCTGCTCGCCGGCGACGATCAGGAGGCCGCAGAGGACGCCCGCGACCAGGCCGCCGACGTGGGCGCCGAGGCTGACCCCGGTGTCGGCGAAGGTGAAGACCAGGTTGATCACGATCAGGATCCCGATCTGCCCGGCGATCGCGTCCAGCTTCCGTCCCCGGGCGATCACGAAGGTCGCGCCGATCACGCCGAAGATCGCCCCCGACGCCCCCGCGCTCACCGCGTCAGGGGTGAACCAGAGGGCGCAGAACGAGCCCGCCAGGAGCGAGGCGAAGTAGAGGACGACGAAGCGGAGCGTGCCGATCGACGGCTCCAGCAGCCGTCCCAGGATGAACAGCAGGTACATGTTGAAGCCGATGTGGAGGATGCTGTAGTGGAGGAAGCCGGAGGCGATGGTCCGCCACCACTCGCCGCCTTCGTTCACCGCCGGCCCCCAGAGGCCGCCGAGGTCGTAGACGGTCCCGATGCTGATGCTGGTGCCGCCGGAGCCGTGGACGATCTCGACGAAGTAGAGGACCACGTTGATCGCGATCAGCACCGCCGTGGCCGGGAAGCCGCCGGCGGAGAGCGCGCTCGGCGTCCCGGTCGGGTTGCGGACCACCCGCGTGCGCTGGCTCGCGCACTCCGGGCAGCGCATGCCGACCGGGGTCGGCGTCATGCACTCCGGGCAGATCGGACGACCGCAGGAGGAGCAGGAGACGCCCGTCTCGCGGTTGGGATGTCGGTAACAAGTCTGTGCCACGAGCAGAGCAGCCTACAATCGCGCCCGATGGAGCCCGCGAGCCCCGCCCGCCTCTACGCCACCGCGGTCGGCGCGCTGCTGCTGATCCTCGGCATCGTCGGCTTCTTCTACGGCTCCTCTTTCGGCTCCCCGGGCACCCTCGACCACACCCTCGGCGCGCTGCGCACCAACGGCTGGCTCAATCTCCTCTGGGCGGCCCTCGGCGCGCTCGGCCTGCTGACCGCGGGCATCTTCTCGCGCGCCTACGCGCTCGGCACCGGCCTGCTGCTGACCGTGCTCGGCGTCTGGGGACTGGCGCTCGACCCCGGCGCCGCGATCTTCGGCTTCCTCCCGGCCGCCGGAGCCAACGAAGCCTTGAACCTCACCCTCGGGCTACTGGGACTCCTGGCCGCCGCCGGCACCGCACGCGCCGCCGCCCTCGCACCGCACCCACCGGTGAGTTCGCAGAAATCCGCGGATAGCGCGGATAAGTGCGAACTCATCCGGCCTCCTGGGTACTCGGGGCGCTAGAACGGCGCCCGCTCGCGCACGCCCTGGGCGATGCCCTTCAGGCCGTTCGCCTCAGACCTCCCCCGCCGGCGCAGCTCGAACAGGACCAGGGCACCGGTCGCCACGCCGCCGACGCTGACGGCGACCACCGGCCGAACCCAGTTGCGGGGGTCGCGCAGGGCGCGCATCTCGGAGTCCGAGAGCTCCTCGGCCCAGTCGGAGAGCTCGGTGGCGGCGGCCGCCGAGAGGGCCGTGAAGGTGTCCTCGATCCGCCCGGAGAGGCGCTCCGGGGGCTCGATCGGGCGCAGCACGTCGCCCAACAGCGCCTCGACGTCCCAGGTCGATTCGCCCGGCTCAGCCATCGTCACCAGCCCCCTCCATCTCTTCCTGCAGCTGTTTGATCGCCCTGTGGATCAAGACCTTGGTCGCCCCGTCGGACCGACCGAGCGCCCGCGCGATCTCGCGATTGTCCATGCCGAGCGCGAAGCGCATGATCAGCGCCTCGCGGCGGTCGTCGGAGAGGTGCTCCAGGTTCGCCATCACCTGCCGCAGCTCCTCCCGCCCGGCGACCACGTCCTCGGTGTCGTGCCGCGTCGCGATCGGGTCGGCGCTGTCCAACGGCGTCTGCGGCCGACGCGAGCGGTCGCGGTAGTAGTTCGAGGCCAGGTTGTGGGCGATGCGGATCAGCCACGGCCGCAGCGGCCGGCCGTCGGACTCGCGCCGCGCCCGGTCGAAGTGCCGGTAGGCCTGCAGGAAGGCCTGCTCGGTGAGGTCCTCGGCGTCGTGGTGGTTGCCCACCCGGTAGTAGGCGTAGGAGTAGACGTCGCGCAGGTGGGCCCGGTAGAAGTCCTCGAAGGCGCGGTCGAGCTCGGCCTTCGCCGCCGGAGCCAATTGCGCCGGCTCGACGTTCTCCTCGGGGCCGCTCACCGACCCAGATTAGACCCCACGTCACGCCGCCTGCCTTGCCCGCTCGGCGCTGCGCAGCCCGGCCACCCAGTCCTCGCAGGCGACCTCGCCGCGGATCAGCTTCGCCAGGCCCTCGAGCGCCTCGCCGTGGACGCCGGAGGCGGCGATCGCGTCGGCCAGCAGCGGCGTCGTGTCGAGCCCCTCGGAGGCCTGCCCGATCAGGGCCGGGATCTCCTCCGCCGGCGTGCCCGCGCCGAGCAGCTCGCCCGCGCGGCGGTTGCGCCCGGTCGGCGCCAGCATCGAGGCGGTCAGGTCGCCGACCCCGGCGAGCCCGGCGAAGGTCTCCGGATCGGCGCCGCGCGCCACCCCGCAGGCGATGCACTCGCGCCAGATCTCGGCGACCGCGATCCCCGCGGCGTTCAGCCCGTGCGGCTCGGCCGCGGCGGCGGCCAGCGCGGCGGCGTTCTTGGCGGCGCCCGCCATCTCCACCCCGACCACGTCGGCGGTGCGCTCGCAGACGAGGCCGGCGCGGTTGAAGACCTCGCCGAGCTGCGCGCGCAGGTCGGGGTCGCCGGAGCCGAGCACCAACGCCGCCGACCCGGAGACCGCCTCGGCGGCGTGCGCCGGCCCGCCCAGCGAGGCGAGCGCCCGCGCCCGCACCCGTTCGCCGACGTACTCGGAGGGCAGCTGTCCCTGCGGCGCGATCAGGCCCTTGGTCAGCAGCAGGATCGAGGAGCGTTCGCCGGCCCGGTCGGCGATCGACCCGACCGCCGCGGGGAGCGACTTGGAGGGGATCGCGAGCACGATCAGGTCCAGGCCCGCCAGCTCGATCCCGCTCGCCGGGCGCACGTCGATCGACTCCGGCAGCGGCACGCCGGGCAGGTAGCGACGGTTCTCGCCGTCCTCGATCAGCTCCGCCGCGCTCGCCGGCGTGCGCGCCCCGAGCTGCACCTCGAGCCCACCGCGGGCGAGCAGCACGGCCACCGCCGTCCCCCAGCTGCCCGCGCCGATCACGGCGGCGCGGCGCATCGGCGGCAGGCCCCCGAGGTCTTCCCACTGCAGCAGGACGTTGGGCCAGATCCGCGACGTCACCGTCACGGCCAGCGCCTGCGAGGGCTCCTCCGACTGCGGGAACGTCATCGCCCGGCCGCAGCGGACCTTCACCTTGCGCGGCCGGATACGCCAGCCGCGGCGCACCTCTTCGGTGCCGATCACGGCGGTCGGCAGGACCGGCGCGCCGGTCTGCAGCGCCAGCCGTCCCACCCCGCGCTTCGGGTTGGCGAGGCTGCCGCTGCGGATCCGCGTGCCCTCGGGGAAGATGCAGAGCGTCCCGCCCCGTTCGACCACCATCCGCGCCGTCTCCATCGACTCCGCGTCGGATTCCCCGCGGCGGATCGGGAAGGCGCCGAGCCGCGAGAGGAACCAGGCCTGCAGCGGCTTCTGGAAGAGCTCGACCTTGGCGACGTAGTTCATCGGCCGTTTGAACGGCAGGCAGGCGCCGACCACGAAGGGGTCGAGGAAGCTGCGGTGGTTGGCGGCGACGATCAGCCCGCCCTCGACGCTGCGGGCGTATTTGCGGCCGGTCCGGGAGAGCCGGAAGTAGGCAAGGAAGAAGGGGACGAAGAGCAGCCGGATGACCACGTAGAGCGGCCAGTTGACGCTGTGCTTGCGGGTATAGGCGTGCAGCGCCGCGAGGCGCTCCTCGGAGATCACGCTGTCGGCTACACGGGGACGGGCGCGGGGTTACGTCAGCGGCGCGCGGGGGTTGACGACCGGGCGCAGGTTCGGCTCGACCTCGTCGCGGAGGTGCTCGAAGGCGGGCGGCAGCGAGAGCTTCTCGCCCAGGTGCTCGAGCGGCTCGTCGACGGTGAAGCCGGGGCCGATCGTGGCGACCTCGAACAGCACCCCGCTCGGCTCGCGGAAGTAGACGGACTTGAAGTAGAAGCGGTCGATCTCCGGGGTCGGCCGGGCGCCCGCCGAGATCGCCTTCTCGCGCCAGTCCATGTGCTCCTCGGGGGTCGAGGCCCAGGCGACGTGGTGGACCGAGCCCGCGCCCTGGACGCCGCGCTCCTCCGGCGGCGGGTCGAATATGTAGAGGCCGCCGCGATCGGCCCCGCGCGCCTCCCAGCCGGCGTCGGTCGGCTCGAACTCGAGCGCCTCCAGCAGGCGTGAGCTCGCCTCGGGCGCCGTCGCGTAGGCGCGCACCGCGTGGAAGCCCTGCAAGGCCAGCTCGCGCGGGATCTCCGGGTGGTCGGCGATCAGCGGCGCGTCGGGGACGTCGGCGGCGAGGAGCTCGTGGTCGAGCCCCTCGGGGTCGGCGAAGTGCAGGCCCCCGCCTTCGCGCCGCGTGTCGATCCCCAGCGCCCCGAGCCGTCCCTCCCAGAAGTCGAGCGCCTCCGGCCCGCCGACGCGCCAGACGATCCGGTGCACCATCCCCGCCCCCGCCCGGCCGCGCGCCGCGCCGGGGTACTCGAAGAAGGTCAGGTCGGCGCCGGGGTCGCCCTCCTCGTCGGCGAAGAAGAGGTGGTAGACGGTCGGGTTGTCCTGGTTGACGGTTTTCTTGACCAGCCGCAGCCCCATCACGCCCGCGTAGAAGTCGACGTTGCGCTGGGCGTTCTCGGTGATCGCGGTGATGTGGTGGATGCCCTCCAGCTTCATCATGGGTCACGTATACCATCCGCCCCATGAAGCCCTGGCGACGGAGGACCGTCAAAGCCCTCCTCGCGCTCGGCGCGCTGCTCGCCTTCCTCAGCGTCTTCGCGATCTGGGTCGAGCGCCAGGCCCTCGACACCGGCGAGTGGGTCGAAACCTCCGGCCGGCTGATCCGCAACCCGACGATCCGCACGGCGGTCGGCGATTACCTCGTCGAACAGCTCTACGAAAACGTCAACGTCGAAAAGGAACTCGAAGAAATCCTGCCCGGCGACACCAAGGAACTGGCCGGGCCGGCGGCCGGCGGGCTGCGCCAGGTGGCCGGGACGGGCGCCGAAAAAGTGCTGGAAACCGGCACCGCGCAGACGCTCTGGGAAACCGCCAACCGGACCGCCCACGAACAGCTCATGGCGGTGCTGGAAAACAAGAAAGAAGCGGTGAGCACGGCGAACGGGGAAGTGAAGCTGAACCTCGGCAGCATGCTCACGAACCTCGCCGGGCAGATCGGCCTGGCCAAGGACCTGGCGGAAAAGCTGCCGCCGGAAGCGGGCCAGATCACGATCCTCAAGTCCGACCAGCTGAAAACGGCGCAGGACATCGTGATCGCGATCAAGGGCCTGGCGCTGCTGCTCTCGATCCTCACCTTCCTCGTCTTCGGCCTGGCGATCTACCTGACCCAGGGCGGCCGCTGGGTCACCGTGCTCTTCAGCGGCGTCGCGCTGATGGTCGCCGGGCTGCTGGTGGTGGTGCTGCGCCACGTCGCGGGCGGCGTCGTCGTCGACCAGCTGGTGAAGCAGCAGAACGTCAAGCCCGCGGCCGAAGCGGCCTGGTCGATCGGCACCTCGCTGATGGTCTCGATCGCGACCACGATCATCATCGTCGGCGTGTTCTTCGCGGCGGCGGGCTGGCTCTCCTCGCCGACCGGCGCGGCGCGGGGCACGCGGCGGGTGATCGCGCCGGCGCTCAACCGTTATCTGCCCTACTGCTACGGCGGCCTCGTGGTGCTCCTCGGCATCTACCTGCTGAGTGCCTCGGGGGTCGGGCTGCGGACCTTCCTCACCGTGGTGGTGATCGGGATCATGGCCGCCTTCGGCCTGCGCGAGCTGAGCCGCCAGACCGCGGAGGAATTCCCCGGGGTCACCTTCGGCGAGGTGTTGGCGCCGACCCGCAAAGCCATCGACAAGGCGGTCACCGACGCGAAACTCCACGAGCGCGCGTCCAAAATCAAACTGCCCGACGTCAAACGACCTGACGTGAAACGGCCGAGCGGGATGGGGATCCCGGACGTGCGCCGCCCGAGTGGGCGCGCCGGCCGTGGCCGCGCCGACGCCGCGCCTCCGCCCCCCTCGCGGGCCGAAGTGATGCAGGAGGAAGACGCCCGCCTGTCGAGCCTCGAACGACTGGCGACCCTGCACGAAAAAGGAGTGCTGAGCGACGCGGAGTTCGCCGCCGAGAAGGCGCGCCTCCTCAAGCTCTGATGCCGGGGCGGTTGCTTTCCGCGCTGGTCGCGGCGCTCGCGCTCGCCGTCGTCCTCGCCTCCTGCGGCGGCGGCGGGAGCAGCACGGCCCCTGAGAAGACCGTGACGCGCCAGGCGCAGCAGGGGTCGGGGAAGACCTACCTCCCCGACGTCACCGGCCGCAACTTCGTCAAGCCCGCCAGCTACGGCTTCGGCGGCGACGGCGACCTCACCGCCACCAAGCTCGAGTGGCACGACTGGGGCGAAGCGAAGGCGACCGCCCTCGGCACGCTCGTCGAGCGTCCGGCCAACGGCCTCGTCGACACCTTCTCCGGCAGCGTCACCGCCTCCGCGCCGAAGGCCTGCAACGGAGCGCGCTACTACACCAAGGTCATGGCCCACCTCCCCAAGCAGGCCGACTACGTGCCGACCGAGCCGACGAAGCTGCCGACCCCCTGCGACTAGCCCCGCCCCGCGGTCGCTCCGGTGGCCCGCGACCAGTCGTGTCCGGCGTCGTCCCCTCCAGCACCCCGCTGGGCGACGCTCGAGGGCCGCGCCAGCCAGGTCGACGTCGCGATCACGAGGATCTCCGACCCGACGATCGCCTCGCAGATCGGAGGCCACTCGTCCCCCTCGCCCATGTCGGATTCGACCCGGGCAGGATGTTCTCGTCGACCGCGCGTACCTCGGCCACCTCGACCCCCTCCTCGCGCAGCTTGTCGAAGACCACCTTGGCCAGCGCCTCGGCGTTCGAGGTGTCGGGACTCGCTTTCAGCGTGCAGTTGACGATCAGCACTTTCATCCACGCGAGGTACCCGAGCCCCGGTTCGACCCAGCCCCCTCCTGGGCACCGAACTCCCATGGCGATCATCCGTACCAGCGACAAACGCAAGTTCGAGGTCGAGGTCAGCGCCCGCAAAGCCGACGAAGAAATCGTCCGCGTCGGCGGCCGCGCGATCCCGATCGTCGACCTGAAGCTGGCGGGCGAGGACACGATGGTCTTCCTCAACGCCCACCACATCGTGTCGATCGAAGACGACGATTAGTCGGTACTGCCGGTCCTGTTTGGACCCTTGTTCGGTACCGGCACAGTTTTGTGGCACCTAGGCTCCCTCGGCCATTCGACCCAAGGGGGCGCCTCAAGTGTTCAAGTCCACCCGCAAGATCATCGCCGCGGCCGCAGGGGCCGCCCTGATCGTGTTCGTCGTCATCCTCCTGCCCGCCACTGCATCCGCACAGCATCGGGACCTGGACTGCGCGGACTTCCACAGCCAGAAGGCGGCCCAGATCTTCTACCTGAAGCACGGCGGGCCCCGCTACGACCCCGACCGCCTCGACGCGGACCATGACGGGATCGCCTGTGAGGACAACCCAGCGCCGTACTACTTCAAGACGCACCTTCGCGGAGCGCGTCGATAGGACGAAGGTCAGCCGACCGGGCCGGTCGGCGTGTCTAGGTGGCGGACCTCGTTGAAGCTGCGGAGCAGCCAGCGGCCGCCCTCGTGGACGACCAGGCGGGAGATCGAGCCGTTGTCGGCGTGGATGAAGGCGAAGGGGCGGCTGTCGGTGGCCATCGCGCAGAGCTCGCCGATCACGGCGCCATGGGCGAAGGCAACGGCGACGGTGCCGGCGGGAACCGAGCTCGCGATCGTCTCGATCGCGGTGCGGAGCCGTCCCCCGAACTCCTCCGGTGACTCGGCGCCAGGGATCACATTCCAGCGTTCCCGCGCGGCGATCTCGGCGACGAGGGGATCGCCTTCGGCCACCTTGATCCGGTACTCGCCGCCCTCGAGCTCACCGAGGAAGACCTCGCGCAGGTCCGGCAGCACCGTGGGCTCGAGGTCGAGCTTCTCGGCCAGCGGCCGGGCGGTTTCGTGGGTCCGTCGCAGGTTGGAGACAAAGATGCCGGAGAAGCGCTCGTCGGCCAGCTCGCGCGCGACCGACCGCGCCTGATCCCGACCGACCTCCGACAGCGCCGGGTCCCCTTGCCCGTCGATCAGCGGGAAGCTCTTCCCCGGCAGCGCCGCTTCGGAGGCACCGTGGCGGACGAGGACGATCTCGACCGAGTCGGGCGGCGGCACATAGCGGTGCTGCTCGAACCCGCTCGCTTCGGTGGTCGATCGATCGCTGCCCATCAGGCGCCTGACCCTACTGAGGGAGAATCCGCGGAATGGCGCTTCGCCTGACCGACGGGACGACGATCGGCGAGCTCAGCCGGCCCCTCCAAGGCACCGCCACCGCGTCGTCTTCGGCGTCGAGGAGTCCTCCGGCCGGGAGGTCGCGGTAAAGATCGAGCTGATCCCGGGCGCCTTGGAGCCGGAGCGCCGAGCCCTGGAGTGGCTGACCCGCCACGACGGCCCGTCACCACGACTTCACGCGGCCGGCACACTGAGCCCCGCCGGCGAATATTCCGGCGCCGCCTGTCTCGTGATCGACCGGGTGGCTGGCGAGCCCGCGAGCTCATTGCCGGACTGGGAAGGTCTGGGACGCGCGCTCGCCCGCCTCTCCCGAATCCCCTGGCAGGGCAGCGAGCTGACCACACTCGACCACGACGACTTCCTCGCCCTCCACGAACGTCGCGTCGAGGATCTGGGTCGGGCGCTGGGACGGGACCTCGGCGCCGGCCTGCCCCCGGTCCCTCCGTCCTACCCCGCCTCTTCACTTGTCATGACCCACGGCGATCCCGGGCCCGGAAACTTCCTCGACGACGGAGCCGACGGAACGCTCATCGACTGGGAGGACGCCCTCGTCGCGCCCCGCGGCCTCGACCTCGGCCGGGCGACCTTCATCGCCCTTCTCGGCTCAGGTCCCGAGGGCTTCGTCGCGCGCGACCACGCCGCGCGGGCCGACGCGTTCCTGAGGGGCTATCTCGCGGAGGTCGACGGGTCACCCGACCAGACCAAGCTCGACTGGTGGCTGAGCGTCGCCGGCGTCCAGTTCGCCCATCGCCGCCTGGAACGCGCCGGCCAGCCCGGCGTCCTCCCCTGGCTCGAAGCAGTCAAGGTGCTCGAGTCCGCGCTGGCGTAAATCAGCGCCCCGGGTCACTGAGCGGAAGTAATCGAACGTTCGCCTAGCCCCGGTCAACGTCCCCGCCACGCGGCAGAATGGCGCCGATGAGGGCTCGATTGCGGGGGGTGGTGTTTGGCGTCGGGGTGCTGGCCGCGCTCTGGTGCCTGCTTCCGGCCGGGGCGGCGGCGGTCGGGGACAGCGATCAATCGGTCGCGGTGACCTTCAACCTCTGCCCCGGCTCGGGGCCGACGGCGTGCGCCGGGCTCCGCGTCTACGTCGACTCGGCGTCCAATCACTACAGGCCCAGCCAGAAGTACTCCTACTGCACCAAGGACGAGACCTCGACCGGCTTCGCCCCCAAGTACCACGGCGAAGTGCTGCACGTCCACATGGTCGCCAAGGGGGGCTTCGCCACCTCGTGCCAGGCGCCGGTCGCCTCGCGGAACGTGTGGATCGTCGAGGCCTACAAGGACGGCAAGCTGGTCTCGCGCGGCTCGTTCTGGTTCGGGCAGAACACCGGCCTCGGGACCGGCTTCTACCCCGTCTGCGGGAAGGACGCGCCGCTCAATCCGGCCTTCGACAACATGACCTGCGACACCAGCAACAACAACCTGACCCTGTCCGTGCCGGGCTCGAAGCCGACGTACCCCGACTGTCCCAACACCTCGCAGCAGTACTGCGCGATCCAGCTGCACGTCGACTCGACCAAGCCCTGCCTCAGCCTGCCGATCTCGAGCTTCACCTCCCCCTACGGCTTCTGCCTCGGCAAGTCCGACGGGACCAGGAATTGGACCACGCCGTTCGAGGCGATCGACAAGCTCTTCTTCGCCGGCTTCGGCTGGGCCAACTACCGGAACCAGAAATGGTCCGCCTACCTGATGAGCCAGGGGCTCATCCAGATCGGGATCGTCGCGGGCACGGTGCCCTCGGCGGACAGCGACCAGTTCCAGGTGAAGTACGCGCGGCTCTGGCCGCTCGACCCCGACCCCTTGAACTACCTGGCGAGCGGCAGCTCCGGCCCGCCGGGCTCGCCCGGAGGCCCGCTGCTCTTCGACTTCCAGCGCGGCCGGATCGGCGCCGATGTCTACATGCGGGGCTTCCTCCAGCGCACGCGGCTTCCCAGGACGCCGAAGGACATGCAGCAGGTCCATGAATTGGTCCAGGAACTCCCCGAACTCACCGAAGGCCCACCCGACCAGGTTCAGGCCGGGCTGCGATCCCTGTTCGAAGACATCCCCGACACCGAGGAATAGCCCCGACGGGCAGGCTCCCGGCGTTCCTAAATTTTGCGCCGTCTCGACCCGCGGCGAGTTAGGTTCGAAGGGTCTCGCCAACCAGTGAAAGGGGAACCAGATGTTGGCCAGAGTCGCACGCTGGGAAGGCGCCGACGCGCAGACGCTCGAGGCGACCGCCGCTGAGATCCGACAGCAGGCGGAGGCCGCGGGCGGACCGCCGGACGGCGTCCCGGCCAAAGGGTTGCTGCTCCTTCACGACAAGGAGGGCGGCCGGGCGATCGCGATCAGCCTGTTCGAGAACGAGGAGGACTACCGAGAAGGAGACGAGACGCTCGAGTCGATGACCCCACCCGGCGAGGGCATGGGCCAGCGGGTCGGCGTCGACAAATACGAGGTCGCGGTTCAGCTGGAAGCCTGAACCGCCCGGATTCGGCTCGTAGGCGGATTTAAGAGCCCGCCGCCGGGATCGAACCGGCAACCTCCTGATTACAAATCAGGTGCTCTCCCAGGTTGAGCTAGGCGGGCGCAGGGCCGATGATGGGGCTAGATGGATGTCACGTTCCGATTTCTCGCCCCGGATGAGGGTGGCGTCCTGACCGAGGCGATAGAAGCAGCTTACGGGACGACGTACGACGTCCGGTGGGTCTACGACCCGACGGAGGTCTGCGCCCGGCTCGCGGATGGGCGCTACGTGTCGTGTGTCGCGGAGACCGAGGCGGGCGAATTGCTCTGCCACGAGGGGATGAGCCTGGCGGCGGCGGGCGACGCGGTCGCCCACTCCGGACAGGCGGTGACGCTGGAGGCGGCGCGAGGGCACCATCTGTTCACCCGGACCAAGCGGGTGCTGATGGACTGGGGACAGGGGCGCGGTCTCGCGGGCATGTACAGCGAGGCGACCGCCGCCCATCCCTACAGCCAGAAGGCAAACATCGAGCTCGGTGCGCACGAGACCGGCTTCCTGCTCGGCTGGATCCCGGCGACGGTCGAGAACGACGCGGCGGCGGGGGCGGCGCGGCGGCGCAACTCGGCGGCACTCTTCTACACGAAGCTGAACGATGGCCACGAGCGCCGCGTCTACGCGCCCGAGCGCCACCACGAGATCGTCGGCCAGACCCTCGCCCTCTGCGAGCTGCGCGGCACGCTCGCCCAGCCGCCCGCCGAATGCGAGCTGGCGGAGCGCACCGAGATGCACACCGAGGTCGACGCCGACCACAACCTGGCGCTGCTCACGGTGACCGATCCGGGGGCCGACCTCGAGGACGTGATCGGCGCCGAGCGCCGCCGCCTCTTCGACGACGCGGGCCTCGACGCGATCTACATCGACCTGCCGCTGGCGACCCCGGCGACCGCCCTCGTCGCCGACCACCTGGAGCGGCTGGGCGTCTCCTACTCGGGGATCTTCCCCAACCCCAAGGCCGACGGCGACGTGCTGCGGATGCAGTCGCTGCACCGGGTCCGAGTCAAGGCCGACGACGTTGCCGTCGCCTCGGACCACGGGCGCGAGCTGCTCGACTACGTGCTGGCGGACCTGGAGCGGCGCGACTAAGCGCGCCTAGACCGCGACCTCCCGCGAGGCAAGGTGGGCGCCGACCTTGCGCTTCACCCGCTGCAGGGCGTTGTCGACGGTCTTCGTGTCGCATTCGAGCCGCTCGGCGATCTGCTCGTAGGAGTGGCCGTCGAGATAGAGCGACAGCACCCGGCTCTCCAGGTCCGACAGCACCCCGGAGACGCCCGAGAGGCAGGAGACGAGGCTCTCCAGCTCTTCGGTCGCGATCACCTGGTTGACCGGGTCGTGGACGCTCGGCCCCGGCAGGATCTCGTCGAGGGTCGTTTCCGAGTCGCCGCTGGCGGCGGGGGTCTGGCTGAACGAGACGTACTGGTTCAGCGGCGTGTGCTTGTTGCGGGTCGCGGTCTTCACGGCGGTGATGATCTGGCGGGTGATGCAGAGCTCGGCGAAGTTGCGGAAGCTCGACTCGCGGTCGGTGCGGTAGTCACGGATCGCCTTGTAGAGGCCGAGCAGGCCCTCCTGGATCAGATCGTCGGACTCTCCCCCGAGGAGGAAGTACGAAGAGGCCTTCAGGCGGACGAAACCGCGGTACCGCCGGACGATCGCGTCGTAGGCATCGGTCCTGCCATCCTTGGCGAGGGCGACGAGGTAATGATCATCAAGCTCAACTTGAGGGTTAGATCGTGCTGCCATAGCGTTGCCGCGGCCCGCCATGGTCGGCCGAAAATGCTGCTTAGGCGTAGATAGTGCCACAGATCCTTCTCCTTGCTGAAGGGTCGTGGCGCCACTTACCTCCCCCGAGGCGCCCTACTTATCCGGAAGGCATCTCCTCGACTCAAGCCCTCAAGTCGAGGTTCACCCTTTATTGAAGCGGCAGTTTACGCCAGCGCGGAGTTCTGTCAACCCCAAATTGGGACTTTTTGCAACCGCCGTTGCATTTGCCCTCGCCCCGCACCCCGTTGAGTTCGCAGAAATCCGCGCTATGCGCGGAGAAGTGCGAACTCGACCGGGGAGGGTCAGGAGCGTTGGCGGACGGACTCGAAGAGGAGTGCGGTCGCCGCTGCCGACACGTTCAGGGACTCGACTTGACCCAGGGTCGGCAGGGCGACGAGGCCGTCGCAACTCGACGCGACCCGGGGACGAAGTCCTTTCCCCTCTCCGCCGAGGACCAGCACCGTGGGGCCGGTGAGATCGACGCCCCAGGGCGGCGCCGGCCCGTCCGCATCGGCGCCCCAGATCCAGAAGCCGGCGTCCTTCGCCGCCGCCAGCCAGTCGGCGAGGTTCCTGACGTGGGCGATCTCGAGGTGCTCGACCGCGCCCGCCGAGGTCTTGCAGGCGACCGGCGTCACCATCGCCGCCCGCCGCTCCGGGATCACCACCCCGGCCGCCCCCGCCGACTCGGCCGATCGGCACACCGCCCCGAGGTTGCGCGGGTCCTGCACCTGGTCGAGGGCGACGATCAGCGCGTCGGGCTTGCGCAGCATCCCTTCGGCGTCGCCGTACGGATACGGATCGACCTCGGCGACGACGCCCTGGTGGTCCGGCGACCCGCAGAGCCGCTCCAGCTCCACCGGCGAGATCTCCGGCGCCCGCCACACCTTGTGGACGCGCCGCCTCCCCCGCTCCGCCTCGTGGACCGGCTGGACCCCGTAGATGATCTGCCCGGCCATCAGGACTTCGGCACGAGGCGCGGACCATCGGCGGAGTCACGGACCTCGTAGCCCATCGAGGCCAGCTCGTCGCGGATCTCGTCAGCCCGAGCGAAGTCCTTGGCGGCGCGAGCGTCCTGGCGTTCGAGCATCATCCGCTCGGCCGCGGCGTCGGCGTTTTCATCACCCGCTGCCAAGGACGCCAAGCCGACGAGGCCGAGCATGTGAAGGATGGCGGCGGGGGCATTGGGTATGTCGGTGCGATTCGCTTCGCTGACCAGCTCGAACACTTCAGCCATTGCGCGCGGAGTGTTGAAGTCGTCGGCCAACGCGTCGAGAAACCCGGCAACGCGCTCTCCGGCGGGACCACCGGTCGCGGACACCGGATCCGCGGTCGGCGAGAGAGTCACTCCCCCCTCGATCCACGCGGTGTATCCGACCGGGTGCTCGCGGAAGAAATTCCTGAGCCGCTCGACCCTTGCCACCGCTTCCTCCATCGGCAGCTTCCCGAAAGCCAGCGGCTGCCGATAGTGCCCGGAGATCAGGTACGCGACCACCGCCTCGCGGCCATAACGGTCGAGCGCCTCGCTCAACTGGAAGATGTTCCCCTCCGATTTCGACATCTTCTCGCCGGCCGAGTCGACCATCCCGTTGTGCATCCAGACGTGGGCGAAGGGCCGCCCGGCCGCCTCGGACTGCGCGATCTCGTTCTCGTGGTGGGGGAAGACCAGGTCGGAGCCGCCGCCGTGGACGGCGAAGGAGGCGCCCAGCTCCCGCTCGGCCATCACCGAGCACTCGATGTGCCAGGCGGGCCGCCCGGCGCCCCAGGGCGACTCCCAGGAGGTGTCCTCGCCCTCCTTGGTCGATTTCCAGAGGGCGAAGTCGAGGCGCTCCTCCTTGAGGCTCGCCGAGCCCGACTCCTCGCCCTGGTCCATGTCCTCGGGCCGGCGGTTGGAGAGCTTGCCGTAGCCGGAGAAGCTGCGGACGCGGAAGTAGACGTCGCCGCCGGACTCGTAGGCGTGGCCGCCCTCGATCAGGTGGGCGATCAGCTCGACGATCCCGTCGACGGTCTCGGTCGCCTTCGGCTCGGCATCGGGCCGGCCGAGGCCGAGGCGGTCGGTGTCCTCGACGTAGGCGGCGGTCATCCGCGCGGCGAATTGCGCCGACCCCTCCCCCGCCCGCGCCGCCGCGGTGTAGATCTTGTCGTTGATGTCGGTGACGTTGATGACGAGGCGGGTCTTGTAGCCCTCCGAGCGCAGGAAGCGGGCGAACAGCGAGAAGACGACGAAGGGCCGCGCGTTGCCGATGTGGATGCGGCTGTAGACGGTCGGGCCGCAGGCGTAGATGCCGACCTCATGATCGGCGTCGAGCGTCTGCACCGCCCCGCTCAGCGTGTCCCTGATCCGCACCTCCCGCATGGATCAGCGAGGTTAACCGGCCGGGGGCCGCCGGTGCTAGTAGGTGCGGTAGCCGGCGGGCGACTGCGGTTTCTGGGCGCTGCCCCGCAGCCAGGTGGGGCCGTCGTCCTCGGCGGCCGCCTGCACCTCGCGCCGCGCCTTGCTGACGCTGGCGCGGATGTCTTCCTCGGTCGCCGCCCGGGCGCGCTCCTCGCGGCGCTGGGCCTGCTGCTTGATCCGCTCGGACTCCGCCTCCAGCTGCGCCTCGGCGCGGGCGCGGGCGGAGCCTTCGGCTTCGCGCTCCACCTTCTCGACCAGCTTGCGGACGCTCTCTTCGGCTTCCCGGCGGACCTCCTCGGTCCCCTCCATGACCCGCTTCTCGATCTCCTTCTCGAGCTCGATCGCGGTGTCGTGGGCAGCTTCCGCGGCGGCCTCCGATTCGGCGGCGCGCTGCTCGGCTTCGGCGACGCGCTTGTCGGCGTCGGCCTGGATCCGCCGGCGCGCCTCCTCGACCCGACGGTCGATCTCGGTGCGCACGGAGACCTTCGCCTCCTCGACCTCGCGCTCAGCCTCCTCGATTTCACGTTTCGCCCGCGACTCGGCGGCTTCGACCTTGGCGTCGGCGTCGGCCCCCGCTTCGGAGGCCTTGGCGAGCGTCCGCTCGCGCTCCGCCTGGGAGGTGCGGCGCAGTTCCTCGAAAGAGTTCTCGGCGCGGTCGCGCCCCGCCTCGGCGGCGGCCAGCTTCGACTCGGCGGCCGCCTGTGCCTCTTTGGCGGCTTCGATCTGCCGGCGCGCCTGCGCGCTTATCTCGCGCAGCGTCTTCATCGCCCGCTCCTTGAGCTCGGCGCGGACCTTGTCGGCGCTGCTCTCGGCCGCGGCGACGCGCTCCTCGGAGACCTTCACCCACTCCAGCGCCTGCTGCGCGACGGCGTGCATGTCGCGGTTCGCCTCCCGAACCGCCTTCAGCTGCCTCGCAGGCTCAGTCATGCGGTGGAAGCCTACTGGGCGTCCCGGCTGCTCGTCTCGCGAGCCTTCAGCTCCCGCTTCAGCACCTTGCCGGTCGCGTTGCGCGGCAGCTCGTCCAAGAACTCGACCTCGCGCGGCGTCTTGTAGGAGGCCAGGTTGGCCTTGACGTGGGCGCCGAGCTCGGCCTCGGTCACCGACGCGCCCTCCTCCAGCACCACGAAGGCCTTCAGCCGCTGGCCGAACTTCTCGTCCGCGACGCCGATGATCGCCACCTCGGCGATCCCATCGAGGTCGGCGAGCAGGTCCTCGACCTCGCGCGGAAAGACGTTCTCGCCGCCGGAGACGATCATCTCGTCGTCGCGGCCGTCGACGAAGAGGCGCCCGTCGGGGTCGAAGTGGCCGACGTCGCCGCTGGAGAGCAGGCCCTCGATCGCCTCTTTGTTGCCGCCGCCGGTGTAGCCCTCCATCTTCATGTCGTTGCCGACGAAGATCCGCCCCACCTCGCCGGGCGCGACGTCCTTGCCGTCCTCGTCGAAGAGGCGGACGGTGGTGCCGCGCGGCGGCCGCCCGGCGGTCCCCGGCGCGGCGCGCAGGTCGGCGGGCGTGGCGATCGTGGCGAAGGAGACCTCGGTCGAGCCGTAGAGGTTGTAGATGTTGTCGCCGAAGCGGTCCATCCACAGGGTCGCCAGCTCGCCCGGCAGCGCCGAGCCCGACAGCGCCGCGATCTTCAGCGACGGCAGCTTGTAGCGCCCCAACGTCTCCTCGGGCAGGCCGAGGATCCGCTGGATCATCACCGGCACCACCGCGAGCACGTCGGCGCGGGTGCGTTCGATCGCCGCCAGGGTCCCCTCCGGGTCGAAGCGGCGCCGCAGCACCATCGTCGAGGTGGTCGGCAGCGAGATGACGAAGTGCAGGAAGCCCCAGGAGTGGAACAGCGGTGCCGCGATCATCATCGTCGAGCCGCGCCGGTAGGGGATCATGTCGAGCAGCGAGGCGAGCGTCATCAGCCCGTCGGGGCTGGTCCGCTGGGCGCCCTTCGGCGTCCCGGTGGTGCCCGAGGTGAGGATCACGAAGCGAGCCTTGCCTGGCGGCGGCGCGAGGTCGGACGGGTCGCCGGCGGCGATCAGCTGCTCGACCGTCGTCGCCTCCGCGGGCGGCGCGCCGTCGTGCCAGGCGATGATCCGCTTGACGCTCGGCTCGACCCCGGCCAGCAGGTCGCCGAACTCCTCGTCGTAGACGAGCGCCTTCGGCCCCTCCCGCTTCATCACCTCGACCAGCTGCGGGCCGGCGAACATCGTGTTGAGGTAGAGCGCCGAGGCGCCGAGCTTGGCCGCCGCGAGGGTCGCCTCGAGGAAGCCGCGGTGGTTGCGCGCCATCACGCCGATCCCGTCGCCGGCGCCGATGCCGAGCGCTTCGAAGGAGTGGGCGAGCGCGTTGGAGCGCTCGTGCAGGCGGCGCCAGGTCAGCGAGCCGCGTTCGTCGAGGATCGCGATCTCGTGCGGATGCTCGATCGCGGCCACGGTGACCCCGGTCGCGGGCGACGCACCCCAGCGCAGGAAGGTGGAGCCGACCCGCAGCGCCTTGTCCGGACGCATCGGCCCGACGATCCCCGCGCGCCGCAGCACCCGCCCCTCGAAGAGAAGGTCGGACACGGCCGCCCGCACGTCCGTTTGCCCCGTACTAGCCATCGATCCGTGAAGACTATTGGCCGAGCGGCCGGCAGGCCATCCCGGTGCCGTACCGGAAGGGACGGGGACCCTCAAGCTGTCGCCCGGGGAGGCCGTGGCCCCGCAAGCTGTCGCCCGGTTAGGGACCCGCCCCTCTCGCCACGGCCCGGGCAGGCTGTGGCCGTGGCGAGAGGGGCGGGTGTGCGGAAGGTGTGGAGGGACGTGCGCGGGAGCCTCACGGGAGTGCGTCGGGAGTGGCACGGATCCGTGACGGGAGTCAGACCCCGTCACGGAGATGCCGGGAACTCCGGTCTTTCTCCCATGTTGTGCAACAGCGACCTACGCGCTGCGTGTATTGACCCCCCTATAGGGGCCCTGAATCACGCAGCGCGTTCGGGACCCTTGATTTGGGGCCCGAAAAGGGCCTCAGAGGGCCGGAAAGTGTGACGTTCCCGGCATCTCTGTGACCGATCGGGCCGAGGTGTGAAGGCTCTATGACCCGATCGTCACGTAAGTCCGACTTCGCGACGTCCCTGTGACGCCTCTCCCACGCACCCCTCACGTCCTGGGCTCCTCATGGGGGTCACAGCCTGCCAGGACCCCCATGAGGAGCCCAGGACCTCCCTCGGACGGCCGGCGGGCGCCCCGGAGCACGGGCGACGCCCCGCCCGCGCCCCAGGTCAGTCGTCCTCGACCTGGGCGACGGCGATGCAGGCGATGCCCTCGCCGCGGCCGATCCAGCCCATGCCCTCGTTGGTCGTCGCCTTGACGCTGACCTTGGCCGAGGTGACCTCGCCCAGCAGCGCTTCCATCTGTGGCTTGTAGGGGGCGAGCTTCGGCGCCTCGCAGATCACCGTCGCGTCGACATTGACGACCCGGCCGGCGATCGTGCCGATCGCGGTGCGCAGGAGGTCGATCGAGGCGGCGTCGCGCCAGCGCTCCTCGTCGGGCGGGAAGAGGGTGCCGATGTCGCCCCCGCCGGCGGCACCGAGGATCGCGTCGATCACCGCGTGGGTGACGACATCGGCGTCGGAGTGGCCTTCGAGGCCCTGCGGGTGGTCGACCTCCACTCCACCGAGGATCAGCTTGCGCCCCGTGGCGAAGCGGTGGGAGTCGTAGCCGATGCCGACCACGGGCGCCTCAGCCGACGCGGGTGCCGAGCGGCTCGAGCCGGCGCCGGCGCCCCTCGAAGACGGCGATCTCCTCGACCCCGAGCTCATCGAGGAAGGCGAGCGCGTCGTCGTAGCGGAAGCCGATCTGCTCGGGCAGGTGGGCGTCGGAGGAGAGCGCGAAGGGCACCCCGGCCTCGACCACCAGCTCGGCGAAAGCGCGCGCCGGGTAGAGCTCGCCGACCGGCTTGCGCAGGCCTGCGGTGGAGAGCTCGACCGCCGAGCCGCCCTCGACGATCGCTTCCACGGCGGGCTCGTAGAAGCGCCGCAGGTCGCCCTCCGGCAGCGGCCGTCCGCGCCCCCAGACCTTCACCAGGTCCGGGTGGGCGAGGATGTCGAAGAGGCCGGAGCGGGCGCACCGGTTGAAGTGGTCGAAGTAGCGTCCCCAGATCTCCTCGGCGTCGGCGTCCGGCGCCTCCCAGACGTCGAAGCCGTCGTGGTCGACCGCCGCGTCGCCCTCGCCGACGAAGTGGACCGAGCCGACGACGAAGTCGAAGTCGCGCGTTTCCAGCATCGCCGCGGTGCGCCCTTCGGCGCCGGGCACGAAGTCGCACTCGACGCCCAGCCGCAGGGGAGTCGAGCGGACGAACTCGCAGTACTCGTCGAGGTCGTCGTTGGCGTTCTCTGTCCACAGCGGGTGGCGCCAGAGGTCGAGCGCCTGGCGGAAGCGGTAGAGGTGCTCGGCAACGCCCAGCTCCTCGATCCCGGCCTCGGCCGCCGCGGCCCGGTAGCGCTCGACGTTGTCGGCGGTGAAATAGCGCTCGAAGGTGGTCCCTTCCTCGTCGGGACGGAGGTGGAGGTGGTAATCGGTCAGCATGCGACAAGCCTAGACTTCGAGAGCCATGGGCCGTCAGCTGCTGATCCTGGTCGCGGGCTTCTTCGTCGGCGTCTTCGCCGCGCTGGCGCTCGGCGCCGTCAACCTCGGCACCGCGCTCGGCGTCGGCCAGGTCACCTTCGCGGTGACGCTCGTCTACGTCCTGCTGAGCGACCGCGGCAGCGGCGCGCCCGAGTGACTACGCCCTGGGGGTGTCGCGGGGCGCCGCGAGGGATGGCGGCCGGGAGGCTGGCGGCTGAGGTAAGGGTTCATGCCCCGCAAGCTGTCGCCCGGAAGGGATGAGGACCCGCAAGCTGTCGCCCGGATGACGGACGCGCCCCTCTCGCCACGGCCCGGGCAGGCTGTGGCCGTGGCGAGAGGGGCGGGTGTGCGGA
>Ga0209916_1001246_pt1 | contig 24459 bp, 22 predicted proteins | sample ThiBio_1000_plan_FD_183956 | JGI IMG/M metagenome (GOLD analysis project Ga0209916, IMG submission 183956) | Wastewater bioreactor microbial communities from Cape Town, South Africa - Thiocy_solids_2 (SPAdes) | ecosystem: Engineered > Bioreactor > Thiocyanate-remediating > Anaerobic-Aerobic ... | reverse complement strand
GGCAGCACGTCCTCGCCCGAGAGGTTCTTGGGCGCGGTCAGCGTCTCCACGTCGCGGCCGGGGCGGTGGATCTCCACCGTCTTGGTCATCGGGTCGATCAGCCAGGCGAGGCGGACGCCGTTGGCGATGTACGCCGCCATCTTGGCCCGCAGCTTCTCCAAGGAATCTGACTGCGAGCGGACCTCGGCGACGAAGTCGGGGACGACGCGGGCGAACTTGCGGCGCTCGCGGCGGTCGACCGCGGCCCACGCCTCGTTGCGAATCCACGAGGCGTCCGGGGCGCGCACCGAGCCGTCGGGGAACGTAAAGCCGGACGACGGACTGAACACCCTCCCCAACTTGGCCGCCTTGCTCCAGGCGACGAGTTGGAATCCCAGTTCCGATTCTCGTTCACCGCTGTCGGGCGAGGCCGGCGACATCACGATCAAGCCTCCGTCGGCCTCCAGCTCCAGCCGCATGTCCCGGTTCGCGGCGCAGAGCCTGGCGAAGCCGTCGGCGTCGACGATCAGGCGGACGTCGGGCGGAACCCGCAGCGCCGGCGACGGTTCGACGGCCCTCGCGCCCGTTCGTTCGATCGTGGCCGAAGTCATTGCTTCCTCCCTTCGCCGGATCGGTTCAATCCTCGAAGATCCTGGCGAGGTCGAGCGTGAAGCCCGGCAGCACGTCCTCGCCGGAGAGGGTCTTCGGCGCGGCGAGCGTCTCCACGTCGCGGCCGGGACGGTGGATCTCCGCCGTCCTGGTCAACGGGTCGATTAGCCAGGCCAGGCGGACGCCGTTGGCGATGTAGGACGCCATCTTGGCCCGCAACTCGGCGAGGGTGTTCGACGGCGAACGGATCTCGGCGGCGAAGTCGGGTACGACGCGCGCGAACTTCAGGCGCTCGTCCCCGTCGACCGCGTCCCAGACTTCGTGCCGAATCCACGAGGCGTCCGGGGCGCGGATCGAGCCGTCGGGGAGCGTGAAGCCCGCCGACGGGCTGAACGCCTTACCCAGTTTGGCCGTCCGGTTCCAGATTTCGAGTTCGACCGACAACTGCAACTCCCGTCCGCCCCCGTCAGGTGATGCCGGCGCCATGACGATCAAGCCTCCGTCGGCCTCGCGCTCCAGTTGCAAGATGGGGTTCGCGACGCAGAGCTTCGCGAAGTCGTCGGGGCCGACGATCAGGCGGACGTCGGGCGGGACGGCGAGGACGGGTTGCGGTTCGCGTTCGGGGACGGCGCGGGGGCGCTTCTCGACGGTCGTCGCCATGGTTGGTCCCTCCCTTTGGGCGTGTCGAGGACTCTTCGCGCGGCCACGACTCCAATCTGGCCGGTTTCGCGCCCGGTCGTCAAGCGGAGGGAGCGTCGCCCAGGGCGATCCACCAGGGGACGTGCTGGATCGCGCCGACGGGCCCCGGCGCGGCGACGCAAGGGATCGACGGGCCATCGACGAGCCCGCCGCGGAAGTGGTCGCCGACGATCTTGAGGTGGAAGGCGTACACCTCGTGGCCGCCGGTCAGGCTGGGCGGCAGGCGAAGACGGCGGGACTCGACGTAGGTCTCGTCCGCCAGCCACCTCGCCGCGCCCTTCTCCTCGGGCGTTTCCAGATCGTCGGCGTCCAGCAGCGCGAGCTTCATCATCAGGTCGCCCCAGTATTCGTCGTTCTGGGCCAGTCGCGGCTGGAACGACCCGATCACCATCCCCGGCGCGACCGAGCCGGGAACGCTGGTTAACGCCCGGTTGACCATCAAGGGATACGTCTGGATCGGTTTGGCGATCATCGCCTTGCGCCGGCGCTTGCGATGCGTCAGCATCTTGACGCCGTGGCACGCGGCGACCGGGACGAGCACGACCGTCGAGACCGTCAGCAGGGCCATGACGATATGGCCCCAGGGCCGGCCGGCCACCTTGACCAGCACCGGATCGAACCGGCGCGAGCCGAGGTAGTCGACGTAACGCGCGACGATGCGATCGTCGCCGATCCGCGAGGACATGGCGGGGGTTGCTCCGTCGGTTCAATCAAGAGTCGGGCGACGCGGTCAATCCTCGAAGATCTCGGCGAGGTCGAGCGTGAAGCCCGGCAGCACGTCCTCGCCGGAGAGGGTCTTCGGCGACGCCATGCGCTCCACGTCGCGGCCGGGGCGGTAAACCTCGACCGTCCTGGTCTCCGGGTCGATCAGCCAGGCCAGCCGGACGCCGTTGGCGACGTAGGAGGCCATCTTGGCCCGCAACTCGGCGAGGGTGTTCGACGGCGAGCGGACCTCGGCGGCGAAGTCCAGGACGACTCGGGCGAACTTGCGGCGCTCGCGGCGATCGACCGCGGCCCAGACCTCGTTGCGGATCCAGGAGGCGTCCGGCGCGCGCACCGAGCCGTCGGGGAACGTGAAGCCGGACGACGGGCCGAACGCCTTGCCCAGCCTCGCGGTCTTGTTCCAGACGTTGAGTTGGGACCCCAATTCCAATTCCCGTCCTCCTCCGTCGGATGAAGCCGGCGACATCACGATCAAGCCTCCGTCGGCCTCCAGCTCCAGCCGCATGTCCCGGTTCGCGGCGCAGAGCTTCGCGAAGTCGTCGGGGCCGACGATCAGGCGGACGTCGGGCGGGACGGCGAGGACGGGTTGCGGTTCGCGCTCGGGCTCGGGGACGGCGCGGGGGCGCTTCTCGGCGACCGTGGCCATGGGCGAGTCCTCCCTCGTGCTTCCAAATGGGATCTCGCCTTCCATTGGGACGCGGGGGGCCCGAGACGTCAAGCCGCGGACCCTCCGATTGATTCGAGCGGTCAGTGGGGTTCCATCGCCAGGGACAACAGCGGGGGGAAGTCCTTGGTCATCTCCTGGAGGATGGTGGGATGGTCGTGACCGCCGCGGAAGGTGCCGTGGCATTCGACGACGAACTTGCGGTAGGTCTCGTTGTGCTCCTTCAGCAACTCGTGCAAGGCGGGAAGGCGGTAGTGGGGGACGGTCGGGAAGAGGTGGTGGGGGATGTGCATGTCCTGGCCGTAGATGAAGACGGCCCAGTGCGTGAACGGGTCGGTGAAGAAGACCCGCGAGTTGGTCAGCCGGCCGGCGTCGGCGTTGGAGTGCTGGTAGACGTCGCGCAGGAACATGAAGAACGGGAACGTCGTGATCAGGGGCAACAGCCAAAGCAGAATCACGTATCGCGGCGAGCCGCCGTCGGTGTACGCGCGCGTCATCGCCAGGGCCGCCAGGACGATCGTGAAGAACCAGAGGCGGGTCGAGCCCGAGAACCGCTCGGAAAACGCCTGGCGGAACGGCGAGCGGAACACGAACCGGGCCGGCAGCGCGTAGGCGACGATCGTCCCCAGCACGCCCGCCGCCAACGCCGCGGGGATCACCCACGCGGCCCGGCCGGAGGAGGTCAGCGCGAAGAACAAGGCGTTGATCCCCAGGATGTAGAGGACGCCCAGGATCGTGGAGAGTCTGGGGATGAAGACGCTCAGGTCGCGGGCCTTCGCCGTGCCGGTGTAGACGCTCTTCCCCTTGCCGAAGGTGTTCACCGTCATGTACTCGAACTGGTACTCGACGAACCGCAAGGGGGCGATGACGAAGCAGAAGTAGACCAGCCTGATGAAGCGCTCGCGGGTCATCGGGAAGTCGAAGGCCCGCTTGCCCCGACCCAGGTTCAGGAGGTCGGGATCCTTCTCCGGGTCGTTCGTGTATTGATGGTGCGCCATGTGGAAGACGCGGTAGTAATGCACCGAGGTCAAAATCGGGAACATGCAGAAGACGTCGGCGACCAGGTCGTTGGCCACTCGGTTTCTCAGGAACGAATAGTGCGACGACTCATGCCCCAAACCGGCCAGCCGGTGCTGCAAGGCCCCGATGAAGACGATCGCCAGACTGAAGACCGGGACGTTCCACCACCAGGAGAGCCCCCACCCCCGTCGCGACTCGGCGAAGACCACCGCCCCGCCGATCGCCAGGATCAGGCACGCGTACTCGCGCGCCAGATACAGGAGGTTCGTGTAATCATCCGGCCGCCGCAGCTCTCGGAGCCGCTTCTGCAAAACGGCGTCGTCGAACGACGGTCGCGCGACATCGGTAGCACTCATCCCACCAAACCTCCAGGCCGACGGTTCCAGACTCGACGTCGATACCCGCCCAGTCACGGGGACGTTTAGCCTCTAGGATCGGAATCCCAGGCTCTCCATACCATCTAATCTGCCCGAAGCGCCGGAATTTCATGAATGCGCGGCCCGGTGATGACGCCCCTTCCTTTCTATTATTTCGACTCGGGCTTGCGGGGAAGGCCGGATTTCGGGAAACGGACTCCGGCGATCGCGATCGGCTGGCGCGCCCCCGGTCGGTCGGGCCGACTGACTGTCGAGTCCCGTCGCATGGAACGATGCCGAAACAACCTCTCGCGAACGACCAGGAAGAAGGTCATCCACAGATTTCGCAGATTGACACAGATTGCAGAAATCTTCCGATCCGAATCGGCGTTAATCTGAGAAATCCGTGGATGATCCTCTCGGAGGTCTAGAACATGGTCGTTCGCGAGAGGTTGTTTCGGCATCGTTCCTGGCGACCGGGAATCACGACCCGAGATCCGTGACGGCCGGCTGGTTCATTCGGGCGCGACGGCGCGCGAAGACGGACAGGCCCGGGTTCGGCCCGTCGTGGGGTCGGATCGGGTGGAAGCAACCCGTCGGGGTCTCGCCATGGCCGATCGAGCGACGACCGCGCGTGGGTCGAGCGGTTCGGCGTCCGCCATTTGACCGTCTTCAACGATTCGTCCGAGCCTCGAAAGGCCACGATCGCGCCGGACGTCGTCAAGACCGGCGAGGGCCGCGAATCGGTTCAAGGTCGAGCGGCCGCCTGGCGCGGGGCCGGCTCGACCTGGAATTGGAACCGGAGGGATGGGCGGCGCTGGAGATCCCCTGAAGGATCAGCGAGTGTTCATGGTCCAGTAGGGTCCGGGGCCGAAGGCGACGCCGAAGCTGGTGGCCGTCGGCGAGAGCATGTTCTCGCGGTGCCCCGGCGAGTTCATCCAACCGGCGGCCACGGACTCGGCGTCGCCGTAGTTGTACGCGCTATTCTGGGCGGCGCCGGGATTGACGTAATGGCCAATGCCCCGAATGCTCTGCATGACGTTGTTCCGCCGCGCCCACGACGACAGCGACGGATCGTAAGCCAGCGGTCGCAGTCCGGCGGCGGCGCGAATCCGATTCAGGACCCTCGCGAAGCCGTAAGGGTCGCCGCCGGCCTGACGGCCGGCCTCGGTCGGCTGGGCGTAGGCGTACTCATAAGTCGGCGCGGCCGGCTGGACCTGGGCGAGGGTGTAATCATATTGATAAGCCGGGGCGACCGCCTGCCGGGCGGGGACGTGTTGATGAACCGCGGCGGTCTGATGATCGCGATGAAAGAGCCGTGACAGCAGGCTGGAGGAGGAGGCGTCCTCGGCGGAGGCGACGGGGGCGACGGTGAAAAAGAGAAGCGCCGCGAGCCAGGGGGAACGGACCTGGGGCATCGTTTCTTGCCTTTCTTCGGATGAAGACTCTATGGGCGTGCCGCGAGCGCCTCGGCCGCCGCGACCTTCCCGCGAGCAAGGAAGGGCGCGGCCCGATCTCGGCGAACCGAGGCGGTCGGGATTCAAACGAACGAAGGGGGCCGGAGGATGGTCGTCGGTTGCGAGGCGTTCGGCGGGGCCGCGAGGTCGAGCGAGCGACGACGGCCGGCGTCGGAAGTGATCACCCTTATGGCAAGCGGCGCGCCAAAGACGGGATCGAGCGCTAAATTCCCGAACGGCGCGAAACAAATCCGATTGCGACGGTCGCGCGGCCGCGCCGACGCCGATTCACGACCGAGGTCTTGACGGCCGCGGCGCGAATTTACAAGTCAAGTCAAAATCGCGACGCCGACGAACGAGCGGCGAGGCGATCCGCTCCCGCGACGCCGCGGCCTGGAGGAGGCGGCGGGCCGTCAGTCCCCGGCGGGCTCGAACAACCGGACGTCCGGGTGCATCGTGTAGAGGCGGTCCCCATGGGGCGTCGTCACGAGCACGGCGCTTGAGCGGTTGCCGCCGATGATCGGGTTGTCCGGGCTCTTCTCCCAGTGGATCAAATCGCGCGAGCGGGCCAGGTTGGTCGTCCAGTCGCGGACGGCGGGATCGGCCAGGGCGTGGTAGAAGCCGTAGTACCAGCCGTCGCGGAGGACCACCTGATTGAGCGCGATCTGGGCGCGGTCGAACGGTTCCGGGCCCCGGGCGAGCACGGGCTCGTCGCGGACGTTGGTCCAGACCTTCATGTCGCGGCTGGTCGCCAGCCAGACGCCCAGGTCGCCGCGCTCGTAAAGCAGGTGCCAGACGTCGTCTTTCAGCACCGCCGAGGGGGTCCCCAGCGGGCCGGGCCCGACGGGGGAGCCGTCGGTCTTGCGGACGTCCAGCGCGCCGTGGTCGACCCAGCGGACGCCGTCGGGGGAGGTCAGCCGGTGGGCGACGTCGCCGCGGCCCTCGGCGAACATCTGGTAGCCGTCGTCGGTCCTGGCGACGAAGACGTCCTCGGTCCAGGCGTCGGCGAAGACGGGGTTGCGCTCGTCTCGTCGCCAGAAGACGCCGTCGTCGGAGACGGCCCGGCCCAGCGCGAGCTTCAAGGGCCGATCGCCGTCGAAGCCCGTGTACCAGAGAGTGAAGCCGCCGCCATCCGGGAGGATGAACCCGCGCTCTCGGATGCGGCGGTCCCAGGTCCCCTCGGCGGTGCCGGCGAAGACGGGGGCGTCGCCGACGGGCTTCCACCGGGCGAACGCCCAGGGCTCCTCGAACGCCGTCGCCGACGTCGCCGCGAAAACCAATCCGACCGCCGCCGACACCGCCCGCGTCCACGAATTCCGCATCGCCGTCTCCTCGGGGTTCGATCCTCGGGGCCTCGCGTCCAGACCCCGAAGCCGCGATTTTACCCGACCCGACGACGATGACGGCGATTCGAACCGGGAAAGAAAGCCCGCGGACCCGGATCGAGGACGATCACTTGAGGAAATGCGAAAGCCAGGGATGCTTGACCGGGACCAGGAAGTCGACGGGCGTCGCCACCGCCGCCGGAGCGGTCGTCACCTGGACCTGTTGAACCGGGGCGGCGACCATCTGCACCTGCGGCGCGACGGGGGCGGCCACCATCTGCACCTGCGGCGCGACGGGGGCGGCCACCATCTGCACCTGCGGCGCGACCGGGACCATCTGCACCTGCTGTTGAACCGGGGCGGCCACCATCTGCACCTGCGGCGCGACCGGGACCGCGACCATCTGCACCTGCTGTTGAACCGGGGCGGCCACCATCTGCGCCTGCGGCGCGACCGGGACCGCGACCATCTGCGCCTGCTGTTGAACCGGGACGGCGACCATCTGCGCCTGTGGCGCGACCGGGGCGGCGACCGCCTGGGGTTGGGCGAGTGGCGCGGCCATTTGCGGCGAGGGAGCCTGGGGGGCGGCCAGAGGCGCCTGCTTGGACGGGGCCGCCTGAGGCGACGCCGGCGCGAGGCTCGGCACGACGCCCGGGGCCGGGGCCGGGGCCGGGGCCGGAGTGGTCGTGACCGTCGCGGTCGAGGACGGGGCGAGGACGTAGCCGCGGACCAACTCGTACTTGGTCGTCTTGCGGTGGAAAAGTTCGCCCGCCCTTGTCGAGTGAGTGACGACGATCGCCAGGGAGGCGACCAGGACGACGCCCGTCGTTCGGCGATGGAGGAGACGGCCCGCCATTGAAGATCCCTCTTTTCGTGGTTGTGGTCGCGCGACCGGACCCCGCCCGGTCGGGCCTCGATCTTCTTGCTGCCAGGTCGCGCGGGCGGAGCATGGGCGAAGAGACCGAAGACCGCTCGACACCATATCACCGATCGACCGTCGCGGCTTTGTAAACGAGCCCGAGACGTCGGCGCGGAGGCGCGGCTGTCCGATCTGGGAGGGATCGAACGCATCCAACGCCATCGACGGCGTGCCGAGGACCGGACGATCCACCCCTTTTCAGCCCTTCGCGCTCCGCGGGGGCATGAGCGTCGGGGCGGTTCGAGACGTGACGGCCGGAATTCCATCCTTCGGTCAAGGCGGTTAGCTATACTTGGTCGAGCGTCGTCCGACGCTCCGCGCGTTTCGCGGGGCGCGAAGGCGGCGCGATCCCTCGCGGGAGGCGAGGGCCGGTCCCCTCAGCGGGATGGATCCCGGCCAGGAGTCCATCCCCGATGAACAGCACCAGTCGCGCGAGTCTGGCTCTCGGATTATTCATCGCCGCGCCGTCCGTCGCCTTCGCGGGCGACCATTTCTGGTGGCGCTCCACGACGGCCACGACGACGGCCCCCGTGGCGTTCATGCCAGCGGCGACGCCGCTGGTTTACAGCGTGGCCGCGCCGGTCCAGGCGGCGACGCTGACCCAGGCCCCGACGCTGGGAGCGGCGAGCGTGCCCATGGCGTTCAACTTCGTGCAGCCCGTGGCGGCCTCGCCGGCCGTGGCGGCCCCGGCGGCGGCCCCCGTCGCCTATTATTACTATGCGAGCGTCCCACACGCGGCGACCGCTCCCATGACGGCGCCGTCGCTCCTGAACGAGCCCCCGCCCGCGGCCGCCGTTCCGTTGAATCCCGCGGCCGCCGCCACCCCGCCGGCCGGGGCCCGGGCCGGCGCGGCGGGTGGCCTCAAAGACCGTCTCATTAAGGGATTGCGCGACTTCGCGGCCAACAATAACCTGGATCGGGACACTCTGAAGACCACGTTGCGACAGGTCGGTCTGGGCCTCCTCCGGGCCGAAATGAACCAGGTGGGCCTGGGCTTCCTGGTCCCCAGTCCGAAGGACCAAAACGTCCTGGACGATCTGGTCGACCAGGTCGTCAAGCAACGGTTCGGCGGGGGCGGCGCGGGCGACGGCGGCGAGGTCGCCGGCGACGGCGGCGCGGCGGCCGGCAACGGCAACGGGGCGGCCGCCCCGTCGTTCGTCTTCCAGGGGCCGGTGACGCTCTCGTTCCCGAACGTCCAGGCGGTCCAGATCCAGGCCAAGGCGGTTCAGCAAGTCGGCGGCGCGGGCGCCGCCGCGGCGGAGGGCGACCCCCGCACGTCGGACGCTCCAGAGCCGACGCCCAACCTCGCCCCCATTCCGCCCCAGGCCCCGACGCCTTGACGACGACCCGACGGCGGCCGGGATTCGGAAAATTTCGAGTTTTTCATTGAAAAATCCTTTTCGTCGCGATCCAATCGTGGAGGCGGTTGGATCGCGACGGATTCCATCAATCCAAGGAATGGGGTCCGAGCATACGGGGTGACCTGGGAGGAGAGGTTGGTCCCATGGCTGATTTCGTCTCGCTCAACGAGTTCGTCGACCGCGTCGGCGCCGCCCAACCCGGACAGTTCGTGGACGCGATCAGGGCGGCGCTGAGGGCGGCCGACCTGCCGCCGATCGTGGCGTCCAAGCTGTCGAAGGTGGACCGCGGGATCACGGCCATCGAGGAGGCGGTCCAGGGGATCAAGTCGGGCGAGTTCGAACCCGAGTTCGCCAGGATGAAGGCGTTCATTCTCAAACGGTACGAGAAGGCCAGGAGCCGGCACACCTTCCTGGACGCCGGGGGGAACTTCGTCGATTGCATCGGCTATGAGGAGCAGCAGACGGCGATCTCGGCGCGGGCGGCCGGTCACGCGCTGCTGGCCGGGCCGCCGCCGGCGGCGGGGTTCGTCGAACCGCCGCCGACCTCCGGACGGTCGTCGTTCCTGGACGTCGTCCCCGTCGAGCCGCCCTTGAGTCGCGGCGAGACCGACCCGTTCGGCAACGTCGTCGCCGCGCCCGGGGGGACGGTCCCGGTTCGTCGGGTGACGCTGGCGCAGTTGGCGCGGCTCGGCAGGTTCTCGAGGTTTTTCGAGAAGGCCGCCGCGCCCCTGGTCGCGGCGCCCGAGCCCGCGCTGGGGCCGGGCGTCGATGGGTTCGTGCATCGCCACGCGGGGGCGCAGGCGGAGACCGTCTCGGGGGGCTACGTCGGCTGCACGACGTACCTGAACCTCTGGGGGCGGGACCCGGCGCCGGGGACCATGAACCTGTCGCAGTGCTGGATCATGGGCTTGTCGCCGGCGGGGGGCTATCCGGACACGGTCGAATCGGGTTGGATGGTCCAGCCGGGGATGTACGGCGGGATGAAGCTGCCGGTCCTGTTCGTCTACTTCAACCCCGACGGCTACGGCACGCGCTCGCCCCGGGGGGCCTCGCGGTCGGGCTACGGCGTCAACCAGTTCGGCGAGGGCTTCATCACGTTCCCCGACCCCGAATACGTCGTCAACGCGGCGGCCGGCGGCTTCGACAGCCTCAGCACTCCGGGCGGCCCCCAGAAGGGCTTTTACACGCAGTGGCAGCGCGACGACAAGGGGAACTGGATCCTCTACTGCGGCCCCGCGAAGACCGCCCTGAAGGGGGTGGGATACTTCCCCGCCCACCTCTACGCGCCGACCTTCCTCGCCAACTCGGCCGAAGTTCTTCAGTTCGGCGGCGAGGTCGCCGCGCAAGCCCCGGAACCCGGCACCGGGCCGATGGGGAGCGGCGTGGCCCCCTCGGATCCGGCGGCCGACGGCTTCGGCACGGTGGCGTTCCAGAAGGAGATCTCCGTCCAGACGGCGATCGGCAAGCCCATGAGCTACACGACCCTCATCCAGTTCGAGACCAATTTTAGCGACCGGGGCATCGCCGACCCCTACCGCTCGCTCGCCGGCTCCAGCACCAACTCGGCCTGGGGAAGCTACGTCTTCTTCGGCGGTCCCGACGGCCCACTCTGATCCGGGAGCCGCCCATGCCCGACGTCGAGCCCCTGCGCGACTATCTAAGACGGATCGCCCACGCCCCCGCGGCGGCCTTCGAGGAACGGTTGCGCGCCCACGCGGCGGCGGCGGGTCGGGCCGGGGTCGATCCCGCCGCCGAACTCGAACGGATGCGGGACTTTCTGACGCGCTACTACGAGGGGGTCGAGCCGGTCTCCTCGTATCAAGACGCGGAAGGGACGATCATCGACTGCGTCCCCTTCGAGCAGCAGCCCGCGGCCCGAGCGGCCCTCGCGGCCGGTCACGCGCCGCTGAAGGGCCCTCCCCCCTCGGCGGGCGTCCCCGACGCGGAGGGGACGCCCGCGCCCGCGACGGCTCCCGCGGCCGAGCCCGACCCGGCTCCGACCGGAACGGTCAAGCTCCCCAGGCTCACCCTGGAGCGGCTGATCCGCTCCGGAACCCTGGAGAGGTTCTTTCAGAAGGAGCCCGGCCTTCGGGGCGACCGGGACTGACGCCCGCGGCCGCCGTCGCGCCGCGGGCGATCGATTCAATGATGAAAGTGCCCCGAAGGTCCGCTCTGCGGCGACGGCGTCGGCTGGGACGGCGCCTGGGGGGTCGGCGTCGGCCCCGGCGGGACCGCCGGAATCGCCGGGGCCTGCGGCGCGGCCGGCTGCCGCGGCGGGAGCATCTGCTGGATCGGCACCGCCACGCTCGACGGCGGCGGCACGACCGGACTGGCGGAGGTCGTGGAGATCGTCGTGGTTCCGATTCCAGGGGCCTGGGGAGCGGGAGCCTCCAGCGTGGTCTCCTGGATCGTCTCGATCCGCGTCCGACCGAGTTGGACCATCCGCTCGCCGAGTCGAGCCATCCCCGAGGCGAGCAGCCCCGGCCCTCGGACCCGGACGCGCGTGCGGGTGCCGCTGCTCGGCAACGACAGGGACTGGTTGGATAGCGTGGCGACGGTGGCGGCCGGCGCCGCGACCGCCGTCGTCGCCGCGGCCGCCACGGCGCGGCCATCACGGTCGGCGCGGCGACCGCCGCGGCCATCATCGTCGGCGCCGCGGCGACCGGCGCGGCCATCATGGTCGGCGCGGCGACCGCCGCGGCCATCATGGTCGGCGCGGCGACCGGCGCGGCCATCATGGTCGGCGCGGCGACCGGCGCGGCCGGGGCGGCGGACGGCACCGGAAGGAGCATGTTGCCGGCGACCGGGGCGGCGGCGGCCGTGGGCGCCGCCGCCATCGCCATCATGGGCGTCGCGGTCGGCTGTTGCGGGACGTAGACCGTGGGGGAGGGCGCCGGGGCCATGAAGATCTGAGGCGCGGCCTGCTGGATCAGCAGGTTCTGACTGGGCACCTGGACCACGTTGGCCGTCGTCGTCGTGACCGTGGGCGCGGCGGTCGGGAACGCCAACATCGGCGCCTGGGGAGTCGCGGGGATCTGTGGGGGCGCTGGAGCTTGAGGCGTCGCGGGTATCTGCGGCGTCGCGGGCGTCTGGACCTGGGGCCAGGCCTGCGGGCTGGCGTAGCTTTGGGCCGACGCCTGGGCCCCGCCGTGACCCGACGCCTGGGAGACCGCGGGGTCGTCCTTGCCCGGCGGTTGCAGTCCGACCTGAAGACCGACCAGCCGCGCCGCCAGGGCGTCCGGCGACGGGCAGTCGTCGATGGCCGCCAGCAGCGAGACGCCCTTGGGGGTCTTGCCGTAGATCTTGACGACCGGGACCTTGACGATCCCCATCGTCCGCGCCACCGCGGGCTCGTCCTCGATCGCCACGGCCACGACCTGGACCAGGCCGCGGTTGTACCGGGCCCAGGGGCCGCGGTCGAACTCGTCGTGGAACCGCTGGGATTTCGGGTCGGCGCGGGAGGTGAAGACCGCCACGGTGGCCGCGCCGGTCGATCGGGTCACGGCCAGGGCCGCTCGCAGCCCGGAAGGGGCCTTCTCCTGGGCCCGCGCCGGGGGCGACGGGAGGAGGATCGAGCCCGTCGCGAGCAGGGCGAGGACCGATCCGCGGGGAAGGAGACGCGACATGGGGGTTCCCCTCCTGGGGTCTGGGCCGGCGCGATTCCTTCGACGCCGGGTGGAGCCGGTGGGCTTCGGGTTGGTCAGCGAGGTCGCGAGCCGGCGCGGAACGCCCGCGCCAGCTCCTGGAAATGCTCGCCGAGCAACTCCTGTTGCGCGGGCGAGAGGGGACGATCGAGGTCTTCGCGGCGGCGGACGTCCAGCCCGGCGGCGAGGAGTTTTTGGGCCGTCATCAGGGTGAGCGGGGAGAAGACCGCGTCGTTCCACGCCGAGCGCGCGACCGGATCGGCGGGGACCACGACCTCCAGCCGCTTGAGCAACTCCCCCTGGAGCGCCGCGAACGACTCGTAGAGCGACGTCCGCTGTGAGACCGCCTCCATCACGTCGGCGATCGAGGCGCCGAGGCGACCGCCGTCGGCCAGCCGCGGCAGCGCGGCGGCCACGATCCGGGCGGGCGTCGGCGGGGTGGGGGGGGACGCGACGGCCTGGGCGGCTTGCGTCGGCGTCGGCGTCGCCGCGGCCGCGGCCGCGACGGGTCCGGGGGACGTCGGCGGCGTCCCCACCTCGACCGTCACCTCGTCGGGTTCGGAGACCTCGCCATCGGCGGCGACCATCAACAGGAATTTGTAGCTTCCGGGCCGGGGCGGCACGAACGAGAAGTAGGGACCGTCCTGGCTTGGCTCCAGCACGGGGGCGCCGGCCGTTTGGAGCCAGCGCGCGCCCTTGCCGTCGCCGGGGCGGCTCTGGGATCCGTTGAGGGTGACGCGACGACCGGCCAGGCCGATCTGGTCGTCGCCGGCGTCGGCCTTCGCCGCGCCGGTCGGTCTGGTCCCCCACGACGACCGGGCGGCCTCGCCGCTGATCGGGACCTTCACCCGGACCACCCGGACGGCGTCGGGCGCGGCGGCCACCAGGAGGAATTCCAGGCGGTCGGCGCCGTCGGGGATCGTCACCTCGATGGAGCCCTTGGTCGGATCTTCAAGGTCGACGCGCGGCCCCTCGGTTTGGATCCAGCGGAAGCGCGTCCCCTCCGGGGCGCCGCGGCCCACCTCCAGGAGCAGTCGGGCGCCGGCGACGGTCGGCTCGGCCGTGTGGATCTCGGTGTCCAGGACCTCGATCTCGGGGATCGACGTCTCCTGGGAGTCGCCTCCGGCCCGCGGCTCCTCCTCGTCGACGCGCGCCGGTCGCACGGCGTCGATCTTGATCGGCGAAAGCGACGGCAGCGGTCGGGGCCCGTCGTCGGCCGACGCGCCGGTCACGCGCGACCAGGACGCCACGACCGCCGCGGCGACGAGCCAGCCGCGCCGCGATCGTCTCCGCCTGGCTGTGTTCTCGCCATCCATGTCGTCGATCCTCCCGCCGCGTTTTCGGACCCGACTCTTCTATTGTCGGTTCGTCCGCTCGATTTCCTAAATCGGAGGTCCGGCCTCGGCCGGAACAAGAAATCGTCCGGGTCTCATCGGAAAAGCGCGGCGGATCTTTGGGAGCGGCCTCGAAAAGAACGTCTCGGCGACCCGGAGGCTCGCCGTATTAAGCCGGCCGTCGCGAGCCCGTGGAAGTCCGCCCGCCGACGTTCGCCCGTTCGAGGAGCATGGTCGCGCGTTCGGCCGGAGCAAGCCGGCCCCGGGAGCGTTTACTCGAAGTGGCGAGCCTGGAGAGAGTCTCCGGCCGTTCGAGAATTCGAATCGCGGGGGGCGCGCGGGCGAGGCAAACGCGGCCAGGGGGGGGCCGTCTTCGCCCGAGGATTTGTCGCCGGTCGACCGCGCCCCTCGGGTTGCGAGGGTATCGCCGGCAGTGGAGCGGAAGGGGATCGAACCCTCAACCTCAGCATTGCGAACGCTGCGCTCTCCCAATTGAGCTACCGCCCCAAGTTCCCGCCGGCCGCGAGTTCCGAATCATGGACGTCCGAGCCTGGAATGAGGTTCGGGGATTCCATTGGGATTCGACTGCGGAGGCGTTCCTTGGACAAGGGTGGACTTTAGCAGATCGCGCGGGCTTTGGGAAGTTCCGGCGGACGAATTTTCCGGGACTCCGCCGTCGTGATCGGGGGGGGTGGCCGCTTGCGGCGGTCGGGCGCGAGGGGCATCATGGTCGCCGTCGCCCGGTCGCGGATCGGGCGGAGTCGAGACGTCTGGGAGACCGGCCATGCTGAAGGCGTTCGGAATCGCGTCGTTGCTGTTGATCGGGGCGGTCGTCGCCGCTCCCGCGTCGGCGTCCGCCAGGGACGAGGACGAGGGGCCGCCCCTGGCGCACATGGTGTTCTTCACGCTCAAGGACCACTCGAAGTCGGCCGTCGACGCCTTCGTCAAGGACTGCGAGAAATACCTGACCAAGCACGAGGGGGCCGTCTCGTTCTCGATCGGCAAGCGGGCCGAGGACGTGGAGGAGCCGCCCAGCGTCAAGGACTTCGACGTCGCCCTGCACGTCGTCTTCGCCGATCGCAAGTATCGCGACCAGTACCTCGCCAGTCGGCGGCACAACGAGTTCGTCGCCGCCATCAAGGACCGGATGGAGAAGGCGCGCGTCTTCGACTCGTACCTGGTCAAGCCCTGAGCGGGCGATCTCCGGGGGGGGCGGCTCGACGTCGAGGCGACGACCGCTCCCCCCGTCATTCATTTAGCCCCGGACGGCTCGACCGCGACGGGCGCCGAGGAGGCCGATCCCGACGGCGGCGAGCGAGAGCGCCCACGACGACGGCTCGGGGATCGCGACCCCGGGCGCGGCGATCACGCCCTCGATCAACGCGGGAGGTATCGAATCGCCCACCAGGAAATAATCCATGGCGCTCGGCCCCGACCGACTCAGGAAGGCGAACGAGGCCGACGAACCCGGCGCGATCAGAGCGTCGGCGTCGTCGGTGAAGAACGAGATCGAGCCCCCCCCGGCGTCGTAGTCGAACGACCAGCCGGTCGGCGTCTCGACCGTTTGGAGGTCGGCGTCGTCGGCGACCGCGAGGTCGAACTGGACGGCCGGCAGGGTGCTCGTCGAGTCGACCGCGACGGTGTACTCGTACCGCGTCAAGCCGCCGGCCTCGGGCGAGACCGCGACGGCGAGGGTCGCGACGAACTCGCCGCGGGCCGTCGAGGCCCCCCAGCCGACGGACAGGGCGAGCAAGACGGCGACGGCGCGGGCTGGGATCGTCATGATTCCGCGACTCCTAGAACTAGTGGCGAAGGTCATCGGGTCAGGGTCAAGGCGTAAATCGCGCCGGGTTGGTTCGATCCGGTGGAGTAGTCCGCCACGAGCAGCCGCCGGGCCCCGTCCCAGAGGACGGCGAGGGGGTTGTGAAACCCGACGGCCACGCGCTTCACGGCCCCGGTCGTCACGTCCACGGCGACCACGTCGGCGTAGTGGATGGTCCGGCCCGACGTGTCGGCGACCGAGGGGTTGTAGCGCGCGACGAACAGGTTGCCGGCCAGGTCGGGGGGGAGCGTCGGCGCGTAAAAGAAGGCGCAGCCGTTGGACGACGAGCTGGGCCCCAGGCCGTCGGGTCGCGCCGGGTCGTGCGCCGCGTGGGGGCCTGGGTTCGCCAGGTTGTCGAAGGTGATCGACGTGACGCGGTTCGAGCCCGAGGCGCCGAGCGGGAGCAGGGGCGTCCGTCCCCGCCAGACGTCGTCGGCGTAGCCGTAATCGGCCCCCTCGCGCGCCAGGAAAAGCTGGTCGTGGACCGACGAGCGGAGGTCCGAGCCGACGGCGTCGCGAGGGTGGTCGATCACGTTCGCGCCGTCGCCGAGGGTGGTGGCGCGATTGTAGTTGTTGGTGAAGAAGAGCCGGCCGAGGGCGTCGACGCAGAGGCCGAACGGGTTGCGCGTCCCCGCGGAATGGACCGTCAACTTGCCGGGGGCGGACGAGTAGGGCCCCGCGTCCCGTTGGATCAGCGCCTGGGTCGGCGGCGACGCCGGCGTCGTGAAGGCGTTGGCCGAGTCGTCGGCGTCGACCACCCGGGTCAGGTCGCGGATCCAGCCGATCGCGCCGTTGTAGGCCGAGTCCCCCCAGGTCCTTCCCTGGCCGCCGTGGAAGAATCCCTTGCCGCCGAAGTCGTCGATCACGCCCCCGGACAACTCGCCGGCGCGACCGTTGATCGTCCGTCGGCCGATCCCCACGTAGAGGGTGTCGCCCACGATCTGGATCTGGTCGACGGCGTGGTCGCCGACGGGAATGCCGCGGACGATCTCGATCCGCCGCTCCCCCAGTTCGACCTCGCCGTAGACGCCGTTGCCGTTCTCGTCGGTCGCCTTGACCAACCCGCCGTCCAGGGTGGTGTAATAGAGGTCCGTCCCGTGGAAGCCCAGGCCGATCCCCCGCGCCGACGGCTCCGCCCGGATCGGCGAGGAGAGCTTGCCGCTGATCCAGTTGTATCGGTAGCTCACGACGCCCGCGTCGGCGCTCATGACGTAGAGCCGGCCGAGCGGCCCCCAGCACATCTGCGTCGGCGAGCCCGGGGCCGTCGCCAACGGCGTCTCGACCTTCAGCCAGCTTCGATACGGGACGTCGACCGCCGGCTGCGCCCAGGTCGGCGGGGCGATCCCCGCCAACGCCGCCGCCGCGACGCCGATCATGAATCCACGCGCGCCATTCATCCTCTTGGCCTCGCTCGACCCGAACAATCGGTCACGCCACCCTAGTTGGTGAACGATCGTGATCGAGTGCGCGCGCGAAGTCAAGCGGCGAGCGGTTTCGTCGTTGCCGAACCGTGACGGCGCAGCGGTCTCGGAATCAATAAGCCTGTTTAGTTAAGCAGCGCGTCGTGACCGACCTTCCGCCGCGGCGTAACGGCCACCGGGCCGCGCGGCGGCGGCCGCGGGCCGGAAACGAACCGGCCGGCGAGAGCGGCGATTCTCTCGGCTAGATCGTCCAATCGGCGACGTAGGAGGCGGCCGCCTCGCGGTTTTCCTGGATGAGGTCGGCGATGGTCGTCTCGTCGACGACGTCGGCGATCGCCTGGCGGACCCGGCCCCAGAAGCCGTAAAAGGGGCACTGGCCGGGATAATCGCACTGCTTCGGCCGCGACTGGCTGACGCAGTCGACCGGCGCGACGGGGCCGTCGATGAACCGGATGACCTGGCCGACGGTCAATTCCTCGGGATCCTTGGCCAGCAGATAGCCGCCGTCGGCGCCGCGACGGCTGTGGACGAACCCGCCCCCCTTGAGCTGGCTGAGGATCGCCTCCAGGAACTTGATCGGGATGTACTGCCGCTCGGCGATCTCGTTGGCCTTCATCGGCCTGGGCCCGCCATGCTCCGCCAGGGCGTACAACGCCCGCAACGCATAGTAACACTTCGCCGATATCGTCATCCCAGCCCTCTTCCGCTTGCTCGATACCGCCGCCCCCGGCCGGGTCTCGCCTCGACCGTCCCTTCCTCGAAAGATTTTACCGCGCGGTCGCCGCGGGGAGAACCCGCAAAGTTCATAGGGATCGTCGAGATAGTAGGGAATCGGGGGATTCGCAACCGTGGGGTTTCGATGACGGCGACGCTCTTGATCGTTGATTTACCGTCGCGGTCGGCCGACCATGGAGGCTGGCGTCGCTAGGCGTGGGGATCGGGCGCGCGCCCCCTTTTGGAAACGAATCATGAAGAGGTCCCTCATGCGATTCGTCCTATCGATCCTCGCGGTTTCGCTCCTGACGGTCGCTCCGTCGCGGGCCCAGGTGGTCGTCGCGGCCGACGGACGGGGGGTGGCGTCGGTCTCGGTGGGCGGGACGAGCTACCTGACGGACCTGGGCGTGAGCGTGGTCAAGCCGGGCTGGAGCGGGGAACTGGCCGACCAGCGGCGGGCGGATCCCGACGAGGTCTCGATCCAGAAGGACGGCGCGACGACCGTCTACGTCGTCCCCCTTCGCGGCGGGATGCCCGGCGTGCTGGTCGAGCGGATCGTCCGCGAGGCCGACGAGGTCCGGCTCGAATTCGACGTCATGCCCGATGACGACGCCGAGATGGAGGCCGTCGTCCTCGCCGGTTCCCTGGCCGCGCGCGAGCACGCCGGCAAGACGGCCTTCGTCGTCGCCGGCGACGGCGGCCGCGGGACGCTCCCCGCCGAGCTCGACGCCGACCGTTACGTCCAGTGGGGAGGCGCTCCCGACTGGCTCGGCCTGGAACGCCCGGGCGCGAAGGGCCTGAAGGTCGATCCCAACGACGACCGGCTCCAGCTTCAGGACGAGCGCAAGTGGGGCGGAGACCGGTTCCGGCTGATGCTCCTGGCCGGCGGCGGCGAGGTCCTGGCCCGCAAGCCGATCCACTTCGCCATGACCCTTCGCGCCGCGCCTCCGGGGGCCCTCGCCAAACGGGCCGACGGCGCCGACGCCGCGGCCGACGACCGCCCCCTGGCGATCGAACACGCCCGGCTCGACCGTGACCGGGTCGACGTCTTCGGGACGCTGACCCTGGACGCCGACGTCCACGCCCGCCACGACAACCCCTTCGACCCCGGCCAGATCGCCGTCGACGCCGAGGTGACGACGCCCGACGGCCGCAAGATCGACGTCCCCGGATTCTTTCAAGCCCCGTTCCGATTGGAGCGCGGCGACTCCGGCGAATCGCTCAAGCCCGACGGCGCGCCGGGCTTCCGCGTCCGCTACGCGCCGACGGTCGCCGGCAAGCACGTGATCGTCTTGCGAGCGAAGGACGCGACCGGCGTCGTCCGCTCCCGGCCGCTGACGTTCGAGGCGGTCGCGTCGAAGTCGCCGGGGTTCGTCCGGGTCGCCGAGAAGGCCCCGGCGTACTTCCGGTTCGACGACGGCTCATCCTACTTCGCGGTGGGCGAGAACGTCTGCTGGTCGGGCTGGAGGACGCCGATCGCCGACTACGAGGCGTGGCTCGGCAAGCTCGGCGCCGCCGGCGGCAACTGGGCGCGGCTCTGGCTCGCCTTCAACGAGAAGGGCCAGGAGTGGATGCCGAAGCCGACCCCCAAGGCGGGCGCGGGCGCGTATCAGGGCCTTGGCCGCTACGCCCTGGACAACGCCTGGCGGCTCGACCAGGTGTTGCGGATCGCCGAGGAAAACGGCGTCCGACTGATGTTCTGCATCGGCACCTACGGCGAGTTCAAGGACGGCGGCTTCTTCAACGAGGGGAGCTGGATCAGCAACCCCTACAACGCCAAGAACGGCGGCCCCTGCGCCAAGCCCGAGGACTTCTGGACCGACCCGACCGCGCGCGAACTCTACAAGCGACGCTTGCGCTACCTGGTGGCGCGGTGGGGGCATTCGCCGTTCGTCTTCGCCTGGGAGTTCTGGAACGAGGTCGAGCCGACGCCCGCCGTCGCCGCCTGGACGAGCGAGATGGCCGCGTATTTGAAGACGATCGACCCCAACCGCCGGCTCGTCAGCACCACCTACGGCAACCCGGCGGTCTGGAACGACCCGAGCATCGATTTCACGATGACTCATATGTACGGGACCGCCGGCAACGTCCCGAACTTCACCGACCGCATCCAGCGCGACGCCGCGGTCGGCCTGAAGTTCGGCAAGCCGTACCTCCTGGCCGAGTTCGGCATCGACTGGCAAGCCAGCGACCTGAAATGGGACCCCAAGGGGATCGGTCTGAACATGCACAACGGCGCGTGGGCCGCGCTCGCCTCCGGCGCGGCGGGCACGGCGATGCTCTGGTGGTGGGACTCCTACGTCCACCCCAGGGACGTCTACCACGTCCTGACCCCCGTCCGCGAGTTCGCCGACACGATCGACTGGGCGCGAACGCCGATGAAGCCCATCGCCGCGATCACCGTCGCCGCTCCCGCCGACGCGACCGAGACCTTCGCCGATCTGACCATCCCCGCCTCGGCCGACTGGGGCAAGACCCCCTCCAACCGCTACGAGGCGCTTCAAGACGGCGCGACGCGGGGAGGGCCGATCGCGATGACCCTGGGAAGCCCCAACCGCGGCCGGGACGAACTGTACTCGGAGATTGTCTGGACGCTCGACATGCCCAGGGCCGGCAAGGTCAAGTTCCGCATCGGCGAGGTCTCCAGCGCCGCGAGGCTGCAAATCTCGGTGGACGGGAAACGGGTCGTCGATCGCAAGCTGGCCGCCGGCGCGCCGGGCGAGGGGCCGTGGAAGTCGTCGCGGTTCGTCGAGCCGTACAAGATCTGGCAATCCGTTTATGACGAGGACGTCGCCGTGGACGTCCCCGCCGGCCGCCACGAGGTGACCGTCGCCAACGCCGACGGCGACTGGCTGCGCGTCCAGTCGATCACCATCCCCGACTACCACTCCAGCCGGTTCCCCGACGTCGAGGCCCTGGGCCTGGCCGGCGACGACGCCATGGTCCTCTGGGTCCACGACCGCAAAAGCACCTGGCGCGACCCCTACGACGGCCCGACTCCCCCGCGCCGCGAGGGCCTTTCCCTGACCTTCCGCGCCCCCGGCGGCGCTTCCGACGCCTGGCGCGTCCAGTGGTGGGACACCTTCCAGGGGACCGTCGTCCGAACCGACGAGGTCCGCCCCGAGGCCGGGACGCTGCGCCTTTCCCCTCCCGCATTCGACCGCGACCTGGCCGCCCGGCTGACGCGCGTCCGGTGACGGCCGCGGGCTCGGCCAGACCTTGGCATGTCAATCCTCCTGAATAAGCGAGAGGCAAACGGGATGACGGTGCTCTGTCGAAAACCACCTGAAGTAAGCATGCGCCCCCCTTCTCCCCCTCGTGGGAGAAGGCGCCCCGAAGGGGCGGATGAGGGGGGCGCGACCGAAGGCCGTGAACTTCAAGGCCATGGCCGGACGCGGAACGCGACGCCGGTCGACCCCTCATCCGGCCTTCGGCCACCTACTCCCACGAGGGGAGAAGGGATGATTATCATCAACCAGTATTTAGGTTTTCGACAGATCTGGATGACGGCATTAAGACGATGGACGGCGGTCGCGGCGGCGGTCCTGGCGGCTTCGACGGCGGTCGCGGGGCCGCCGGCGGGGACGGTCGACGACCCGATCGTCGACAGCGCAATGACCGAGGCCGAAGCGTTCGACGGCCTCCGCCCCGGCTGCCCGGCCGAGATTCGCGACGCCCAGCGCCTCCTCGACGTCCTCTATTTCGGCTTCGACGGCAAGGTCCACAAGGGGCAAATCGTCGTCCACGAGGAGCTAGTCGACGACGTCCGGCACGTCTTCTCGGTCGCGCTGCGCGAGAAGTTCCCGATCCGATCGGTCATCCCCGTCTCCCACCCCGGGTTCCGCAAGGACGGGTTCTGGGACGACGACCTGGCGATGGCGGCGGACGACTCGTCCGGCTTCAACTACCGTCCGATCACCGGCGGCGGCCGGATCTCCCAGCACGGATACGGCCGCGCGGTGGATATCAACACCTTCGAGAACCCGTATGTGAAAGGTTCGAAGGTCCTCCCCCCCGGCGCCAAGTACGACCCGGCCGCGCCGGGAACGCTGACGCGCGATCATCCCGTCGTCCGCGCGTTCCTGGAGCGCGGCTGGTCCTGGGGAGGCGACTGGAAGGCCCCCGGCCCCATCGACTACCAGCACTTCGAGAAGCGCGCGCCCAACTGACCGCGGCGCGCCTCGATCGGTTCGAATCGTCCCCGCGGCGCATCTCCGCTTGACGGATCGGCGGGATCGCGCTAACGTCTCCGCGCGCTCGACTCCGGCCGCGGACCCGCTCGGACGTTGGATCGATCGAAAGGAGCCCGCCTTGTCTCCGCGATGGACCGCCTGGAAACTGGCGATTTCGGCGTTCGTGACGTTCCACTGCTGCGCGACGATCGCGTGGGTGATCCCCGATTCGGCGCTCAAGCATCAAGTAGCCCCCTGGTTTCGGACTTACATGCTGCCGTTGGGGCTTTGGCAGAGCTGGTCGATGTTCGCCCCCAATCCGGTGGCGACGGCGTACTCGCTGGAGGCCGAGGTCGCCGATTCCAGGGGGATGACCCGGATTCACGAATTCGTCAAGACCGCCGACCTTCCCTGGCTGGAGAAGTCGATCCAGTTCCGCCATTCCAAGTTCCCGGCGAACCTGGCCAACGACGAGTACCAACCCCAGCGGGTGATGGTGGCGCGGCACGCCGCGCGGGTGCTCGAGGTGCCCCCGGACGCCTTCCCGATTTACGTCCGGCTCTACTACCAGGTGTCCCAGCCGCCGCCGTTCGGCTCGTCGGCCTCGGACCCGATGGAGCCCAGGAGCGTCACGAACCTGGCCGAGTTCCAGTTCGACTCGTGGAACGAGGTGCATCGCCGATGAACCCGCTCAAAGCCTGGAACCGCTTCTGGTTCGCCCCGATCTCGGCTCGGCCGCTGGGCGTCTTCCGCGTCCTCTTCGGCCTGTTCGTCCTGAGCCACCTGGCCCTGATCTCATACGACCTGGACTTCTGGTACACCGACCGCGGCCTGATGGTCGGCGACGAAGCGGCGGTCACCGCCGGCCCGCTCAGACCGAGCGTCCTGAATTACTACCAGGATCCGGTTTCGGTTCGCGTCGCGCTGGGGGCGGTCGCGGCCGCGGCCGTCGCGCTGACGCTTGGGTGGCGCTGCCGGATCTCAAGCGCGCTGGTCTACCTGGGGTTGATGACGTTCTACAACCGCAACCTCCTGACCAATTGCGGCCCCGACCAGGTGATGATGATCACCGCGTTCTACATGATGCTCGCCCCCTGCGGCGCGGCGTTCTCGCTGGACGCGCGCCGCGAGGCGCGTCGTCGCGGGACGGTCGCCGAGCCCTTGATCGTTCCCTGGGCCCAGCGGTTGATGCAGCTTCAGCTCTGCTTGATCTACTTCACCACCGCCTTCCTGAAGTGCGGCGGCAAGACGTGGATCGACGGCACGGCCATCCACTACGTCCTGTTCAATCACGAGGTCGGCCGGCTCAATATGGAGTGGCTGGGGGGCTATCCGGTCGTGCTGAACCTGATGGCGTACTCGGCGCTCGCGGTTGAGTTCGCCTTGCCGTTTCTGCTCTGGTTCCGCCCCACGCGGCGGTGGGTCGCGCTTTTGGGGGTGGCGTTGCACGTCGGGATCACCCCGATGGTGAACGTCGCGCTCTTCGGCGAGCAGATGACGGCGTTGTACCTCCTGTTCCTCGCCCCCGACGAGTTGACGGCGCTGGGACGGTTCCTGGCCGCGCCGGCCCGCTGGTTCGCCCGGAGCGACGCGGCGCGCCAGACGTCGCCGCGCGATTGGCGACAGCTAGAGTTGGCGTTCGCGGGGGCCCCGGCGAAGCCGTGAACCCGTGGCGGCGGCCTTAGGCGGGTCAGACGCGAGTCAACCGCGCGATCGTCTCGGCCGCGGCCGGGCAGAGGGCGACGAGGTCGGCGCGGCGGCCTCGTTCGTAGTCGTCGTAGTCGAAGCCGGGGGCCATCGTGGCGCCGAGGAGGATGAACTCGACGCCGGGCTCCAGCGTCGTCCCTTGCCAGACCCCGGCGGGGACGACGATTTGCGGCGACTGGCCGGCGAGGACGTCGGCGCCCAGGACGATCTCGCGATGAGTGCCGTCGGGGTCGATCTGAAGCATCCGGGCCGGGCCGCCCTGGTAGACGTGGAAGACCTCCTCCGTCGGTAGGCGGTGCATCTCGGAGAACGTCTCGGCCGTCAACAGGTAGTAGATGGCCGTCCCCAGCGACCGTGGCCCCCGACCGTGATAGCCCGCGGGGAGGCGATCGGCCGGGACCGTTCCCGACGCGCGATGGGTCTCGCGGAAGAAGCCCCCCTCGATCGGATGGGGCTGGAGATTCAGGGCCTCGATGATCGCGCGGGCCTTGGACATGGGGCGTGCTCCCGGGTTGAGGCGTCGGTTATGGCGG
>Ga0209916_1001242_pt1 | contig 24581 bp, 30 predicted proteins | sample ThiBio_1000_plan_FD_183956 | JGI IMG/M metagenome (GOLD analysis project Ga0209916, IMG submission 183956) | Wastewater bioreactor microbial communities from Cape Town, South Africa - Thiocy_solids_2 (SPAdes) | ecosystem: Engineered > Bioreactor > Thiocyanate-remediating > Anaerobic-Aerobic ... | reverse complement strand
TGCGGAACGGTGCGCGCGCCGTTGGTGACGACGGAGAATTCCTTCATCGCCTCGCGGTCGAGGTCGATGCGGACTTCGTCATAGCCGATGCCGCGCTTGTCGAGAAAAGCCTTGGCCTTGACGCAGACGGGGCAGGTGCCGGTACTGTAGACCTTGACGGCATTCATGGTGGGTTCCTGTTGCATGCGGTTATCCAGTTCCGGCTATTTCAAATTCAGCACATCGCGCATGTCGTACAGACCCGGCGCGCGGCCTTGCAGCCATTTGGCGGCGCGCAGCGCGCCCTGAGCGAAAGTGGCGCGGCTGCTGGCCTTGTGGGTGAGTTCGACGCGTTCGCCGATGCCGGCGAACAGCAGCGTGTGGTCGCCGACGATGTCGCCGCCGCGCACGGTGGCAAAGCCGATGGTCTTGGGATCGCGCTCGCCGGTGACGCCCTCGCGCCCGTAGACCGCGCAACTGGCGAGATCGCGGTCGATGGCGCGCGCCACCGCCTGCCCCAGGCCCAGCGCGGTACCCGATGGTGCATCGACCTTGTGGCGGTGATGCGCCTCGATGATTTCGATGTCGTAGCCGTCCTGCAGCACGTGTGCGGCAAGTTCGGCCAGCTTCATCAGGAGATTCACGCCCACGCTCATGTTGGGCGCAAACACGATGGGTATCCGTTGCGCCGCCGCGTCGATGCGCGCCTTGCCGGCGTCATCGAAGCCGGTGGTGCCGATGACCAGCGGCACCTGCGCCGCAACGCAGGCATCGAGATAGCCGATGGTGGCTTCGGGGCGGGTGAAATCGATCAGCGCCTGCGCGCCCGGCAGGACGACGCCCGGCTGATCGCTGATACGCACGCCGCTGGCGCCTCCCCAGGCGGCGCCAGCGTCCTGTCCCGCCAGCGGGCTGCCGGGACGGTCGATCGCCGCGCACAGCGCGCAAGCGGGATCGGCTGCCACGGCTTCCAGCAGCGCACGCCCCATACGGCCGGACACGCCGGCAATCGCGATCTGCACGCTCATGGCCGGCCACCTTGCAAAACCGACAGCACCTTTTCCTCGACGATCAGCCAGCGGCCGTCGCGTTCGACCATGCGCAACTGCTTGAGCACGGCATCGCGGTAGCTGTCGGAACGGTAAAACTGATTGAAGGTCACCGTGGCGGCAGCATCGTCCGTCCGTTCGACCGCGGGCGAATCGATTTCAATCTCGATGCGCTTGGCTGCGCTCAGCGCCTGGCGCTTGCGCTTCTCCCAATCGGCGCGGCTGGCGCCGCCCTGCGGGATAAAGCCGGCATCGTAGGCGGCGAGGTAGGCTGCGTTGTCGCGCCGCGCCCAGGCCTCCGCCCACTCGTTCACCGCTTTCAGCACGGTGGCGTCGTTCGCCGCCGCCAGCGGAGCCGTCCCGGGGAAAGACGGAACAACGTCCGGCTGGATTTTCGTCACGTCGGTCTCGGGCTGCAGGCTCAGTTCGGCTGGCGGACGCGGGTCGACATACGCCGGCGCGTTTTTCGGGCTGGGCAGCGGGGGCACGACGCTGCTTGCCGCGGTTGCCGCCTGTCCGGGCCGCGGCGCAGTAACGGCTGCAGGAGCAGCCGTCGCTGCCGCAGCGGGGGACGCCGCAGCGGCCGGTGCCGCCGGGGGGATGGGCGGCGCGACCGCTGCAGGCCGGGAAGCCGGCGCCGGAATCGGTGCCGGCTGAAGCACCGCTGCCTCGGGTAGTGGCGCGGTTGTCACGGCCGACGGCGCAGCCGGGGCTTCGGTTTTCGCCTCGCTCTGCGCAGCAGGCGCGGGGCCGGCCGCCGGCAGGTCGCCGTCGATGCGCGTCAGCGTGTCGCCGTCGAAAAACAGTGTGATGCGCTTTTGCTCGGCCAGCTTGCCGGCCTTGTAAAACACGTACACGTAATCCCAGCGATCGGCTCGGAACGGGTCGACCACCAGCGGGGTACCCAGCAGGAAGCGGACTTGCGAACGGTTGAGACCAAGCTTCAAACGGGCGACGTTTTCCTGGTCGAGCGCATTGCCCTGCTGCACATCGATGCGATGGGGGCCGATTTTCACGCTGGAACACCCGGCAGCCAGGCTCAGAAGCAGAACAGGAATCAGGAAATGACGCATAGCCGAGAAGCCGGGAGGGTTTGGGCGGGTTGGAAAAGAACGTATCATAACGTATTCGCGTTCCCCTTCTGGAGCCTCTTTTGAGCAATCCGTACGACCTCAAGAGCATCGGCCTGAAAGCCACTTTGCCGCGCCTGAAAATCCTCGACTTGTTCGAGCAGGGCAACAAGCGTCACATGACCGCAGAGGAAGTCTATCGGTTGCTGTCCGACGAAGGCCATGATATCGGTCTCGCCACCGTCTACCGCGTGCTCACCCAGTTCGAACAGGCCGGCTTGCTGATGCGCCACCACTTCGACAGCGACAAGGCGGTGTTCGAACTCAACCAGGGCGATCACCACGACCATCTGGTCTGTCTGCAATGCGGCAAGGTCGAGGAGTTTTACGACAGCGAAATCGAAAAACGCCAGACCCGCATCGCCAAGGAACGCGGTTTTGCCATCAACGATCACTCGCTGCAGATCTACGCCGACTGCATCAAGGAAAACTGTCCCAACCGCAAGCCGGGCGACAACCGTCACCGGGCGTAACGCCTACTGCGACAGGCGCCAGGGCGCCACCGCCGCGCACAGGCCGGCCACGCCCTCGATCAGGCGCGGCGCAGGGCGATGCAGGCGATCCGCATCCAGCCGCACAAACGCCTGATTTCTCACCGCCGGCAGGCCGGCAAAACGCTGCCACTGGCGACGCACATCGGGCGCATCGCTGCCGCTCACAATCAGCGCCGGCGCGCGCCGCAGCACCGCCTCGCGCGACACGACCGGGGAGACTGCGCGCAGGTCGGCAAACACATTGCGCGCGCCGCACAGCGCCAACGCATCGCTGATCCAGTGCTGCCCGCCCACCGTCATCAGCGGCCGGTCCCAAACCTGATAGAACACGCTGACCGGCGGACGCCGGGTGGCCCGAACCTGCAGCGCGGCCAGCCTGGCCGAAAAATCCCGCGCGGCTGCCTCGCCTTCCCCGGCGTGACCGCTCGCCTGCCCGATCAGGCGCAGCAGGCGCGCCACGTCGGCGAGCCGGACGGCCTGTGTGCGCAGCACCGGCAACCCCAGCTTTTCCAGGCCGTGAATGTCGGCCGCGCGGTTGCCGCCGATCCAGACGACGACCAGATCCGGTTTCAGCGCCAGGATGCGCTCGAAGTTGATGCGGCTGTAGTCGCCGACGCGCGGCAGCATTTTCGCCGCCTCGGGATAATCGCTCGCGCTGTCCACCCCGACCACCTGCGCACCCGCGCCGGCGGCGAACAACAGTTCGGTGAGATGCGGCGTCAGCGACACGATGCGCTGCGGCGGCCGTTCGAGTTCGAGCGTCCACCCGGCGTCATCGACCACGCGGATGGCGGCGGCCTGCGCCGGCGCGGCCAGCAGCAGGCATGCCCAGAGAACAATGCGGCGGATCACCGGGCGATGCGCGGACTGCCGTGGAAAATCAGGCTCGCGTGTTCGCCGTCGAAGCGCAGCCGGGTCAACCCGGCACTCGCCACCTCGATGCGGTAGGCGTGTTCCAGTGGAATGTGCAGCGCCCACGCCAGCGCCATGCGGATCACTCCGGCGTGTCCCACCAGCAGCACATGCTGGCCGGCGTGCTGCGCGAGCAGGTTGCCGAGCGCGGCGGCCACCCGCGCATGAAAATCGGTCAGCGGCTCGGCGCCGGCCGGGCGCGCATTGACCGGATCGGCCTTGAAACGCGCCAGCGCGCCGGGCGCTTCCTGCTCGATCTCGGCAGCCGACCTGCCCTCCCATGCGCCGAACCCGACTTCCTTCAGCCGCTCGTCCAATGCCAGCGGCAGGCCGTGGCGGACGGCCAGCGTTTCGGCAAACGCACGGCAGCGCAGCAGGGGCGACGCCACAATGCGCGTCCACGGCGCGGCATCGCCGACCGCCGCATGCATCTGCGCCCAGCCTTTTTCCGACAGCGGATCGTCGACCTGGCCGCGATAGCGGCGCCCGCCGACGGGCTCGCCGTGGCGCATCAGGTCCAGCGTGGTGGTCACGCCAGCACCACCAGATTGTCGCGGTGGATCAATTCCGGTTCATCCATGTAGCCGAGTTCGGCCTCGATCGCGCTGCTCGGCTTGCCGGCGATGCGGCGTGCCTCGCTGGCGCTGTAGTTGGCCAGGCCGCGCGCAACTTCACGGCCGTCGGTATCGACCACCGCCACCGCTTCGCCGCGTTCGAATTCGCCGGTCACGCCCTTCACCCCGACCGGCAGCAGGCTCTTGCCCTCCTCGCGCAAGGCGCGCACCGCGCCGGCGTCGAGCACCACGCCGCCGCGCAATTGCAGATGATCCGCCAGCCACTGCCGCCGCGCGGCGAGCGGCGCCTGGCGGGCGATCAGCTGGCTGCCGATGGCTTCGCCCGCCGCCAGCCGCAGCAGCACCTGTTCTTCGCGGCCGCAGCAAATCACGGTGTGCGCGCCGCTTCTTGCCGCGCGCCTGGCGGCGAGTATCTTGGTCAGCATGCCGCCGGTGCCGACACTGCTGCCCGCCCCGCCTGCCATGCGCTCAAGCTCGGGATCGCCCGCGTGCGCCTCCATCACCAGCGTCGCCTGCGGGTCCCGGCGCGGGTCGGCGGTATACAGGCCCGTCTGATCGGTAAGGATGACGAGACAATCGGCTTCGATCAGATTGGTCACCAGCGCGCCCAATGTGTCGTTGTCGCCAAGGCGGATTTCGTCGGTGGCAACCGTATCGTTCTCATTGATGATCGGCACCACGCGCAAGGCCAGCAGCGTGCGCAGGGTCGAGCGCGCATTCAGGTAGCGGGTACGGTCGGCAAGGTCCTCGTGGGTGAGCAGCACCTGCGCGGCATGGAGATTGCAGGTACGGAATATCGATTCGTACGCCTGCACCAGCCCCATCTGCCCCACCGCCGCAGCCGCCTGCAACTCGTTGACCGCCTTCGGACGCTTCTTCCAGCCCAGCCGCGCGATACCCTCGGCAATCGCGCCCGAAGACACCAGCACCACTTCCTTGCCCTGCGCGGTCAGCGCGGCAATCTGCCCGGCCCAGCGCGACAGCGCGGCGTGGTCGAGCCCGCGCCCCTCGGCGGTGACCAGGCTGGAGCCGACCTTGACGACGATGCGCCGCGCGTGTTTGACGACCGAGGCGCTCATCGTGCCGCCCGCCGCAGATTCTGCACCGCCTCTGCGGCGTTGCGGACGCGCAGGCCGTTGGGGCAGAAGTGATCCTCGAACAGGGCTTTCTGGTACGACAGCAGCGAGCGGAACTTGATGCTTTCCCAGCCGGCGTTGCGCGCCTTCGACCAGGTGCCGTCCGGATGGCCGTAGGCGTATAGCCGGCGCTCGCCCGATTCGCAGCGCAGGCCCTCGAACGACACGTTTTTCGCCCCGCCCGCGGCCTCGACCACCACGACGTAGCGCACCACGTTGTCGGCGCCAACGCTGATCGATTCGGCGTCGACGAAGAACTTGTTGCGCGTCGCCGACGACACCTTGAACGGAATCAGGTTCGCGGCCTTGGGATATGGCGGCAGCTGCGCCGCCACCTCGGCCCATGGCTTGTCCTGTTCGAATTCGCCTTCGAAATCAATCCATGCGGCATGGGCGGCAAGGGGCAGGCACAACAGCAGGGCGGGCAGGATTTTCATGCCCGGCATTTTATTGATTCGGCCGCAGGATGTCTGCAAGAAAGATCGACGCGGCAGGAAATGCCGGAGTCATGCGGCCGGGATAAAATCCAATGCACGCAATGAAACAGGGCATGGAAATCCGGATTGGATCGTTCCCGCTGAAAACCGACATGCTGACCGCCTCCCTCAAACGCTACGCCTGGCTCTCCATCGCTGCGGCCCTTGCCACCATCCTGCTCAAGGGCTGGGCCTGGTGGCTCACCGGCTCGGTCGGCATGCTGTCCGACGCACTCGAGTCCTTCGTCAATCTGGCAGGGGCGATGATGGCGCTCGCCATGCTGTCGCTGGCGGCCATGCCTGCGGACGACAACCACGCGCACGGCCACGGCAAGGCGGAGTACTTCTCCAGCGCATTCGAAGGCTTTCTCATCCTCATTGCTGCCGCCAGCATCGCGTATGCCGCCATCGAGCGCCTGCTGAACCCGCAGCCGCTCGAAGCGGTAGGAATCGGCCTGGCGGTGTCGGTGGCCGCCTCGGGGATCAACCTGCTCACGTCGCGCATCCTCATGGGGGTGGGCCGCAAATACAAATCCATCACCCTGGAAGCCGACGCCCACCACCTGCTCACCGATGTCTGGACGTCCGCGGGAGTCATTGCGGGAGTCGGGCTGGTATGGGCAACCGGCTGGCTCTGGCTCGATCCGGCGATCGCCTTGCTGGTGGCCCTGAATATCGTGTGGACCGGGTGGCGGCTGCTGCAGCGCTCCGCCGCCGGCCTGATGGACGTTTCCCTCCCCGAGGAAGATATCAGGGCCATCGAAGCGATACTGGACGGCTACCGCCAGCAGGGGCTGGAATTCCACGCCCTGCGCACGCGCCAGGCCGGCGCCCGTGCCTTCATTACCCTGCATGTCCTGATGCCTGGCGTCTGGACGATCCAGCGGGGGCACGACTGTTCGGAGCGCCTCGAAGCCGACATCCGCCAGGCCGTGCCGCACGCCCACATCACCACGCACCTGGAACCGCTGGAAGACCCCGTCTCGCTGGCCGATCAGGAACTGGATCGGCGGACGGACTGAACCTGCCGGGCCCGGACCTTGCGGCGCCAGGCCCGGCAAGCCAGCGCATACGCCGCCAGATTCACCGCCACGACCACGCCGCCCAGCACCTGTTGGATCGGTAGGGTCAGATGCCCCGGATACAAGATCGGCAGCAGGGTGCGTTCGATGAAATCGCCGCCGTAGGCGCTGCCCCCGCCGACGACGCGCAGGTGATTTTCCAGCGGCGTGAGCGGACAGATCCCGCCGCTGAACTCGATGAATGCGCCCCAGGCGGCGGCAGGCAGATGCAGCCAGGCCAGCCTTGGCCAGCGCGGCAGCAGAAACCCACCCGCCACCACGAAGGCGACGAAAAGCAGGTGCACGACCACCACGGCGTCGGCAAGGATGGCGGCCATTCTCATCGCCAGGAAACCGGAGCTGCCATGCGTTCTCCCTTCGTCCATTCGAGCGGCACGAACCCTGCGATGCCTGCCTGCGCCTCGTCCACGCCGTGCAGCGATGGCGGCTTCAGCGCCGTCGCCTTATGCGCGAAGCGGAGCGTCCAGCGCGGTCGCGCCGGGGAAGATGAACGGTAAATCGTGCGGCGGCCAGGCAGTGTCCCCGAACGGTGCGCGGGCAAGGGGAAGCGCTGCGGCGGCACGGGTCTCACACACGCGCCATTCAATGTCCGGTCATCGCCGCCCGCGTCCGCACCAGCCGGTCATCGCGATAATCCGCGAAAGCCTGTTCGATCTCCTCGCGGGTGTTCATCACGAAGGGGCCATACTGCACCACCGGTTCGCCGATCGGCCGGCCCGCCACCAGGATGAAGCGGGCGCCCTCCTCGCCTGCGACAATTTCCACCGCATCGCCCGCCCCCAGCACCGCCAGGTTGTGCGTCTGCAATTCCTGCCCTGCCAGGCGCGCGGCGCCCTCGAAAACATAGACAAAGGCATTGCGCGTTTCGCTCAGCGGAAGACTGAAACGCGTGGCGGCAGCGAGGCTGACGTCGAGATAGAGAACGTCGGTGGCGGGGTCCTCGATGACGCCGCGCACGCCGCCGAATTCACCCGCTAGCACCCGCACCCGGCCGGCGTCCAGCGCCACCTCGGGAATCGCCGCCGAGGAGAACTCCTGATAGGCCGGATCGGACATCTTGTCGCGGGCCGGCAGGTTGATCCACAGCTGGAAGCCGCGCATCAGGCCATCGGTCTGCTGCGGCATTTCCGAGTGGATGACGCCGCTGGCCGCCTTCATCCATTGCACGCCGCCGGCCTTGAGGTCGCCGCGGTTGCCCATGCTGTCGCGGTGCTCCATGTGGCCGTCGAGCATGTAGGTGAAGGTGATGAAGCCGCGATGCGGGTGCTCCGGAAAGCCGGCGATGTATTCGTCCGGATTGTCGCTGCCGAAGTGGTCGAGCATCAGGAAGGGGTCCAGGTTCTTCAGCGCCGGCGTGCCGATGCTGCGGTGAACGGTGACCCCGGCACCTTCGGTCACTTCGAAGGCGGGGACAAGCTGGCGAATGTGGCGCGTGTTCATGGAAGCCTCCTTGCTCTGTCTATGCATGATGGTCCGGCTCGAGCCGGATTTCAAACCGCCTCGGCGAGCGCCGGCCAGTCGCGCTTCAGCACCTGGGCGATGCGTTCGGATGCCTGCTGGCGCGCGGTGTCGCCGCGTGCCATGCCGCGGTCGGCGGCGATCACCTCGACTTCGGTGATGCCGAGAAAACCCAGCACGAATTTCAGCCAGGGGGTGGCGAAGTCGATGGCGCTGCCGACTTCGGTGCCGCCGCTGGCCGCGAGGATATAGGCCTTCTTGCCGCTCAGCAGGCCTTCCGGGCCGTATTCGGTATAGCGGAAGGTCAGCCGGGCACGCGCGACCTGGTCGATCCAGGCCTTGAGGCTGGCCGGTACGCCGAAGTTGTAGATCGGCGTGGCAATCACCAGCACGTCGGCCGCCATCAGTTCGCCCACCAGTTCGTCCGATCTCGCCAGGGCCTGGCGCTGGGCTGCGGTGCGCGCCTCGGGCTCGGTCAGGTTGGCGTCGACCCAGGCGGCGTCGACCAGAGGCAGGCCCGGCGCCACGTCGCGCCGGAGCAGTTCCAGGCCGGGCATGCGCTTGCCCAGTTCATCGAGCATCTGGTCGGCGAGCCGGCGGCTGACGGAACCCTCGGCGCGGGCGCTGGCATCGACGCGCAGCACGCGCAATTGGGTGGTGGGGGAAGGGCTTGGGCTTGCTTGCATGACAATGATCTCCTGTGCGGTCCGGCACCCGTTTGGCACCATGGAAGCATTGTCTGACTTGCAAATAAAAGAATAAAGATCAAGAATTAGAAATCATTGTTCTTTATTTGGCAACAAATGGACCGATTCGCCGACATGCACATGTTCGTGAGCGTGGTGGAAACCGGCAGCATCAGCGCTGCGGCCGAGCGCCTGGGCGTGGCCAAGTCGGCCGTCAGCCGCCGCCTGGCGGAACTCGAATCGCGCCTCGGCGCCTCCCTCATCTATCGCACCACGCGCCGACTCAACCTGACCGACAGCGGCCGCGCCTATTACGATCGCTGCGTCGTCATCCTGGCCGACCTGGACGAGGCGGAAGCCGCCGTATCCCAGGCCCACCAGGCACTCAAGGGACGGCTCAAGGTGGCGCTGCCGCATTCATTCGGCCTGCTGCACCTGGCCCCGCTCATCCAGGAATTCATGACGCAGCATCCCCAGGTGCGCTTCGAACTCGATTTCAACGACCGCCAGATCGACCTGATGCAGGAAGGCTTCGATCTCGCCATTCGCATCGCCACGCTGGCCGATTCCAGCCTGATCGCCCGCCGCCTGGCGCCGATCCGCCACGCAGTATCGGCCAGCCCGGACTATCTGGCACGCCACGGCATCCCCGGGACCGCGGCCGAACTGGCGCATCACGTCTGCCTGGCCTACAGCAACCTGGAGCATCCCGGTCTGTGGTCGTACCGCGGGCCGGACGGCCTGCCCGGCAGCGTGCGGGTGCCGGTCCGGCTGGCATCCAGCAGCGGCGATTTCCTGATGCGCGCCGCCATCGCCGGCGAAGGGCTGATCATGCACCCCACCTTCTACCTTCAAGCGGCCCTCGGCACCGGCCAGCTGGTGCAGGTACTGGCCGACCACCACTGGCCGGAACTCTCGGTCTACGCGGTGTATCCACCGACGCGCCACCTTTCCAGTCGGGTACGGGCCTTCATCGACTTCGTGGCGGAGCACCTGGCGGGCGAACCCTATTGGGAGCGCGCCGGCCCGGCCTGAAAACGCACCCGGCCGCTCTGCCGCACGCAGGCCGGCGACTCATTCGCCGCGATAGATGAAGTCCCGCCTGAACGGATAATTGGGCTGGCTGCCGCCGATGCCCTTGCCCGCCAGCACCTGCCACAACTCCATCCAGCCACGGTCGAAGGCATGGGCCGAACCCGCCATGTAGATGCGCCAGATACGGTATTTCTGTTCGCCGATCAGGCGGCGGGCTTCGTCGGCATGCTGCTCCAACCGGGCGACCCAGTGCCACAGGGTCTTGCCGTAATGGGGGCGCAGGTTTTCGGCGTCGAGGCATTCGAGGCCGCTGCAGGCAGCGGCGCGCAGCACGTCGGAGGCGTGCACCAGTTCGCCGCCGGGAAAAACATAATCGTCGATGAATTCGGAGATGCCGCTGCCAAGGCCGCCGGTTCCGGTCGCGGCGGCGGTGATGCCGTGATTGAGCACCAGCCCGCCGGGTTTGAGCAAGGCCATGATCTTGTCGAAGTACGCGGCGAGATTCGCGCGCCCGACATGCTCGAACATGCCGACGCTGGCGATCTTGTCGTAGCCGCCCAGTTCGGGCACGTCGCGGTAGTCCATCCTGCGCACCTCGACCCGGTCGCCCAGGCCGCGCGCGGCAATCTGCCGGCCGACGTAGGCAAGCTGATCGTCCGACAGGGTGATGCCCGCCGCACGCACGCCGTAGCGCTCCGCCGCATGCAGGATCAAGCCGCCCCAGCCGCAGCCGATATCGAGAAAGCGCTCGCCGGGATGCAGGTCGAGCTTGCGGCAGATGTGTTCGAGCTTGGCTTCCTGCGCCGCATCCAGGCTCATGTCGGCCGATTTGAAATAGGCGCACGAATACACCCGCCGCGCATCCAGCCACAGGCCATAGAAATCGTTGGAAACGTCGTAGTGATACTGGATGTTGCGGCGGTCCCTGGCCCGCGTGTGACGCCACCACCTCCACCCCTCCGAACCGACTTTCGGCGCGCAGTCGCCGGCGTTGCAGAGGCGGTCGCCGAGCGCCAGGATGTCGCGCGCGTCGCCGACGAGATCGAGCCCGCCTTCAACATAGGCCCGCGCCAGCGCGCCCAGGCTGGGGTCGGCCATCGCCTTGAGGCTGGATGGCCGCTGCAGCCGCACCCGCACCACGGCATCGGCGACCGCGCCCACCCGCTCGCCGTTCCACAGTTCGACGACGAACGGCAGCCCCGAGGCCTCCACCCGCCGCCGCAGTTGATGAAGCAGCAATTGATTCAGCATCGCGCCCTCCTCCGAAGCAGGCGGCGCGTTGGGGTCGTGGTTTTACCGCCTGACTATGACTTTAGGCCAAATCCATCGCCAGCGCTGCGCGGGTGTTGTCCGCCAGCGCCGTCGCTTCCACCGTGTAGACGGCGAGATCGATGCCCATGCGAACCGGGCTGCCGGCCTTGGCGGCCGCGATCGAAGCGGGATCGAGCTCGAAGCGCAGGAAGTGCACCGACGAGGTTTTCTCCTCGTTCTCGCGTTCCAGATCCTCGTCGGCGATGGCGAATACTTTCGGCTGCTCGGCCACCTGCACCCACACGCGGTTTTCGATGCCCTTCAGGCGGGCCAGCGCGAGCTTGCGCTCGTCCGGGTCGGAATACTGGATCATCATCGTCGCCTTCCAGTTGGTGCCGTCCGGAACCAGCGGATTGTAGGCGTCGAGCTCGTCCTGGATGCCGGCGTCCTCGAAGGTGCGCTCGGCGCGCAGCATTTCCTGGATCTGGTAGCGCATGGTTTTCTCGTCTTCGAAAATCAGCGTTACGTGGCCGCCCAGCTCGACCATGCGGTTCTTCTTGTGCGCCATCACCTCGGCGCGCATTGCGGGACGCACCTTGGCATAGCCCTCCAGGGTCAGCAGGCTGTCACGGGTTATCTGCGGCATCTCGTTCTCCTTGCTAGCGATGTTTATTCCAGGCCATAGGCGATGCGCAGCAGCGTGATCGGATGCTGTTTCTGCGCGGTGGAATCGCCCATGCCCTGCAGGATGTGGCGCGCCGCGATCGCGCAGTCGGAGCTCACGTAATCCGGCTGCGGCGCGGCCATCTGGCGGAATACCGGCTTGCCGATCTTCATCGACTTGTCGAAATATTCGGTCTTCACACCCCAGGTGCCGTCGTGGCCGGAGCAGCGCTCGACCAGCGTCACCTCGGCGCCGGCCAGCTGCAGCGCGTCGCGCGTCTTGTTGCCGATGTTCTGCACGCGCTGGTGGCACGGCACGTGATACGCCACCTTGCCGAGCGATGCCTTGAAATCGGTCTTCAGCAGACCGTCGACGTTGCGCGCCATCAGGTATTCGAACGGATCCCACATCGCCTCCTTCACCGCCTGCACGTCGGCGTCGTGGGGAAACATCAGCGGCAGCTCCTGCTTGTACATCAGCGTGCACGAAGGCACCGCGGTAAGAATCGCGTAGCCTTCGCGCGCCAGCTTCGCCAAGTGCGGGATATTGGTTTCCTTCAGCCGCGCCACCGCATCGAGATCGCCCAGTTCCAGCTTGGGCATGCCGCAGCAGGCCTCCTTCTCCACCAGCACCGCGGGAATTTCGTTGTGCGCCAGAAGCTTCAGCAGATCGTGGCCGATGCCGGGCTCGTTGTAGTTGACGTAGCAGGTGGCGTAAATCGCCACCTTGCCGGGAGTTTTCTCGCCGGCCTTCACCGCGAAGTCGCTGCGCGGCCTGGCGGTGGAACGGAACTTGGCGCTGTCGTATTCGGGCAGCGTGCGGTCGGGGTGGATCTTCAGCACGCCGTCGACCAGCTTCCTGATCGGCTTGTTCTTCAGGCTGGCGTTCACCGTCTGCGCCACCACCGGAATCGAGGCGAGCTTGCCCATCAGATCGGTGCTGGACAGCAGCTTGTCGCGGAACGTGGCGCCGCCCTTTTTGAACTTGATCGCCTTGGCGCGCAGCATGGTGTGCGGAAAATCCAGGTTCCACGGATGCGGCGGTACGTAGGGACACTTGGTCATGTAGCAGAGATCGCACAGATAGCACTCGTCGACCACCTTCCAGTAGTCGGCCTTGGCGACGCCGTCCACTTCCATCGTCGACGATTCATCGACCAGGTCGAACAGGGTCGGAAACGCGGTGCACAGCGACACGCAGCGGCGGCAGCCGTGGCAGATGTCGAAGATACGCTCCAGCTCGTGGTTGAGCTTGTCCTCGTTGTAGAAATCCGGGTTTTTCCAGTCGAGCGGATGACGGGTGGGAGCTTCGAGGCTGCCTTCACGAGTGCTCATGGCGATCCTTGCTTGTGAAAACTGAAAAAATTTATCCGCGAAGGACGCGAAGGGACGCGAAGAAAACCTGAAGCAATGGAGGCGGCATTGGATCGATCGCTGATCAATCGCCGTTTGCCTCGCTTCGCGCCCCTTCGCGTCCTTCGCGGATAAAGCCTTGAACGGGGCGGGCAAGCCCACCCCGTGCACGGGCGATTTACGCGCCCAGGCTGTCCAGGGTCTTCTGGAACTTGTTGGCGTGCGAACGCTCGGCCTTGGCCAGCGTCTCGAACCAGTCGGCGATTTCGTCGAAACCTTCGCTACGCGCATCCTTGGCCATGCCCGGGTACATGTCGGTGTACTCGTGGGTTTCGCCGGCGATTGCGGTCTTCAGGTTGTCGGCGGTGGGGCCGAAGGCCATGCCGGTGGCGGGATCGCCACAGGTTTCCAGGTATTCCAGATGGCCGTGCGCATGGCCGGTTTCGCCTTCGGCGGTGGAGCGGAACACGGCGGCAACGTCGTTGTAGCCTTCCACGTCGGCTTTGGCTGCGAAATAGAGGTAACGGCGGTTGGCCTGCGATTCGCCGGAGAAGGCGTCCTTCAGATGTTGTTCGGTTTTCGAGCCTTTGAGTTGCATAACCTGATCTCCTTGATTGACATAAACATGCTTTGCAGCACTGACGATCCATCCCGCCTCAACCCATCCTGCTAGCACTACTCAACAGGCCGGCCAGTGGATAGAATACGGTTTTTAGACTTAGTCTAATACCTGAACGAAGGATAAACCCGCCACGATGGCAGTGTCAACCTCACTCGCGCATTCATTCGAAACAGGGGCTTCCGAACAGTTTGTTCAGCATAGGACAACCGGAAACCTTTACATCATCATGGGCATGCATCGACGTGTGCCGCTAGCAGTTACACTCATTCTCTACCGGAGATTCGCCATGAGCTTTGACAAAACCAAAACCGACGCCGAATGGCGCGCCGAACTGCCGCCCGAGCAATACCGCATCCTGCGTGAGCGCGGCACCGAACAGGCGTTCACCGGACAATACTGGGACCACCACGAAACCGGCGAGTACCGCTGCGCTGCCTGCGGCGAACCGCTGTTTTCCTCGGCCGCCAAGTACGACTCAGGCAGCGGCTGGCCAAGCTTTTACCAGCCGCTGAACGCCGACGCGGTGGCGGAAAAGACCGACACCAGCCACGGCATGGTGCGCGTCGAAGCGCTGTGCCGCCGCTGCGGCTCGCATCTGGGACACGTCTTCCCGGACGGTCCCGTTCCCACCGGCATGCGCTACTGCATCAATTCGGCCTCGCTGAACTTCCAGAAAAAACAGGACTGAACCTTGCATATCTTCGATGCGCAGATCACGGCGATCGCGTCCGCCACGCCCAGCATCCGCGTGCTGCGCCTGGCCATCCCCGACGCCGGCTTCCGTTTCTTGCCGGGCCAATGGGTAGACCTCAGCATCGAGGTCGACGGATCGACGCACACCGCGGGCTATTCCGTCATCACCTCGCCCCTCCATCGGGGCGGGATCGAATTGGCGATCAAGGCCAGCGCGCGGCATCCGGTGGCGCGCTGGGTGCACGAGCAGGCGCGGACAGGCGACACCGTTCGCGTATCGCAGGGCCAGGGGCCGTTTGTCTATCTTCCCGAGATGAGCGACAACGTGGTGCTGATCGGCGGCGGCGTGGGCGTCACACCGCTGCTGTCCATCTTCCGCCATGTGCGCGATGCCCGCCTTTCGACCCGGGTACACCTGGTCTACAGCGTATCGGACAGCCGCGAAATCCTGTTCCGCGAGGAACTCGACGCCGCGACCCGCGCCCATTCCAACCTGCATGTGAGCATCACCGTCACCCAGCCCGATGTCCGCTGGCACGGGCTCACCGGCCGCATCGATCCGCTCAAGCTGCATGCGCTCGACGTGCCGGACGACACGCTGTATTACCTGTGCGGCCCCAAGGGTATGGTCGAGGACATGAGCGCCCTGCTGCACGATCTGGGCGTGCCGATGAACCGCATCATTTTCGAGAAGTGGTGGTAGCCACCGGAGATGGCCCGATTCGACTATTAAAGAAATCCCCCAGCCTGTGTATGTTTAATCCCTCAACCCAACGGAGACACCTCATGCGTATCACTCCCCTGCTCGCTGCCCTGGCTTTCTGCACCCCGGTGCTGGCGGGCCCCAAGGACATCGTCCGCACCTACCCGGCGCAGAAGGTCGGCGCCAGCACGTATGTCATCCATGGCCCGCAAGGCCTGCCGTCCAAGGCCAATCAGGGCTTCATGAACAACCCGGCCTGGATCGTCACCGCCGATGGCGTCGTGGTGATCGATCCCGGTTCCAGCGTGCAGGCCGGCCGCATGATGGTGGCACAGCTGCGCAAGACAACCAAAAAACCGGTCACCCACGTGTTCAACACCCACGTCCACGGCGACCACTGGCTGGGCAACCAGGCAGTTCTGGAGGCATGGCCGCAAGCCACGATCATCGCCCACCCCGACATGATCAAGCAGGCCAAGGACGGCGCCGCTGCGTTCTGGCTCAAGCTGATGTCGGACATGACCGGCGGCTACACCGACGGCACCCGCGCGGAAATCCCCACGATTGAGGCGGCCGACGGCCAGGAATTCAGGGTCGGCGGCAAGACCTTCCGCATCCATTCCTCGACCGACGCCCACAGCAAGACCGACCTGATGATCGAGATTGTGGAAGACCGCACCCTGTTCACCGGCGACAACGTGCTGAACCGCCAGGTGATGAACATGCGCGACGGCACCTTCAAGGGCGTGATGAAAGCGACCGACCAGGCGCTTGCGCTCAACGCCGCGCTCTACGTTCCCGGCCACGGCAAGACCGGGGACCGCAAGTTCGTCGCGGAACAAAAGGCCTATTTCGACATCCTGATGACGGAAGTGCGGCGCATGTACGACGAAGGCAAGAGCGATTTCGAGATGAAGCCGGTTATCGCCGGCAAGCTCAAGGCCTACAGGAACTGGGCGGAATGGGATGTCAACCTGGGCCAGCAGATCAGTCTGGCGATCCTCGAAATCGAACAGGAATAAAGCCGGGAGCAAACCGCAGCCCCCGGGCTGCGGTGCCGGCGAAAAATCAGTGCAGGCGGCTCACGCTGGCGGCACGGCCGGGCTGCCATTCCCCGTCGAGGCTCACCCATTCGACCCGCTCGCCCAGCATGCGGATCATGCCCGGACGGCGGTTGTCTCCGGTATCGGAAAACTCGAACCGATAATCGCGCTGGAACTGCAGCTGGCCGTTGCCGTTGCGGGCGAAGCGGGTCCTGCTCAAGGCCACGCTCTCGTCCAGGAACTGCAGCCCGGCGTCGGCGCAGGCGCGCCGTCCGACGGCAACAGCCTGTTCGCGCGTCCGCATGCCGGCATACCAGTACCAGCCGACCGCGCCGAATACTCCCAGCAGGACGATTTCCCAGCTCACTGTCCTGCCGTGTCGGGCTTGACCGGACTGCGGAACAGCGCCGCCACCTGCTTCTTGGGAGCCTGGCGCAGCGCAGCCGGCGCGGTGTCGGGGCGTGGCGCATCGCTCGGCGCATAAGGGGTATCGAACAACGCATCGCGCCCCGCGGCGGGCCTGCCGCGCGGGGCGCCGCGCTCGCGTTCGCCGTGACGCTCCGGCTGGCGCGGCGCGCGCGACTGATACGCGGGAACCTCCGCCGCCCCCGGCTCGAAGCCGGCAACGATCACCGGTTCGAGGGTGTTGCCGATGAGTTTCTCGATGTCCCTGAGATAGCGCGTTTCGGATTCGCTCACCAGCGAAATCGCTTCGCCCTGGGCGCCCGCGCGGCCGGTACGGCCGATGCGGTGGACGTAGTCCTCGGCGTTGTGCGGCAGATCGTAGTTGACGACAAAGGGCAGCGCCTCGATGTCGATGCCGCGCGCGGCGACGTCGGTGGCGACCAGCACCCGGATCGTTCCGGCCTTGAAGGCGTCGAGCGCTTTGATGCGCTCCTGCTGGGTCTTGTCGCCGTGGATCGCGTCGGCATGGATGCCGGCCTTGTTGAGTTCGTTGGCGAGCCGATTGCAGCCCAGCTTGGTCCCGGTGAACACCAGCACCTGATTGAGGCCGCGGCTTTTGATCAGATGCGCCAGCAGCTGGCGCTTGCGCTCGTGATGCACCGGGTGCATCACCTGGGTGATAGTGACTGCCGTGGCGTTGCGCGCCACTTCGATGAAGGCGGGGTTGTTGAGGATGCTGTCGGCGAGCTTGCGGATTTCCTCCGGGAAGGTGGCCGAGAACATCATGTTCACCCGCTGCGCCGGCAGCAGGGCGACGATGCGCTTGAGATCGGGCATGAAGCCCATGTCGAGCATGCGATCGGCCTCGTCGAGCACCAGGGTGTTGACCTGGTTCAGCATCAGGGTCTTGTTCTGCACGTGGTCGAGCAGGCGCCCCGGTGTCGCCACCAGAATTTCAATGCCGGTTTTCAGGATCGGGATCTGGGTGTTGATGTTGACTCCGCCGTACACCACCAGCGAGCGCAGCGGCACGTGCTTGCAATAGGCTTTGACGCTTTCCTCGACCTGGATCGCCAGTTCGCGCGTGGGAGTGAGGATCAGCGCGCGGATCGGATGCTTGGCCGGCGAGGTGCCGGTGTTGGCGAACGGCAGCAGGCGCTGGATCAGCGGCAGCGCGAACGCCGCGGTCTTGCCGGTGCCGGTCTGCGCCGCGCCGAGGATGTCGCCTCCCCGCAGGGCCAGGGGGATCACCTGCTCCTGGATCGGTGTCGGCGAGGCGTAGCCCATTTCGTCGAGGGCACGCAGGATGTCGGGCGCCAGCCCGAGTTCAGCAAAAGTCGTCAAAGTCTGTCCAGTGAAATTTCTGGTTCGGTTAGGTTCGATCAAGCGCCTGGCCGGCCGGGGCGCGTCAGCACGCCCTAGACCTGGATCCAGTCGAAGCCTGTCGTCTGGCAGGCCACGCGCACGTCTTCGTCCGCACAGTCCAGCACCTGGGCCAGCGCGCGCTGCGCCAGGGCGGGCGTATTGTTCTTTTTGGATACGTGCGCCGCCATCACACAGCGCAATTTTTCATGTTTCAGCTTGTCCAGCAAGGCCGCCGACTGGCCGTTTTCCAGATGTCCGAAGCGCCCGCCCACCCGGCGCCTGAGGCTCGCCGGATAGGGGCCGTTTTCCAGCATCTGCGCATCGTGGTTGCACTCCAGCACCAGCGCGTCGACGCCGCAAAGCATGGCCTCGATATGCGGCGTGCCGCATCCCGCATCGGTCAGCACGCCAAGCCGGCGATCGCCGTCGCCGAACACATACTGCACCGGCTCGCGCGCATCGTGCGGCACCGGAAACGGCTGGATTTCCAGGTCGTCCACCGCGAACGCCGCGTGGCTGTCGATCACCTGCACCGCCACGCCGTCGAGATCCTGCGCCATCGCCAGGGTGCCGGCGGTCAGCCACACCGGCAGCTTGTGCTTGCGGGCCAGCCGCCCCACCCCGCCGATATGGTCGCTGTGTTCGTGCGTGACGACGATGCCGGCGAGGTCGGACGCCTGCAGCTGGAGCCGCGCCAGCCGTGCAATGCTGTCGGCCAGGCCGAAGCCGCAGTCCAGCAGTACGCGGGTGGAGCCGGCCTCGACCACCAGGCCGTTGCCTTCGCTGCCGCTGCCGAGGCAGGCAAACCGCATCACGCGCCTTCCCGCGTCACTTCAATTCTTTATGCAGCAGATTGATGATGCGGTTCTGCGTATTGGCATCGACCGGTTTGCCGTCGACGCCGCTGACGTTGACCCGGCTCTTGTCGCCCGCCTCGTTCACCACGATCTGCAACTGCGGCGAGGCCTGCTGCTTCTTGCTGCGCCAGAACGCGAATTTTGCCAGTAAGCCGTCGTCGCGCTTGCTGGCGTTGTCGACATCGGGATCGATGTAGCGGACGAAATACACGCCCTTGGAGCGGTCGCGGTCTTCCACCGCAAAGCCGACGCGATCCAGCGCCAGGCCGACGCGGCGCCAGGCGCGGTCGAAGTTCTCGTCCATTTCCAGCACCGCAGCCCCGGCTTCCCTGGCGATGCGCGCCTGTTCCGGCGTCTGCTGCCTGGTCAGCAGGGTCTGGGCACGATTCTCCTCCACCCCGAAACGCAGCATCAGGCGGCGCAGCATCTCGGCCTCGAGTTCGGGATCGGCCGGGCGCGGCTGCCACACGGTCTTGTCCTTGCCCTCGGTGGCATAGACTTCCATCATGCCGCGGTGGCTGATGTAGATCTCGGTGCCGTCCTTGCCGGCTTCGATGCGGGTGCGGAACTTGTCGCGCTCGGGAGTGGAATACAGGCCGTCGAGTACCTTGCCCAGCGTGCGGCGAATCGCATCCTGCGGAATGTTGGCGCGGTTTTCCGCCCAGTCGGTTTCGATCACGCCGGTTTCCGGCGATTCCAGGTTGACGATGAAACCGGTTTCCTGCCAGAAATCCTTGATCACCGGCCACACCTGCTGCGGCGTCGCCTGCACCACCAGCCAGCGCTGGCTGCCGGCGCGCTCGATGCGCGTCTTGTCCTGCGCGGGCAGCAGGGTTTGCGTGCCGCTCGGGGCGGCCTTGCGCTCCTGGCTGTAGGTCGACAGGGTGGCCGTGCCGCTGCCCTGGGTATCGGGAATCGCGTAGCGGTTGTCCCCCGTCGGCGCGGTAAGGTCGGGCGGCACTTCCAGCGTCGGCAGCTTGTTGGCCGACTTGTAATCGATCTTTTTGGATTCCACGATGCCGCAACCCGAAGCCGTCAGGGCAAGCATCAAAAACAGGGGGAATAAACGCATAGGGGTCAGGATCCTAAATCAATGGGCTTTTACATCAAACCGGCGTGGCGCATCGCATCGCGCAGGGTGTCGTGCAGACCGGCCGACAGCTGGGTCAGCGGCAGGCGCAGGCCGGACCGGATCAATCCCAGTTCGGCGCAGGCCCACTTGACCGGAATCGGGTTGGCCTCGACGAACAGTTTGCCGTGCAGCGGCAGCAGTCTGTTGTTGAGTTCGCGCGCGCGCGGCAGATTGCCTTCGAACGCCGCCACGCACATCTCGTGCATCAGTTGCGGCGCCACGTTGGCGGTGACCGAGATCACCCCGTGCCCGCCCAGCAGCATGAAGGGCAGCGCCGAGGCGTCGTCGCCGCTGTACAGCGCGAAATCCTCGGGTGCGCGGCGCAGCAGGTCGGCCGCGCGCTCCATGTTGCCGGTGGCGTCCTTGAGGCCGACGATGCCCGGCACTTCGGCCAGCCGCAGCGCGGTGTCGTTGGCCAGATCGGCCACCGTGCGCCCGGGGACGTTGTACAGAATCAGCGGCAGGTCGACCGCTTCGGCAATCTTCCGGTAATGCTGGTAGAGGCCTTCCTGGGTCGGCTTGTTGTAGTACGGCACCACCGACAGGCCGGCCTGCGCGCCGGCGCGTTTGGCGCATTCGGTGAGTTCGATCGCCTCGCTGGTCGAATTCGCGCCGGTCCCGGCAATGACCGGCACCCGCCCGGCGGCCCGCTCGACGGTGGTGCGGATCAGCAGGCAGTGTTCGTCGTAGCTGACCGTCGGCGATTCGCCGGTGGTGCCGACGACGACTATGCCGTCCGTTCCCGCTGCGATGTGCCAGTCGACCAGCCTGCGCAGCGCATCGAGGTCAAGCGCGCCATCGTCCGACATGGGGGTGACAATCGCAACCAGGCTTCCTGTGGCCTTATTCATTTCTGCCATGCTGTTTCCGCCGCTTAAATTTCAGACCCGCGCCGTTGTCCGGGCGGATTAACGATAAATCGCAGCATTCTAATCCATCTGGCCATGCCTGGCTTCATCTCGAAACGAGCCTGTCAAGCCAGCCGGCCAGTTGTTCGACGCCCAGCCCGACGCCGTGCGCGACCAGCGGCACCGCCCATACCCAGAGCGCCGTCAGCCCCAGCGCGGCCAGCCCCAGCCCGGCCGAGAACATGTCCAGCCCCGGCGTGGTGCGCGCCACGATGCCGAACGCCAGCTGGATCAGCAGCGCCAGCGCCAGCAGCGGCAAGGCCAGCTGCACGCCGGCGGCGAACAGCCAGCCGGCGGCTTCGCCCAGCTGGCGCAGGTCGGCCGCAGCGGGCAGGACGGCGGCCGGCATGGCGACGAAACTGTCGCGCAGCGCATCGACCACCAGCAGATGGCCGCTGGCGCCCAGAAACGCCAGCGCCGCCAGCCACCCCGCGAGGGCGCGCCAGGCGGCATCCGCCGGCGCGGCCTGCTCGGCGGTCAGCGTCAGCAGGCCGCCGGTCGCGGTATGGCCGGTCCATTGCAGCGCGGCGGCCGCTGCGGCAAACACCAGCCACACGCAGAGCGCCAGCGCCGCGCCCCAGACGGCTTCCATCCCCAATGCCAGCATGCCGGACACGCTGAAGGGCGCGACCGCGCCGAGCGCCAGGCCCGGGGTCAGCACGGCGGCCAGGACGGCCGCCATGAACAGGCGCAGCAGCAGCGGCAGACGGCCGGTCAGCGGGTCGAACACCGCCCATCCGGCAAGGCGGGCGAAGGCGAACAGCCAGGCCGCCAGGTTCGCTTCGCTCAGGGGCATGTTCCGCTCATTCGACGAGAACGGGGAAATCGGTCAGCAGCGTGCGCGCGAACTCCAGCAGCTGGCCGCCCATCCAGCCGCCCAGCAGCGCCAGCACGATCAGCATGACGATGAGCTTGGGGACGAAGGACAGCGTGGGTTCGAGAATCTGCGTGGCGGCCTGGAACAGGCTGATGGCGAATGCGGTCAGCAGGCCTGCCAGCAACACCGGCGCGGCAAGCAGCATCACCAGCCAGAGTGCGTCGCGGGCGAGGCCTTCCATCAGAAGCTGCCGAGCAGGGAGCCGACCAGCAGATGCCAGCCGTCGACCGTGACGAACAGCAGCAGCTTCAGGGGCAGCGACACCAGTTGCGGCGGCAGCATGATCATGCCCAGCGCGGTCAGCACGGCGGCCACCACAAGGTCGATCACCAGGAACGGCAGCACCACCATGAAACCGATCTGGAACGCGGTCTTGAGTTCGCTGGTGAGAAAGGCCGGCGCCAGCGCAGCCAGCGGTACGCTATCCACCTGCTTGGGGTTGATGCTCTTGTCGTCGCCGATGAAAAGATCGAGATCCTCGGCGCGCGTCTGCCGCAGCATGAAGCCTTTCAGCGGCGCCGCGGCCTGTTCGGCCGCCTCGTTGAATGTCAGCTCGCCGGAGAGATAAGGCTGATAGGCCTCGGTGTCGATGGTCTTCAACGCGGGCGACATCACGAAAATCGTCAGCAGCACCGCCAACCCCATCAGCACCAGATTCGGCGGCGCAGTGTGGCTGCCCAGCCCCTGCCGCAGCAGGAACAGCACCACGGCGATGCGGGTGAAGGCGGTGAACGCCAGCAGCAAGGCCGGCAGGAACGGGAACAACAGCAGCCACGGCAGGCTTGCGCCCGGCACCCCGATCACCTGCCCGCCCGCGCCGGGCGTCACACTCAGCAGCGGCACGCTGGTTTCCGCGCCCGCGGCGGGCGCGCTCAGGCCCAGCGCGATCAACAGCAGCAGCGTTTTCATCGCACCTGCCCCGCCGGCAATTGCGCCTGCCCGGGCTTCGGCAGGGTATGCAGCAGCCGCACGTTGCCGCCGCCCACGCCCAGCAGCAGCCAGGTGTTGTCGACCTCGACCACCACCACGCGTTCGCGCGCGCCGACCGCGGTCGTCCCCACCACCTTGACTGCGCCTTGCGCTCCCATGCCCGGCAGATAGCGGCGGGCGAACCACGCCACCGCGACGAATCCGCCGAGGATCAGCGCCAGGCTCAGCAGCACCGTCAGCATGCTGCTGGCGGTGCCGGATGCGGCGAACGCCGGCAATGGAATCGACAGCAACGCGCCTGCGGCGACAAATTTAGCCATGCCGGATGACCTCCCGCGCCCAGCGCGTCATATCGGTTGTGTGGGACGGCAACTGCAAGGCGAGCGTTGCCGGCATAGGATCGGCCGCGATGCGCCACGCCAGCGCGGGGGGCAGCGTGAGCGCCGCCGCATCCAGCCAGCACTCCGCCAGCATGGCGTCGAGAGTGCGCAGCAGGCTGCGGGGCACGAAGGGTACCGCCTCCACGTGCCGCCCGCCGAGGCGGCGCGTCAGCCACAAGCCGGCCAGCGCGGCATCGGGTTGCCAGCCGGGCGTCGCCGGCGCGCCGCCCGCTGCAGCGTCCGCAGGTGCCAGCGCTGCCACCTGCAGCGGCAGGCGCAGGCGCGCGCCCAGCGTCGTGGCAAGCCTGCGGGTCAGCCGCGCCTGCAAGGGCTCGGACACCGCGGGGTGCGCCGTCAGAAAAGCGATTTCGGCGGGCGTCAGCTCAAGCAGGCGCATCAGCGCACCCGGCGACCGGCATCGCGCCGATGCGTCAGTTCAACCAGCTCGTCGTGATCGCGCTGTTCGATACGCTTCTGCTGAACGGCGGCCTGCGCCAGATGGCGCTGCTCCAGCAGTCGCAACGCTTTCACCGTTTGCTCGACCTGCATCCATTCGGCCAGCCGCGCCTGCCAGTCGCGCTGCGCAGCGTCGATGGCGTCCTGGGCAGCCTGCATTTCAGCGGCCTGTGCATGCCGCAAACGATTCATTTCCTGCAACTGCGCCGCCGCCACGCCGCCGCGCAATTCGCCGGCCAGCTGTACGATGCGGGCGTCGCGCAGCGCGGCAAGCTGCACCTGCCGGCCGCGCGCGCGCAGCCAGATGCCATGCGCGAGCTTGACCGCACGCGCCAGCGTTTCGCCGCGCCGCTCCGCCAGCTGCAGCACCCGCGCCAGGGCAAACGGCTTCACCCGAGCACCTCATCGAGGCCGGCGCGCGCGGCTTCCAGCGGTGCGCGTTCGCGCACGCCCTGCATCAGATAGCCCTGCATTCCGGGGTACAGCCGCACCCCTTCGTCGAGCACCAGGTCGGCGCCCGGCACGTAGGCGCCGACGGCGAGCAGGTCGCGGCTGCGCATGTAGCGTGAATAGAGATACTTGAAGCGGCGCGCGCGTTCCAGCGCTTCCTCCGAGAGCAGGTCGGGCTGCGCCCGGCTGATCGAGGCTTCGATGTCGATCGCCGGGTAATGGCCGGCGTCGGCGAGGTCGCGGCTCAGCACGATGTGGCCGTCGAGAATGGCGCGCGCCGCATCGGCGATCGGGTCCTGCTGGTCGTCGCCTTCCATCAGCACGGTGAAGAAGGCGGTGATCGAGCCGCTGCCACTGCGGCCGTTGCCGGCGCGCTCGGCCAGTTGCGGCAGCTTGGCGAACACCGACGGCGGATAGCCCTTGGTGGCGGGCGGTTCGCCGATCGCCAGCGCCACCTCGCGCTGCGCCATCGCGTAGCGGG
>Ga0209916_1001237_pt1 | contig 24612 bp, 27 predicted proteins | sample ThiBio_1000_plan_FD_183956 | JGI IMG/M metagenome (GOLD analysis project Ga0209916, IMG submission 183956) | Wastewater bioreactor microbial communities from Cape Town, South Africa - Thiocy_solids_2 (SPAdes) | ecosystem: Engineered > Bioreactor > Thiocyanate-remediating > Anaerobic-Aerobic ... | reverse complement strand
AGTTGTGTAAAGGCGGCCCTTTGTGTGACTCAGAAGGGATCCAGAGTTTTTTGGATATTTTTGGTGAAATAGATTCAATCCAGAACTTCTTTGACATAATGAAAAATAGATTTCAAAGAGAGTTTTTTGGTTTCAATTTTTGTGACTGCCCTGAGTTTACATAAAAAGTTGCATTAGCGATTTTATCCATATTTTTGGACAGTAACATTTTTGCCCAATTTGCATGCCGCGTATTTTGATTTTTGCTGAACATATTGCACATGTTGGTGCATGTTTTATACACAATTTTTCAACGGAATGTTGAAAAATTGTTCCCGAATAAATCGTGCTTGCACGATTTATTTTACAGAGTTTTTGATGTTCAATAACACATATTGCACGATATCCACATGTTGCATCATCACATATTGGATGATGTGCCGCGCAATATGATAACCCGTGTATGTTTGGTAATATGCATCCAATGTGTCGACATTTTGTAATTTGACAAGCTGAACAAAGTGGCATATCTAATCGATATGAACTATGATGCAATACACACTTACAAAGGGCACAATATTCTGCGTGCGCAGCGCACACATATTCATTGTCATATTGGTGAGATGCGACGGAATTACATTGTTTACATTTTGGAATATGTTGTGCATCTGATGTGTAGATTGGAATAACTATTGAAATTTGTTTATGTTTATGAAGCACACGAGCATGTTGTGCACATAATGAACCTGTCGTAGTTGATTTGCGAGAGCAACGCGATGTTCCATGTACACATGCAATGCATATTGTATGGAGTGGTGTAGGACATTTGATACACAGCGAACCGCTGTAATGCAGTCTATAGAATTGCCCCATACCCACTCCTATTGTAACGAGGGACAAAACGGGGGACAAAAGGGGGACAAAAGGGGGACAAAACTACTATCATAGCTTCGCTACGATACCGTAGACTACCAAAATTAAGCTACACTGAAAGTGTCAGAACTGTCCACCTTTGGTGGACAGTTCTTTCAACCCCATTCTGGCGGAGCCAGAACGGGGTGTAGCTTAATTTTGGTAGTTCTACGAAAGCCGGCCTCGTTCCGAAAGTTTTTGATGCAATTCGCGAACGCGAATTGTGTCAGAACTGTCCACCAAAGGTGGACAGTTCTTTCAACCCCATTCTGGCAAAGCCAGAATGGGGGGTATCTTAATTTCGGAACAGGCCGGTAGTAGTTTTCTCCCCCAAACCCCCTGATCTATTGCAGGAAAGGGGGTTTTAGGGGGAGGAAGTCTGCCAATCATGCAAGCAAAGCTTGCATGATTGGCAGACTTATGTCCCCCATTTAATGAATTATCGCATGTTTAATATATAGTTCTCGGATGCCAAATATACAAGGTGGAAAAAAATACAAAAGTCGTAGACCACAAGCAAGCGGACCAACATTTTTGCCCCCGCTTGAATCTGACCAAATGTATGGATATGTTCTCAAAAACATGGGTAATGGACGCATGGAAGTAAAATGTTATGATGGAAAAACGCGAGTATGTTTAATTTGTGGCAGTATGCGTAGACGTGTGTATGTGGAACCCTCTAATTTTGTTAAAATTTCTGTGCGCGGATTTGTGAAATACAAAGATGGAGAAGTTGAAAAAGGCGATATTATTATGAAAGTACTTGCCGATCAGGAAAAACTTTTAGGTAAGATACCAGAATATAAATTTTTTATGGATTCATGCAAAGAACTTGCTACTGGCGAAAAAACAAATGATGGCATTGAGTTTTTTGCTGGTGGTGACGCTGGTAGTGTTGATTCAGATGAACTTGAAACTACAGCAGCACCACCAACTGATGATATTGATATTGATGCTATTTGACAATCCCACGAATACGTTGTTCTTGACACCATGTTTTCATTGCTTCCAAATTTTCTTCACGTTTGTGAAATCTTTGCACTCCCATTTTTTTCATAAGCGCACGGAGCGGTTTATCATCAGTTGGTATGTAAATTATATGTTCTTCATCTACCGGTACAGATGTTACTCTTTTAGGTTGCGCAGATGCTGTCAGTAATGGATGCATCTTGCCAGTTCCATAATATTTACATGTGGCTGATGCATGGCTTATTGAACCACATCGAGAGCAACTACCAATACGAGGACATGTTTTTGCATCATGTTCTATACATGTGGGAACGTATGATTTTGTTTTATCGGAGTAATGCGTTTTACATGCTTCGCATTTTGTTGACATTTACCGTTAATGCTACCGTATAAATTACATGAAAATTAATTATGTTTTAACATATTCAATTTTTCAACATTTCGTTGAAATATTGTTTTCGAATAAATTGGCTAAGCCAATTTATTCTATTGAAAAAAGCTGCTTTAGCAGCTTTTTTCTTCCCCGAATAAATTGGCTAAGCCAATTTATTCTATTGAAAAAAGCTGCTTTAGCAGCTTTTTTCTTCCCCGAATAAATTGGCTAAGCCAATTTATTCTATTGAAAAAAGCTGCTTTAGCAGCTTTTTTCTTCCCCGAATAAATTGGCTAAGCCAATTTATTCTATTCAATTTGGGGGGGCTGATTCTACAAACAATCCCCCATTTTGAAACCCATCTTTTACGCTTTATGTCAATGTATTACAAGAATGAGCCGCGAATTTGTTGACGTAAGTTCCCAGGAATTTTCTGAAGTATCCGACTACATCAAGAAAACATTCCGCACAACTTGCATCATTTCCATTGAAAAAATCTATAATCCTGTGCTTGATATGGCATATGAAGAACGAAAAGCTGACTATAAGGTACGGCATGGATGTGACAAAGAAGTACGTGTATTTCATGGAACAAAAGATGCATCTGTTGATTCAATAGTCCGTGATGGGTTTGATGTAAAATACAGTCGCATTGCAGCTTATGGAATTGGAACATATTTTGCTACGCATTTTAGTACAAGTACCTCATATGTTAACATTGATAACGAAGATCATAGTTTTATTTTCATTTGTAAAATCTTACCTGGGCGCCAAGGTTCTGCCGGTAGCGGTCAACAAATTGACCGCTCAAAATATGATTCAAGTAGTGGCGCCGGTTGTATTTATTCAATCCCACAAAACGATGCAATCAAACTGGAATATCTTGTGCGATTCTATCTTAACGCAAAATAAAAATCTAAAACTTTTTAATTATTTTGCGTTAAGCATAATAAACGCAGGCATCGCTGCAGCCTCTGGCATTGCCGCTGGCGCTGGCATTGCCGCTGGCGTTGCCGCAACTAATGGTTGAATTGTAACTTTTGTTTCATTATCGTCCAGATGCAACAATGCTTGATCTGCCTTATTACGATACCGTAGAAACACAGATGTAATATGCGCAGGCGAATAACTTTCAGCCCGTATAAGAGCAAGGTGTGATGCATTTGCGGGAACATTGAAGAACATTTCGTACAGCCCACTAATTTGGTCTCGATCGCAATTGTCAAACAGGAATTTTGAATCCAGTCGTCCAGGACGCAGCAGCGCTGAATCCAAAACTTCCGGATGATTCGTTGTCATAATCATAATACGACCGTGGCAACTAAATACACCATCAAGGGCATTCAATAGACCAGATAACGTAAGTGTATTTGTATTCGTTTGAGATGGTTTGATACCTCCAAGATCACCCGCCTTGTATGGAGGATTATCATGTTTCGTAGCAATAGTAGATGCAGCGATTGCTGCCGCAGCTACTGCTGCAGCAACTTTAGCCGTATCGTCTGTCTTTTTATGTTTTCGATGTTTCTTAGGAGCTTCTTCAGAATCACTACTTGCTGCCTTTTCACTGTTAACAACAGCGTCACGAGATCGAACAATGTTAATCATTGCATCAATGTCTTCGATAACAAGAATTGTGTCTTTATACGGGATTTTCTTCAGAAGTTCAATTAGTTCAGCATCACTGGATACATTTGATAACATCAGAAAATGTATGTGTCTCTTGCAAAATAGCGAGAGACCTTTAATCATTGATGTTTTACCAGTACCTGGATGACCATAAAATAGGTATCCACGGGTATAAGGAATATCGCGATTCTGATACCATTCTTCACTGTTAAGGAAAAGTGACATATCTTCGCGAATATTGTCTTTCAGACTTTCGCGAAGAATAATCGTCTCTAATTTGCGAGTGTTATTCGATGGTGATGCAGTCCATTCAGTTCCTTTATTCACATAAATTTGTTGAACCCATGTGGATGATGCAAGATTGTCAATATATTCGCGCATTGCATGTTGACAGAATTCTTCAAGAATATCCGTTGTCGCATGTTCGTCAATATATGTCCAGAGTTTCACCTTGAAATTTTCACGTTTGCGGTCTTTATCCGTGTAAACTGTGATTAGTTCAGTGTCCATCTGATAGTTTATCTCATGCTTTTTCCACGAAAACTTTTTGGTTTGTTTTTGTTGGAGAAGTTTGTTGATCGATAAATCGTTCTTAACTGATGCACGATTTTCAACCGTAATCTTCTTATCAAACACAAATTGTAGGAAAGGTTCACGAATGTAATCGATATCTTCAGTATGTGTTAGATACCATGATAATGCCTTATATAATTCATTAATCTGGCGAGTATCACTAATATAGGGTACATCAACTTGTTTTAGTATTGTGCGTCGTTCTGCTGGTTTTACCAGATAATACAGTGTTCGCACGCTCCAAAAGGTTGTTTTAAACGTAAATCGAATGGTTCCGACGATTGCATCAGATACTGATACAACAAAACTTTGAATTTGCGCAGTAAATGATGCAACAAGCGATAAAACTATCATTTGTATTATTGTATCAATTACCATGTTACCCGTAGAAAGTGATGCCAATACATTCATTTGCATCATATTTTGTAGAGTAGACATTAGCGCAAATGAACTCATAGTTGTTGTCGGAACACCACCTTGGTTTTGCATCATTAAAGATGCCGTTAACGGGTTAGGATGCGTTGGATCAACGGTAAGTTGCGTTGTCATTAAACAGCCGATAAATAACTAATCAGAGCACGATTTTAACGCGCTTCAATTTTTGCGAATTGAAGCCATGTTTATTGTTATGTTGTTACATTAAAATGACCTGGTATTCTATTCTTGGTGAAAAACTCCTAACTTCCAGCGGGGAATCTTTCGAAACCGCTAAAATCGTTAATGATGCAAAATATGTGGCACTCTATTTTAGCGCACATTATTGTGGCCCATGTCGAAAATTTACGCCAATGTTCAGCGTGTTGTACGAAGACCGCCCGACAAAAGATATTGAAGTAATATTTATTTCAAATGACACATCAAATGACGAATTTAACGAATATTTTGAAGACATGCCATGGTATGCTGTGCCATTTGATTTAGACGAATTAGACAAAATTAAAACACATTATGATGTATCTGGTATTCCACGTGTAATTGTTATAGATTCTCAGACCGGCGAAATTGTAAACAATGATGTACGTGGTGCAATTGCATCCAAGAAGGTATTATCGATAGAATCACTGAAAAATTGAAACCATCCATTTTTAATAATATTAAATACACAACTATATGTCCAGTTCTTATTCACAAAGAAAAATGTCGGGTAAGGAGAAAGCTCTTCGCGAGACGCGTGATGCCGCATATCTAGTATTGATGGCTTACAACAGCGCACCAAGCAAGTGGAATCCTACCATGTTTGGGAAGAATCCGAAGCTTCAAGATGCATTCAAAACATATATCATTTGCGAATCAGAACTCCGTAGACGGCGGTAACCTAAACCGATGTGTTTTATTGTTAGAAAGAAAATATATGAACATCTTCATTGAAAATCACGAAATCGCGGGCATATGTAAAATCACTGCAATTGAATACTTAACTTGTATTCCATTTATAAGTAAAACATCGGATGCATTTTTCATTTTATACATGAGAAATGATGCGGCAATTCCGGTTGATGCATCTCACACCATACAAATTGAAATTTCAACAGAACAACCGATGTATGCATCCGTGATTCTTCCCGCCACAACTGAAAATATCGCGATTGCTCCAGTGTCTGGCGTAAAAATTCCCAAATCACCAACATATACATCTACAATTATTCCTTACAAAATTTTTCAAACATGGCGGGATTCTACTCCACATAGAACAATTTCACATACCATTAATTTGGTTAAATTTTGGAATGGTGACGCGGAATATACATATTATGATAACATTGCACAAAAGCATTCAATTGATGCAACGGATGTTCTAAACGCGTACAATAATCTCATACCTGGTGCGTATAGGGCCGATTTATGGAGGTATTACATGCTTTGTAAACACGGTGGCGTATATATTGATGCCAAATTAGTTCAAATTGCAGCATTTAGGCAGTATTTAGATGAATATGAACTCGTAATTGTGAAAGACCGTAATACTGGATGCGTATACAATGGGTTTATATGTGCTAAAGCGGGACATCCACTTGTTGCATCTGCCATGGCTCAGTGTATTGCGAATATTGCTGCAGAATCATATGGGGAAAATCCTTTAGACATTACTGGTCCGCAAATATTTGGACGATGTTATAACAGAATGCTTGGACGCGATGAAAAAGAAACAATACAAGATGCACCGGCGGAACTGAAAATAAAAATATTGGTATTTACTGGCACGAAAATTGTTGACCCTGTAACTGGAACAACAATATTCAAAGAGTCACTATTAGGATATCGCGAAGCAGCCGGTGGACAAGCGAATCATTATTCAATGTTCTATACAATGGGAGCGGTTTATATGAACCAAGCGGCTGCATTAATAAAGCCGCTCTAACGCCGCGCGTGCTTGGTTTATATATGGTTGAATTGGTTGAGGAATCATGGCGTCTACTCGCGCAATGTCTGCATCTATTTCATTAAGTCGTTTTAAGTACACATAGCCAGCTGCACATGTTACAACTACGGGAAATGCTTCTGGTAGTAAAATTGCAGTTATAAGTGCGGCGGAACCAGAGTAAAATGATATTGCTGCCATTTGTTTTGCTGTTGGCGGTGCGGCGCGATTGACATAATATGTTGTTATTGGGATGCCAATTGCCATACATGTACAACTAAACAATAAATATTTAGCCATTATTTACTTATATGTTTTAATCTTATGAGATATCATTCAATTTTTCTGCATCAACGTTAAATGTCTGCCCTTTCTTTCACGGATTTACTCGCACAAAAAGCAGATGCAGTCAGATGTGCTGGATATTATCCGGTTGCAATTCAGAATGTGCCCGCGAGCCAAACGACGCTGCTCCGACGTATTCGGTTAGTTGAAGCAATGGAACCATCGGGGCGTGTTTCCACATGTGCGGCATTGTATACTTCAACTACCACAAATGTTATTGTTACACCACCAACAGGAAATGTTATTGGTTGGTGCAGAAATTAAAAGATGCAATATGATAAATGTCTGGACTAAGTTATGGTGATTATTTACGCCAAAAAATGTCTGCGGCACAATGTTGCAATCCCCCAGTTCATCGCACTGGACCCCGTGATGCATCCGAAACAACTGCTATTATTCGTCTACGAACAGTAGGAAACGGTTATACATCTGCAACAAGCGCACCACTTCCACAGGGTTGTTGCGCAACAATTGGATATAATACACCATCGACACGTGCGAAGTTAGATGCATCAACCAAGGCCGAGGCTGGTGCGGGATGTGTTGTTGCATACACAACACCATGCACTACAACACAAACCGATTTACCAACAACATATCCAGCTGGTGCTTGTCGCGATTGTTAGTTGCGCCTGCTAACCACGTCTACAAATTCATAAAATCGTTGTAAATCTATTTCTGGATTCAGTTCACTGGCGCGTTCACGAGCAGCCGCAGATGCAGCAGTATAATGTGCATCATCTTGTAGCAATTGATTTATTGCAGAAACCCATTCTGCCGTACGACCTCGTTTTGCGAATATACCAGCATGCCCAGTACATTCTACAAGCCCATCGGTTGGATTAGCAATGACGGGAATGCCCGAAGACATTGCTTCAACCGCTGTACGCCCCCACGTTTCTATTATTGATGGCATTATTAAAATTTTCGTACGTGCATATACATTTTTTATGTCAAGTGTATTCTCTTCGTAGTGTAAATTTGGTGGTGGAGAGCCTTCAACAACTTGTTTACCATACGCCCCTTTGATTCCCATAAATTGAACTTTCGGCATCGCACGCGCTAATTCTACCAATATATGGCCTCCTTTCTCTTCGTTCACATTGATTAATGTTATATATTTTCGTTTCGCTGCGGCTTCAGCATCTGAACCTGTGTCATAATCAGCTGGATTTACTGGTGGACGAACAACAATGCTGCGTTCGTAGTCTTGGGCACGTTGTGCATAAAACTTGCGTAACCATTCTGAATTGTAAACATGATATAGGTTTGAATCTGGAAATCTGGGATATGTTATTGGTGTGACCGTATTATGAACAACCTCAATAACTGGCAATACATGTTCAGCTGCAATTTTACATGCTAAACGTGCATTTCCATGATGTGTCATGATAACAGATGACATTGATGCAATGCGCGAAATATCAGCATGGCGACGCAAATCCATTATGTATACACCTTCGAATACAATTTGGGGATACCTCTGGCATGCTACAACAACTGTAAAACCACGTTTGATAAGTTCGCGGTTCATTGCATGCGCCATAAATTCAGAACCTGCATTTAATCCTGGTGGATATCCATGTATTATCCAGAGAACAATGCGACCATTAGTTGGAAGACTATCAAGAGACCACGTTGGATATGCATCTGGTAGGCTTATTACACTCCATTTCCTAATGTACAAATACATGGTTAAAACAAGAATCATTATGATAATGACGGTTAGGATAACATTAATATCATATCGCAACCACCGCATTTATTTATTCGGGACGAAAAAAGTGGTGTGCTTGCGTGCTTTATATAATATGTTCGCAAATTACAAATGTTGCATCAATACTACCCCAATTAGTTTTCTTGTATAGTTCATCATATTTTGCCCGATATTCGGCAGTTTCGACAGTTGTTTCGACTTGTTTACGCAATTCATCCATAACAGCATTAGCATTTTTGAGTTTTTTGCAAACAACACTATCTTTTTCATCACAGTTCCATTTGCTAATAAAATGTGATTGCATTGCACGTTTAGCAACATATACAATTGATGTTAGAACTGGACGACCACTTGCAACACTAATTGCCGACGAATGATTTGTGACAGCACATGCGCGAGAATTTAACATATTTTGTAATACGCCAATCAAATGTTCAGGTCCATTGCTTGTAATAGATGCAGGTTGTTGTATTGTTACAACATACCAGCTGTTTTCGGTTTCAACTGGTTCACTTGGTGCAGCATCAGGCGCAGTAACAACTCTATCTGAAACATTGACAAATGGCATTAACGTTGTGTCAAACTCGTCTTGATGTGGTAATGCAGCATCTTCATGTATATTTTCTTTCATGTATTTTTCGATTTTTTCGATACGCTTCGCTATATCATTAACCGAATGTTCTAAACGCTTAATTCTTGTGTCAATTACGGCTTCAAAGTTATGCAGTATTTTACCAAACGATTCACTAAAACTATACATGTTAGCGAGCGAACTATACTTGTATAACATGTTGTTTTTTTAGATTGTGGGGGGACAAACCCCCTGATTGCAGACAAGGGGGAGGCAAATTCGCGTCCTCCTCCATTATTGAAACTGCACATTTTCCATATATAGAATTTTAGATAACAGTAAAATGCCCGGTAAACGAGCAATTGACAAGCGCGTGCCTTTTACTGTTGACGATTTATTTGCATCAGAAGATGAGCGCATTTATGCACTTGGCTTTGTTACATCGATTCCCCTATGTAAAACACCGATTTTAGATGTGTTATGTTATGACAAACCATATGATACCCTACATTTTAAACGAATGTTTGGCAATCTAATGAAGGGAAAACAGCAGTATTTCGGTAAATATGATCGTAAAACGAAGAAAACACGGGGTACTGTTGGAATTAATGATTTATGCGTTGTTGAATTAGACCATTTAGGATGCAAAACTGCATCTGGTATGCCTAAATGTCATCTACATTATCGTATTGATTCTTCAGACGAAACCCGTAGATTTGTTGCAAATCTTAAATCGTCATCAAAACGTGATTTAACACCAACACAATTAGCATTTCTTGATAAAATTCATGACGAAATTGTTCGCCGTGAATTTGCCGGTAAATGTGATACTTCAAGTCGTGCTGCCATCGGCGAATATGAATTTATTCTTGATTCGGATGACAAGATTGAAGCACACATTGACGACCTACCACCCGGAAAATGTCGGATGGGAGATATTACAGATGATATGATTGATGATATGATTGATGATATTTAAGCGAAAATATTGAACATATCGATTTTTAATGTATGCTAACATAACAATATCATGGCATTCACATTATCACCGATAATTTTAGATGCAGATGATACAAGCAGAAGTTGTTTCAAGCATTATAAACTGTTATCTAAAATTAATATGGCAACTAGTCTAAATCGGTCGAATTCATGTTTGACAATTGTAATTGGTGATGCAGATTATGATATTATGTTGGAACATAATGATTATCAAATATTAAGTAAATTAGGTATCGTATCTGCTCCAAATGAATATGCTTCATTTCTCTGGTGCGATCCATTTTACTACATAGTTGAATACAATAGTCGCACACATTGCATTAATTGTCATACATATTTGGGCATTGAACCAGAGAAAATAGATGTTTCATTTGGTTTGCGAAAAATGTATAATGGCGCATATATTCTTGGATGTCGTGATGTTACCATTGTCGCAAATGGTAACATATGCAGATTTGATGCACTAAATGATTTTGTTGCAAAAAATTGTTATCCTGGTGATAAATTGTATGAACTATCACAAATATATCGTGGTCACAAACATGTTTATATTATAGCTAAAATCTTGAAATCTGCATCTTTCCAATTATATAATATATTAATTGAATTAGATGGGACAGTCCCTGTGGCATTTCATTATTTAAGTGGAAGTGCCTGCAAAATTAAAGCTGTTGGCAAGTATGTTTGTATTGTAACTACAACTACTATCAATGTATTCAAACATAGTTTACATAATTGTATATATTCAAATGAATGTCGTACTGATATATTTAATATTATTGGTGATTTGTTAGTTTACCCACATGTATATGAAAATCAAATTCGTGTTGTAAATATGAAAACGCGTCGTATGTATAGAGTCAATCTACCATATGTAAAACCCCCACATACAATACGTGAGTTTGTAGGAGATAAGAATTGGCATATTGAAGTTCATTGTTTATATGGAAGAACGTTACGAATACATGTACCACAAGCAATGTTGAATAATATGATCCGCAATGAACTGGCTGAACATATTGAAATATAATGATTTTTAATAAGCAACCAACTTAAAAATGAGTAAACTGAGATATTCCCCATTAATACTTAATTCTAAGGTTGAATATTCAACAGAACCATTACCTTCAAGGTTATCATTATATACGATTTTCACAAAATCTATTGGAATACTTAAGATATATGTTGAATTTTATAATTTTAGCATATGTGCTATACAAACGTGTAGTTACATTATTGAACATACATATTCTGCTGGTTATAAAATTATAACGAATCAATCACATGATGACGCTTATTGTTTAGTTGTTAGCCCAATTGATAAACGAATTATTCATTTCGATAGACACACAATGCATTTCTCTGAAACTATAATTGCAGATTCACATGATACAAATTTCCTTAAATGTTTGAATTCACATGAAAGTAGTATTGTTAAACTTGATGAAAATCGATTCTTAATTCACAATGAATGCATATATATTGTTAAAAATGGAATTATTAATCCTCTAAAACACATATTTGACTATATTTGTAGCATCCCAACCGCTATAAAATATATAAAGATAGAATATGTATTGAAAACACGTACCGGCGAACTGTTTACAGTTCGTGCAATCATTGATGGGATTGATACACATATGCTACTTGAATCGGACCGCGATGTAATTGTTAATATGATTTATTTGCACAATTCGCATACTGCAGGCACTGTAGTAGTTTACAAACGAAAATACATTTGTATTAGCGATTTTAGTGGATGTACTATATATAAATTCACATTAAACAAAGTATTTAGGACGTATACATGGCGAGAATTAACACAATTATTATATCAACCGCCCCACATATACTATATATCTGATGATTTTATTATATATTCGTATGCCAACGAAACAGACGGAAAAATACAATATTCGAACTGCGCATTAGATATGCGTACAAATTGCGTTTATACATACAACCCGTGCACAACAGTACATACTATTGCAAAGCGTATAAATCGCATTACATTGTATTTACAGCCAAATGTATATAATTACAATTGTCGTGAATCTTGTAAATTGTATCTACCTGTTCACATTCCAAACATTCGCGATGAATTATTTGATTGCGTCAATAATTAAAGATGTACCGGCCTGTTCCGAAATTAAGATACCGTGGAGTTCCGAAATTAAGATACATCCCGTTCTGGCTTTGCCAGAACGAGGTTAAAAGACCTGTCCACCTTTGGTGGACAGGTCTTACACTAAAAGTGTATCTTAATTTCGGTACTCTACGGTATGTCATAAATATTGATACCCTGAACATTTTTAAGATACACAAGAGAAATGCCCATTATTGATACAATTATCGCGAGAAAATCTGAAAGTGCATTTACTCTGTTTTCAACAACAATTGAACGTTATAATGACAGCGTTCGATTCATTGTCTCAGACGAACCCACAAAAATTGTACATATTTACAATGTTTGCCCATATAGTCCTCACTTAAATACGCTTAGTTTAGTGCAAGATAAATATTGTATTTGTTGTGTAATTACAGGATTTACATGGATTATGATAGTATTTGACGCGCAAAAGCATAAATTTACTAAGCACGTATTTAGTGCAAACAATGATACTTTTGTACGTATAAATCGCATGTACTATACAAACAAATTATTTGTAGTATATTCGACTGTTCCGCGAGATAGTTGCATTTATGTATTGAAAGATGGCATTGTTTCTTCAATATCGAATCTAATCCACGGCTATTTATCTACAATCGATGCACAGGCATTGTCAACAATTGACATTGTTGCAATGGGAGACACTCTGTTTGTTTCAATCGATTTTAAACATGGTACGTGTGTTATTGAAACAAATGGGGCTATAATTACAACACATGTTACATTACATGGTTATTGCACTTGTCAAATATTTGAGAAAAAATATATTTGTATGCAGGGAATTCTTACCGAATCAAAAATATTTATTCATTCACTTAAAAATGAATATGTGCGTGAAGAATTGAAAAAGATGCAAATAATACATATTATAAATAATTATATATTTGCCTGCGTTCATAATCATTACACACTATATGATATGTTAACAGATTGCATATTTAATTGTATTGTTGATAGCCCATGTATACATGTTTCATCATATCATAAACAATTAAAAATACAATATATGCGGCTTGGTGGTCCATCGTGTGCTACATTATCTGTGTTACCACCAAGACTACCACCACTTTTCCGCGACGAACTTGTTGCGATGGTCGACAAAATTGATTAGTGTTTTTATTGCATGGTGGCGTTTGCAAGTAATGTCGAAAGGCCCTGAAGTGTTACATTCATACAAAGATGGTTCGCAACTCGTCAAATTATCGCTTGCTGCGCTAATATCGCTAAAACCATGGCCTGGTCAACGTCTAATCGTTCCTGAACGCATCAATAAGTTATCTGAAGATGTTGGTGACAATATTTTAGATTTTGACCGTGATTTCAAGCTAATGAAATACAATCAAGATGATGTTGAATCGCCTATTTACATTATTGATGGTCAACATCGCATTGAAGTGATTAAGCGTTATTTTACGAAAAAATTAAGTTATACACATGCATTTGTGACCGCAACATTATATTCACTTGATAGTGAAGCAGATGCAAACGCGCTATTTCGTAAAATCAATGATGTTATGGTGATTGATGTCGAAGAAGACCGGACGTTGGAAATCAATAAAATCGTTGAAGATGTTGAAGAAGCATTTGGACGACAACATATTCGACCAGATAGAAGCCGCAGACCATATCTTAGTTCGGAAACGGTTCGAACATGGGTGCGGTTTCTATTTAGTTCAAAAAGAATTGGTGTTTCGTCCGAAAATATCATAGAAACACTTAGTGATGTAAATCTTGCAGAGTTTGAAAGATGTAAAAAAGCTACTAAACTACCATCGGAAAAATGTTTTGCGACAGCATTTGAGAAAGGATTCGTTTTGCCATGGACAACTCCTGAAGCATGGACAATTGCATTTGATGCTCTATGATTCAAGCATCTTTGACCACGAATCCCGCAGTAGTTTTTCAGCAATTGCTGCAGCATGCCCCTTATGTTTGTCAACAAGATGCTCTTCCAATACCATAGTAAGTTGTTCATACAAACAAGTCATTGCGGCTTTGAGGGTATCACCCTTGCTACTCAACGTGGAAACAACCTTGTTTTTGTTATGAATATCAATAAGACGGACACCTGTAATTGTTGCAGGCATATCATTATCATCGTTTGCATAAATGCGAACATCAGACAAGTCAATCTTCCACCCCTGAACAAACGTTAGTTTGCCATTGTCAAGCACAAATGCGCCAGCTCGCTTCAAATTTGTCTCCACGAATTCACGGGTAGCATACGTCTGAAACTCTTCACCGTAAACGGTGAAGAACGATACAATTTCAGTTTCATCATTAATCATTGCGTCACGAATCTCAGCCGTGGGAAGCTTTGCACAATCCATTTTTGGTTGGGTAAAGTGGCAGAGATAGTTAAATGCGCCATAATTAAAAAATGTATGTTTCAATTTTCCTCAGGATTTGTCAGGTAAATTGCATCAAGCGGCATAGTTCGACCCATTCTATATGCTCGTCCTATCACTTGATTCTCCGTTGCTGCACTAAGTTTATGATAAATAACAACATGTGTTGTTGCCAATAAATTCAAGCCTGCGCCAATAAATCGCGCATTTAGAAACAATACGCGTATTTTACCGCTTTCGAAATCATTTAGTGCATGTGAAATAACATTTATATTTCCGACAAGTACAGCCCAGCCTATGCCTGCATCACTGCACCGCGAGGAAAGTTCAATAAAACTACCATCATAATCCGAAAATACTAAAAATCGTCCTGTTGGGTGTTCTCCACATAATTTCATAAATGTATCAACTTTCGATAATTTTGCATCAGATGTATCAATATAGTTGATTTCCTTAGCATTTGTAATAAAATGCACATCTGTATTAATATTTTTAAGTTCTGCGCGACACATCGGACATTGTGGATTTACTACAATAGTTCGTCCTATACATTCTAAACATATAATTGCTCCACAACATTTTGTCATGACAGGACATTTAGGTGCATCTAAACAGATGCAACACGATTCTTCTTTGTGTGATTTAACGCGCGTAGTTAGCGTTTCAATGCGCGTTTCAACACGGGTTATTTCGTTTTGCACTTTTGCAATGGCTGCATCTTTTGCTGCTGCATCAACATATTCTGTTGCTTGTTTATATGCAAGTTTTGCTTGTAGATTATTTAATTCTCTCGAAAAATGTTGCGTTACGGCATCTATAATATCATCTTGTTCTTTCGGAACAATGCCAAGTGCTTTGTATACTCCACCTATATCATCAGCATTTAGCAAGCGACCCAAATTTTCGCTTAATAAATCTTTAATAATTGTATGTTTTGCAGAGGGAAGGCACGGTATAACTGTTTTACGCAATTCTGGTAAAGTAAATGAACTGTTAACATAATCTAAAGCATTGCGATGAATTAATTTCCAACGCACACCATTTGTTTCAGAAATACCAATGAGTTTTTGTATAAACGACGAATAACATCCTGTTATTGACGTTATTACACCAGGATTTTCCCGCAATTCAGTCAAAGCTGCGCAACACATATAAGTTTCTAACTGCGGCATATTTGATGTAATATATCGGTCAAAAGAACGAAATCCTGTTGGAAACATTAAATTCATGAATGATGCACTAATCAACCATATGAATGAATAATTTAGTGTCCATTTCAATGAACGATGTATTTCGATTGTATCGGCTTCATCAATAAATACACGTTTCCAATTGTGTGATGCTGCTTGTGAATTGTTCATCATAACTGGAAACATTGTGTTTGTTACTAAAGTTATGTCTGTATTTGCGATTTTATTCATTAATTCGGGCGATGAAGCCTCTTTTGAAAGCCGAATTGTGTGAAATGTTAGTGTTGTTTGTTCTTGAATATATTTTGCCCATTGACGAATTAAACTATGCGGAACAACAATGAGATTTGACCGCGACTGCGTTGGCATTTTTGCAGTACTTAATGTGTAATAATCTTGGCCATAATAGTAGTTTATATGTGTTGTTCCGACATTTATTGAGGGATTTGCTGCAATAAGTGCTAAACATGTTAATGATTTACCCGAACCGACTTTATCGGATATTATGCCGATTTTCGAATATAACTGAATGTCGCCGACTGTTACACCTGCGGTACTTTCATATTCAGCGCGAATTAGACCAGCAAGAAGTGTACGTTGATGCATCATTAATGGAAGCTTAATTGCTGCGGGTTGGTCTGCTATTGCCGATTCTGCCGTATATGAATTTACATGTATTTTATTGAAAAGTGCTATGGTTGATACAGTATTTTTAGCTAAATCATGGCGACTATGCATTTTATTTTATTGACTACTACAAGATTTACTTTATATTGGTCAGAAGGCTGCTACCGTCGTGTTCCGAAAACCAGTCTTGCATGTTGAAACCTAATTTAAAAATGTTGTTAATTAGTACTTTATTATCGGCACACTGAACACACTGGAGTACATACCACGCGCCTGTAAATCTCTCGTTGATTCTCAAAAAGCTTTTGCTTTGTTGAGACGTACCCGTGTTTTGAATCGCGTTTCTTTATGGCAACACGAATTACCATACATTACGCCAATGTATGCAATCAAGTCAAATGATAATCCTCATTTGGCTTCTTGGTTACATGGTGCTGGTGTTGGGTTTGACTGCGCCAGCGCACCTGAAATTAAGCGCGCACTTGCAACTGGCTCTACGAACATTATTTATGCTAATCCATGCAAAGCTGAATCACACATCATGTCTGCTATGGCAGATGGTTGTAATCTTACAACGGTTGATGATGTTGCTGAAATTCACAAATTAGTAGATATTGGTTATCGTGGTGACATTCTAATTCGTCTCAAAGTAGACGATGCAGCATCTAAAATGCCATTCAGTAAGAAATTTGGTTGTCCAATGACTTATCTTGAATCGGTTTTGGCTGCTGCAGCATCTGCTCTGGTACCGGTGCGCGGATTTTCATTTCATGTTGGCAGCGAAGCTGCCGCGGGTACTCAATTCACAAATGCACTGCATGATGCAGCCGCTGGGTTTGAATTGGCGAAAAAATATGGATTTACTCCTGACCATATTGATATTGGTGGGGGATTTCCAGGTGGAACTGATGTGGCCGCTTTGGCTAAGTTCCGGGAACATGCTACGGCAATTAGAGATGCAGCACCTCTATTTCCGAAAGGTGTGCGTTGGTTAGCAGAACCAGGTCGGTTCTTTTCTGCCAGTAGTACGATTCTTTTCGTTCGTGTTACTTCCGAAAGACCTTCATATAACTATCCAGGTTCACAAGTAATTACAGTTAATGAATCTACTTATGGTATGTTTTCAAACATTATGTATGATATGCAACGACCAAAATTTGAAAAAGTTGAGTTTAATTTCGAAGATACATTTGACTGTTCTGCACATACTGTGTCTGAATCTCTTGTACCAACCGTCATATTTGGTCAATCATGTGATTCAATGGACCTTATCGCTGAAGGTGTCATGTTACCTCGCATTAAACGCGGAGATTATTTGAAAATTGATAACATGGGCGCATATTCAGCTGTAAGCTGTTCCACCGGTTTTAACGGCGGATTTAATGGTTTCGAACGAACAGAACATGTGTTGGCTTAATGTGGAATTACATCGTACAATACTTTCCACCGCCGTTGATTGAATGGTAAATAAACATTTTTAGCTGGGCAACCTGGATCAGGACACGGCGAATCTTCTAAAAATTCCTGCGATGTTAGTAAATCGGTCATATGTTGCAAAGGTGATGTAGTTAAATATGTTGGCTTGAACTCATTTATTCCATATAGATGCAATTGTAATGCTAATCCTTTTAGGATTGGACGATGTAATAATACATCTGCGAGGTCAACAATTGGATCCCTGAAAATATACATATGTTCTTGTGTATTATCACTCAAACCAGGTGCACAAGCCATGTATATTCGATCCAAACCATTTACTCGTCCAATTAACAAATATGTATTTTCTGCTCGATTTTTACTTATTGCTCTGCGTAAATGAATTATAATTTGATTTGAAAGTGCAATATAATGTTTGAGTAATTTGTCTTTATCTGCATGTAGCAAATAATTATATACGACCGCTTTTGCATCTGGTATTCCAATGTCGATCATTGCATCTACAATTGGTTTGATTTGTGCATCTACACATACACGACTTCTAATTTTTGACCTAAATTTGCGCCGTTCAACACTGTTATTAATTGTATTTGCGGCTTCATTTGCGGCGATTTCATCGAAATTCATCCCAAAATTCATTATATCCACCTGTATCGTACATAGTTCATATGTTGAAATAAACGCATTTGCTACGTCTAACATTTTGTCAAGATATCGTAAAAATTCATCTGGTATATCTGCAAATAAAATTTTCCTAAACTCAATATCCATTTATTCTACAGTTAGAATCAATCTGCGCGCGTGCGTGCTCAAAAATTGACAACAACTTTTTAATGGTTAAGCAGTGTTATAATTACGCGAAAATGGAACATCAACAACGCTTTGGGAATCTTGCTTTATTTACGGACGATATTCCTGAAATTGCATCTCTTGCACCTGAAGAACGCGAATTCATTCAACATATGGTTCGCGCATGTACGCCTTTCAATCGCATTTATCGCGATCAAAATTACAAATATCTTAATACACTTATTGATGTGTTTGGACGTATCGCTGATGCAGATACACCAATCTCTGGGTCTGCGCGTATATATCACACATATTTGACACGAATGAATAATGTGTTTGACGGACATACATTGAAACAACCAACATTTAAACAATTGGCTGTTCCTGATATTACGCTGGAATCTCTTCGCGCAGCTGCAGCCGCCGTTTGCATCACTGATGCAGACGATGCAATTGTCGACTTGTTCAGAGATAAAGGTGCCGCGGTTGTTGATGGTTCAATTGACCGCAGTGAAAATAATTATTATGGCCCAGGAATTACAGATGCTATCTATAATAGCATCCCGGCGGATGCACGCCACATCAATTCACATTTTGAATTGGATGCTGCAGGCGTTTCACGCGATAATCCTTACAGTTGCACTGGTAAATATGCAAAAGAACTCCAGGAAGTTGTTCTACATCTTGATGCAGCAGCAGTCGTCGCGGCCGCTGCACTTGCGCATTTTGATGAAGCAACTGTGCGAAGTATCCGACTTCTCATTGATTACTTTCGTACTGGCGATGAAAGAGCCTTCCGTGAACATTGTCGTGCCTGGATTGCAGCGAACTCTCGTGTTCAATACACTATGGGTTTCATTGAAACGTATAATGATCCGCGTGGCGTAATTGGTGAAGCCGGAGCAGAAGTGTCAATGCGCGTAATCGATACGGCGCATCTTGGACCTTTATTACTTGAAATGGAACAACGTTTACCTGTTTTGCAAGAACACAAGCGCACAGCTGAACAAGTTGCAGCATCACGAATCAATGTGAACTTCAACAAGATTCTGCATGGTACGGGAGCTTATGGTCCTGGTGCGCGCACTGCTGCATATTGTTTGCCTAATTATGATGATATTCGCGCAGAATGTGGTTCAAAACAAATTATTTATATGAGTAATGGATATGATAAATTAGGAAACAAAGAATTAGCCGCGCGCATACGTACTCCGCGCCATAAGGCATTTATTGCGCAATATGATCCCGACAATCGTATACGGGATGATATATGGGATTTACAATGTTTGTTACATGAAACTGTTGGGCATGCAAGTGGTCGACTTGGTATTCGCGCTGACGGAGTTCCTGTCACTGCAGACTTATATGATTCTACAATGCCCGAACGTTCAGCATTAGAAGAACTTCGCGCTGAAATAAATGCACTTTACATGAGTGTGTTTGAAGTTGAAGCATTACACAAAGAAGGCCTTTACAAAGGATGGCTTGAACGTATTGGCATTGATATGCTTCGTGAACGTCTTATTTCCAAAATGGCTTCAACTGCACTGGGTCGATATAGTGGTCAAGCTGAAGGCTTTACTCGTGTAACTGGTGCGCATCCGCGTGCAAATGTTGTAATTATGAATTGGTTAATTGAATGTGGTGGTATAGCACTTGAAGAAATCGCTGTTGTTGATGGTTCAACCGATTATACTACATTTGAAATTGTAGTAAAAGATTTGGCGATTTGTATGGATGCAATTGGTCGCCTTTGCCGCTTAGTTCAAACTGTAAAATCAACGGCTGATGTTGCAGGTGTTACTGAATTATTCGAACATTATACGATGGGACCTGTGTCAATTGAACAAGGCAATCGTATTCGAACCGCATTAAAAACACGCCGCTTGGCAATTATGGAAGGAATCGAATGGACTGCCCGTGCATTCCCATTCTAAGCATATGTGCTTAATTCATCTTCAATTACCCAACATTTTTCTTTACAACGCGCTATGTATGCTTGTTCAACCCGCCAGTCATCCCATCGTTTACTATAGTCTGCAATACTTTCACCATCATTATGCAAAAGTTTTAATGGTGTATTTTCACAATTTAATATTTTAAGTGTTTCAGGCAGTATTGGAAGAACACTTAGTTGTGTATCTCCACAAAATAAACATATAAGTGTTTCAGGCAGCTCCGGAAGGACACTTAGTTGTATATTTTCACAATATAATTCTCTAAGTGTTTCAGGCAGCTCCGGAAGTACACTTAGTTGTGTATTTGAACAATCAAGCCATATAAGTGTTTCAGGCAGCTTCGGAAGGACACTTAGTTGTGTATTTGAACAATCAAGCTCTGTAAGAGTTTCAGGTAGGTTCGGAAGCACACTTAGTTGTGTATTTCCACAAGATAAACATATAAGTGTTTCAGGCAGCTTCGGAAGGACACTTAGTTGTATATTTTCACAATATAATTCTCTAAGTGTTTCAGGCAACTCTGGAAGAACATGTATGTTTGTATCTCCACAAGATAAACATATAAGTGTTTCAGGCAGCTTCGGAAGGACACTTAGTTGTGTATTTCCACAAAATAGTTGTGTAAGTGTTTCAGGCAGCTTCGGAAGAACACTTAGTTGTGTATTTCCACAAAATAGATGTGTAAGTGTTTCAGGCAGCTTCGGAAGAACACTTAGTTGTGTATTTGAACAATTAAGCCATGTAAGTGTTTCAGGTAGTTTCGGAAGGCTTGTTATATTTAACCAAGAGGCATCCAATATTCCATTTTGAATTGCGCCAATGCGCGACAATAGTTCAACCGTATCAGGTCCGTGCGCCATCTTTGCATCTACTAAAAAGTCTTAAGATACCTTTCAATTTTCTACAGAATAAATTGGCTTTATCAATTTATTCAAGAAAGAATTCGCCACAAAAAGTGGCGAATTCTACAATATCGATTAATTCATCTCTAATTTCCCCACATTTTTCATTACACCGCACTATGTATGCTTGTTCAGCCCGCCAATCATCCCATCGTTTACTATAGTCTGCAATACTTTCACCATCATTATGCAAAAGTTTTAATGGTGTATTTGAACAATCTAAAGAGTAAAGCTCTTCAGAAAGTTTTGGAAGAATGTGTAATTGTGTATTTGAACAGTGTAAAACTTTAAGCATTTTAGGAAGCTTCGGAAGGACGCTTAGTTGTGTATTTCCACAATTTAAATGTGTAAGTGTTTCAGGCAGCTTCGGAAGGACACTTAGTTGTGTATTTTCACAATTTAATATTTTAAGTGTTTCAGGCAGCTTCGGAAGGACACTTAGTTGTGTATTTCCACAATTAAGCCATATAAGTGTTTCAGGCAGCTTCGGAAGGACACTTAGTTGTATATTTTCACAATATAATTCTCTAAGTGTTTCAGGCAACTCTGGAAGAACATGTATGTTTGTATCTCCACAAGATAAACATATAAGTGTTTCAGGCAGCTTCGGAAAGACACTTAGTTGTGTATTTCCACAAAATAGATGTGTAAGTGTTTCAGGCAACTCTGGAAGAACATGTATGTTTGTATCTCCACAAGATAAACATATAAGTGTTTCAGGCAGCTTCGGAAGAACACTTAGTTGTGTATTTCCACAAAATAGATGTGTAAGTGTTTCAGGCAGCTTCGGAAGAACACTTAGTTGTGTATTTCCACAAAATAGATGTGTAAGTGTTTCAGGCAGCTTCGGAAGAACACTTAGTTGTGTATTTGAACAATTAAGCCATGTAAGTGTTTCAGGTAGTTCTGGAAGACTTGTTATATTTAACCAAGAAACATTCAATCTTCCCTCTCGAATCTCGCTAATGCGCGATAATAGTTTAATAGTATCAGGTCCATGCGCCATCTTTGCATTTGTTAAAAAGTCTTAAGATACCTTTCAATTTTCTACAGAATAAATTGGCTTTATCAATTTATTCAAGAAAGAATTCGCCACAAAAAGTGGCGAATTCTACAATATCGATTAATTCATCTCTAATTGTCCGACATTTTTTGTTACAACGCTTGATGTATGCTTGTTCAGCGTGCCAGTCATCCCATCGTTTACTATAGTCTGCAATACTTTCACCATCATTACGTTGAAGTATTAAAGGTGTATTTTCACAATTTAATATTTTAAGTGTTTCAGGCAGTATTGGAAGAACACTTAGTTGTGTATTTTCACAATTTAATATTTTAAGTGTTTCAGGCAGCTTCGGAAGGACACTTAGTTGTGTACTATAACAATACAAATATGTAAGTGTTTCAGGCAGCTCCGGAAGTACACTTAGTTGTGTATTTGAACAATCAAGCTGTGTAAGTGTTTCAGGCAGCTTCGGAAGGACACTTAGTTGTGTATTTTCACAATTAAGCAATGTAAGTGTTTCAGGCAGCTTCGGAAGGACACTTAGTTGTGTATTTCCACAATTAAGCCATGTAAGTGTTTCAGGCAGCTTCGGAAGGACACTTAGTTGTGTATTTGAACAATCTAAATGTTTAAGTGTTTCAGGCAACTCTGGAAGAACACTTAGTTGTGTATCTCCACAAAATAGATGTGTAAGTGTTTCAGGCAGCTTCGGAAGGACACTTAGTTGTGTATTTCCACAATATAATTCTCTAAGTGTTTCAGGCAACTCTGGAAGAACATGTATGTTTGTATCTCCACAAGATAAACATATAAGTGTTTCAGGCAGCGTCGGAAGAACACTTAGTTGTGTATTTTCACAATTAAGCCATCTAAGTGTTTCAGGTAGTTTCGGAAGGCTTGTTATATTTAACAAAGAGGTATCCAATATTCCATTTTGAATTGCGCCAATGCGCGACAATAGTTCAACCGTATCAGGTCCGTGCGCCATCTTTGCATCTACTAAAAAGTCTTAAGATACCTTTCAATTTTCTACAGAATAAATTGGCTTTATCAATTTATTCAAGAAAGAATTCGCCACAAAAAGTGGCGAATTCTACAATATCGATTAATTCATCTCTAATTTCCCCACATTTTTCATTACACCGCACTATGTATGCTTGTTCAGCCCTCCAGTCATCCCATCGTTTACTATAGTTATCAATATGTTCATCTGCATTGCGTTGAATTTTCAAAGAAGTATTTTTACAACAAAGGCTTTCAAGTGTTTTAGGTAACTTTGGAAGAACATTTATTTGTGTGTTATCTATCCATAAGTGTTTGAGTGTTTTTGGTAACTTGGGCAATCTTGTTATTTTTGTATATGAACAACTAAACATTTGTAAATTTTTAGGCAAGCCGGATTCGCGCAGCAAACCAAACTTTAGATCACATATTTGCGTACAATCACATGCGAATTCAATAGAATAAATTGGCTTAGCCAATTTATTCGGGGAAGAAAAAAGCTGCTAAAGCAGCTTTTTTCAATAAGGTTTTCAGGCAGTTTCGGAAGAATACTCAACTGTCCAAAAATATGGATAAAATCGCGAATGCAACTTTTTATGTAAACTCAGGGCAGTCACAAAAATTGAAACCAAAAACTCTCTTTGAAATCTATTTTTCATTATGTCAAAGAAGTTCTGGATTGAATCTATTTCACCAAAAATATCCAAAAAACTCTGGATCCCTTCTGAGTCACACAAAGGGCCGCCTTTACACAACT
>Ga0209916_1001233_pt1 | contig 24730 bp, 23 predicted proteins | sample ThiBio_1000_plan_FD_183956 | JGI IMG/M metagenome (GOLD analysis project Ga0209916, IMG submission 183956) | Wastewater bioreactor microbial communities from Cape Town, South Africa - Thiocy_solids_2 (SPAdes) | ecosystem: Engineered > Bioreactor > Thiocyanate-remediating > Anaerobic-Aerobic ... | reverse complement strand
CGTCGCCGGGCTGGTCGTCTCCTTCACCTTTGTGCTCTTCGCGCTCGTCTACGTGATCGACGCGCTTGGCCTGCCGAACGACCTGCTGCGCAACGTCGCGATCGTCGTCCTCTTCGGCTTCGGCATCGTCCTCCTGGTCCCGCCGCTGGCGGCCCGGGTCGAGGCCTTCGGCTCGCGCTTCGCGGGCCGCGTCGGCGTCAAGGCCGAGGGCGACGGCTTCTGGGGCGGCGTCGGCCTCGGCCTGAGCCTCGGCGTCCTCTACGCGCCCTGCGCCGGCCCGATCCTCGCCGCCGTCCTCACCGCGTCGGCCTCGCAGCCCTTCAACGCCGGCCGGCTCGCGGTCGTCGTCGCCTACGCGTTCGGTTCCGCCCTCGTCCTCTACCTGCTGATGATCGGCGGCCGCAAGCTCGCCGCGCCGCTCGCCCGGCGCAGCGGCGCCTTTCAGATGGCGATGGGCGGGGTGATGGTGCTGGTCGCGTTCGCGATGTGGCAGGGATACGACACGAAGTTCCAGTCGAACGTCACCGCGAGCCTCCCCTCCTGGCTGACCAACCCGGCGGAAGGGATCGAAAAGAGCCACTCCGCCCAGATCGCGCTTGCCGAAATCCGCGGCCACGGCGGCCACGGCGGGCTCGGCCTGAAGGCGGCGGAAGCCGAAGGGGAACGGGAGATCGAAAAGGCGCGGGCGCAGCGCGGCCAGGAACCGCTCGGCGAAGTCGGCGAAGCGCGGCTCGCCGCCAAGCAGGAAGCGACGGTTCCGCTGAACGACATCGGCCCGGCACCCGAATTCACCGACACCCAGGACTGGTTCAACACCCCCGGCGGGGAGCCGCTGACGATGAACGGGCTGCGCGGCAAGGTCGTCCTCATCGACTTCTGGACCTACAGCTGCATCAACTGCATCCGCACGCTGCCCTACCTGAACGCCTGGAACAAGCGCTACGCGAAGGACGGCCTGGTGATCGTCGGCGTCCACACCCCGGAGTTCCCGTTCGAGCGCGAACCCGCCAACGTCGAAGCAGCGATCAAGACCGACGGCATCGAATATCCGGTCGTCCAGGACAACGAAATGGGCACCTGGAACGCCTACGGCAACCTCTACTGGCCCGCCGAGTACTTCGTCGACGCCAAGGGCGAGGTGCGTTACGCCCACTTCGGCGAGGGCGAATACGGCGAGAAAGAAGCGGTGATCCGTGAGCTTCTGGCGGAAGCCGGGCACGACCCCGGCAAGGCGCGCGCCGACGCCCACGGCATGGCGGCCGAACCTGGGGTGACGACCCCCGAGTCCTATCTTGGCGCCGAGCGCGCGGGGAACTTCACCAACGGCCTGATCGAACCCGGCCGCCAGACCTTCACGCTGCAAAAGCCCGGCGAAAACGAACTCTCCTACGGCGGCGAATGGACGATCGGCGAGCAACCGGTGACGGCCGGGAAGGGCGCCCGCCTCGACCTCAACTTCGGCGCCCGCCGCGTCTACCTCGTGCTCGGCTCGCCGGGGAAGCCGCGCCGGGTGAAGGTGATGCTCGACGGCAGGCCGATCGCCGCTGCCGACGACGGCTCCGACGTCCACAATGGCTACGTCAAGGTCACGAGCCAGCGTCTCTACAACCTGGTCGAACTGCCGAAAGTGGAACATCACGTGCTCGAACTCGTCCCGGAAGCCGGCGTGCAGGGCTATGCCTTCACCTTCGGCTAAGCCGCCGCCCGACCCGTCGGAGAAGACCGCCACGGTGCTCGTCGTCGACGACGAGCCGACGATCGTCGAGATCGTCGGCCGTTATATGGAGCGGGCGGGATTCGAGACCTACACCGCGCCCGACGGCTACAAGGCGCTCGACCTCGCCACCGAGCACCGTCCCGACCTTGTCGTGCTCGACGTGATGCTGCCGGGGATCGACGGCATCGAAGTGATGGAACGGCTGCAGGAGCGGCCGGGCCCGCCGATCGCGGTGATCCTGCTGACCGCGCGCGGCGAGGAGTCCGACCGCCTCGTCGGCCTGCGCAACGGGGCCGACGACTACGTCGTCAAGCCCTTCTCGCCGGCGGAGCTGGTCGCCCGGGTCGAGGCGGTCCTGCGCCGCACCGCGCCGCCCGTCGCCACTGAGGAGATGCCGCCGATCGTCCACGGAGCGCTGCGGGTCGAGCCTGCCTCGCGCCGCGTGTTCCTCGACGGCGAGGAGGTGATGCTCACCATGCGCGAGTTCGACCTGCTCGCCTTCTTCGCCGCCAACCCCGGCCGCGTCTTCTCGCGCGACCAGCTGATGGAGGCGGTCTGGATGGAGCCGTGGTTCGACGACACCTCGACCGTCACCGTCCACGTCCGCCGCCTGCGCGCCAAGCTCGGCGACGACCCCGCCGAACCGCGCTTCATCGAGACGGTGTGGGGCGTCGGCTACCGGTTCCGGCCATGAACCGCGGGTTCCCGGCGATGAGCCGTGGCCAGTGGCGCGCCGCGCTGATCGCGCTTGCGGCCTTCCTGGCGGGCGCCGCCGCGGTTGCGATCCCCAACCAGATGGGGTTCACGCAGGTCCTGCTGGTGCTGGCCGCCGTGATGGCGGCCGCGGTCGCCGCCGGCCTCGCCGTGCGCCAGTCGATGGAAGAGCGGATGCGCCGGCAGGTCGAGGAGGCGCGCCGCGGCCTCGTCGCCGCCGCCTCGCACGACCTGCGCACGCCGCTGGCCTCGCTGCGCCTGCTGGTCGAGGCGATCGACGACGGCGTCGCGGGCGAGGACCGCGACCGCTACCTCGGGGAGATCCGCACCCACGTCGCCGTCCTCAGCGACCTCATCGACGACCTCTTCGAGCTCTCCCGGATCGAGGCCGGCGACATCTCCTGGACGATGCGCCAGGTCGAGCTCGGCGACCTGATCGGGGACACCGTCGCCGCCTTCCGCGCCTCCGCCGAGGAGCGCGGAGTCCACCTCGCCGCCGAGCTTCCCGCCGAGAAGGTGGTCGCGGAGGCCGACGCGGAGAAGGTCCAGCGCGTCCTCTTCAACCTGATCCAGAACGCGATCCGTCACACCCCCGCCGATGGCAGCGTCACGGTGCGGGCGAGGGGCGGGCCCGGCGGGGTGGAGGTCGAGGTCGCCGACTCCGGCGAGGGCATCCCCGCGGCCGAGGGCGAGCGCGTCTTCGAGGCCTTCTACCGCGGCGACTCCGCCCGCGGCGAGGACGGTGCCGGCCTCGGCCTGGCGATCTCCCGCGCGATCGTCGAGGCCCACGGCGGCCGCATCTGGCTCGAAGACGCCCACCCGGGCACGCGGGTCCGCTTCACCCTCCCGGCCTGACTCGTTCCGCTGTTCTTTATGGACTCCTGGCGTCCAAAAGGAACAGCTGGCTAGGGCCAGCTCCGCTGGCTGTTCCTTTTGCCGACCTGTCCGGCAAAAGGAACAGCTGGGCGACGGCTACAGCTGCAGGCTCTTCAGCTGCAGCATCTCCTCGAGGCCGAAGCGGCCGTTCTCGCGGCCGTGACCGGACTGGCCGTAGCCGCCGAACGGCGCGGCCGGGTTGAAGGCGCCGCCGTTGATCTCGATCTGGCCGGTGCGCAGGCGCCTCGCCACCGCGACGGCCCGCTCCTGGTCGTCGGCCCAGACGCCGCCCGCAAGCCCGTACTCGGTCGAGTTGGCGATCCGCACCGCGTCGTCCTCGTCATCGAACGGCATGATCACGAGGACCGGGCCGAAGATCTCCTCGCGCGCGATCGTCATCTCGGGCGTCACCTCGGAGAAGACGGTGGGGCGGACGAAGTAACCGCGGGTCAGCCCCTCCGGCGGCTCGGCGCCGCCGGTGAGGAGCTTCGCGCCCTCGGCCTCGCCCGCGGCGATGTAGCCGCGGACGCGCTCGCGCTGGTGGGCGGAGACGAGCGGGCCGAGCCGCGTCCCGGGATCGAGCGGGTCGCCCGGCGTGAAGCCCTCGGCCGCCGCCGTCGCCAGCTCCTCGACCTCGGCGAGCCGCTCGCGCGGGACCAGCATCCGGGTCAGCGCGCTGCACGTCTGGCCCGAGTTGAGGAAGCACTTGGCGACCCCGTCGGGGACGGCGCGGGCGAAGTCGGCGTCGTCCAGCAGGACGTTCGGCGACTTGCCGCCGAGCTCCATCGCGACCGGCTTCACCGTCGCCGCGGCGAGCTCGGAGACGCGCCTGCCGGCGCGGGTCGAGCCGGTGAAGGAGACGAGGTCGACGCTCGGGTGCGCGGCGATCGCCTCGCCGACGACCGGCCCGATCCCGGTGACGAGGTTGAAGACGCCGGGCGGCAGGCCGACCGACTCGATCACCTCGGCGAGGATGAAGGCGTTCAGCGGCACCACCTCGCTCGGCTTCAGCACCACCGTGCACCCCGCCGCGAGGGCGGGGGCGACCTTGGCGCCGATCTGGTTCAGCGGATAGTTCCAGGGGGTGATCGCGCCGACCACGCCGGCCGCCTCGCGCAGCACCCGCGAGTTGCCGACCTCCTCTTCCCACCGCACCTCCTCGAGCGCCCCCGGCATCGCCGCGAAGTGGTTGATCCCGAGGCCGACCTGGATCATCTGGGTGAGCTTGCGCGGCATCCCCAGCTCCGCGGTGATCGTGTCGGTGAGCTCCTCGGCGCGCTCGCCGAGCCCGGCGGCGATCGCCGCCAGCGCCTCGGCCCGCTCCGCCCGCGGCGTCGTCGCCCACCCGTCGAACGCCGCCCGCGCCGCCTCGACCGCATGGTCGACCTCGACCGGCGTGCAGCCGGGAATCGTCGCGATCGTCTCCTCGGTCGCCGAGTTGATCACCGCCAGCGGATCGGCTCCCGCCGGCTCGACCCACTTGCCGCCGATGAAGACCTTGTCCCGCACCTCGATCCCCGCCGCAGTCGCCATCTCCGCTCCTCCCTCTGAATAGCTCGCCCGTGCGAGGACAAGCTAGCGCGTAGATCGGTATAGCGAATAAGCGATTATCGCGTATAAGCTATAGGTCGCTGATGGGACCGTTCGCGACCGTGACCAGGCCAAAGAAGCCCGCCGGCGAGCTTCTTCGGGAGGTCCGGACCGCATATGGGATCTCCCAGGGGCAGTTGGCAATCCGCGCCAACACGACGCAGTCGGCGATCTCACGGATCGAGTCAGGCAAGGTCTCGCCGTCGTTCGAAACGCTCCGGGAACTGATGCGATTGCTGAGCGCCGACCTATTACTCGACGTTGGGGCGCGCGATACCGGGGTCGACATGACCCTGAATGAAGGGAACTTCGACCTCACGCCTTCGGCGCGAATCGAGCGCGGTTTGGACTGGGCCGATCAAGTTCTCCGCACTCAGCGGCAAATAGTCGAAAGAGGGGGGGTGAATCGCGACGGCCCGGTGCCTTGGGAGGTCGTGGATCGACGCGGCGACAGACCTATCCTCGAAGCTGGCCCTCTCTTGGACGCCCTCGACCGCAGGGAGGTCGAGTTTGTTGTGATCGGCGGCGTTGCGGGTCTCGCGCACGGCTCGGCCTACCCGACCTACGACCTCGATATCGCCTATGCGCGCGACCCCAGGAATCTGGAGCGGATGGCGGCTGCGCTACGAGATATCGGAGTCACGTTGCGCGGCGCGCCCGACGATCTTCCATTTCAGATCGACGCCAAGACCCTGGAAACCGGGATGAACTTCACTTTCTTCACCGACTACGGCCCATTCGACATCCTTGGCCACGTCGACGGCATTCGCAGCTACGAGGAACTCCGAGCGCACGCGGAAGTCCAAGAGGTCGGTGGTATCCCCGTCCGGGTCGCCTCGCTGAATCACCTGATCGGCATGAAGCGGACGGTCGACCGTACGAAGGATCAGTTGATGGTCGAGGAGTACGTGACGATCGATCGATTGCACCGCGAATGGCGGGCTCGACACGGTGGCAACTAGCGGCGGGCGGCGAAGGGCGAGTAGGGGAGGTCCGCGTAGGCGGCCGCGCCGGGGCCGGGGGTCGCCCTGGCGTCGTGGGCGGTGAGGACCTGGCCGCAGGATTCGCAGATGCCGCGGTCGGAGACGGTGCCGCCGCAGCCCTTGTGGACGACGACGACCGGCGGGCCTTCGGGGCCGGGGGTGTAACGGTCGCCCCAGTGCATCAAAGCCATCAGGGCGGGCCAGAGGTCGAGGCCCTTCTCGGTGAGGAAGTATTCGTGGCGGGGCGGGCTTTCCTGGTAGGCGCGGCGCTCGAGGATGTCCTCGTCGATCAGGCGCTGGAGGCGGGCCGAGAGGACGTTGCGGGCGATGCCGAGGGACTCCTGGATGCCGGAGAAGCGGCGGTTGCCGTTCATCACGTCGCGGACGATCAGCAGGGACCAGCGCTCGCCGATCGCCTCGAGTGACTTGGCGAGCGAGCAGGCCTGGCCCGGATAGTCGTTGCGAAGCACGGATGTGATCTTCTCACACAACGGTTGCATCACAAAACCGAGTCGGTTAGGGTCGGGACCCATGCAGGTTGCATGACGAAACCAACAGCGCTGGGCTGTTCCTTATGCGCCTATGAGGCACAAAAGGAACAGCTGAACGGAGGCGACATGAGGTTTACGACCAACAGGCAGAAGCATCGGCGACCGCACACCCCGCGGATCGCGATCAGCCAGGACGAGATCACCGCCGACCTGAACTACCGCGGCGGCGAGCCGCGCCGCGCGGGCTCGGGGGCGCCGACCCGCCGGGGCCGCCGGTGAGCACCGCCGAGTCCGCGACCCGCTCGCGGACCCTGGAGTGGTCGGATCCGGTGGCGACCGCCGCCGCCGGGGCGGAGATGGCGGGGCTCGACTACCTGCGGGCGGTGATCGCCGGCGAACTGGGCCGCCCGCCGATCTCGATCACCATGAACATGGAGGTGGTCGAGCTCGATGATGGCCGCGCCGTCTTCGCCGGCGAACCGGGGGAGGAGCACTACAACCCGATCGGGGTCGTCCACGGCGGCTACGCGGCAACGATCCTCGACTCGGCCCTGGGCTGCGCCGTCCACACCACGCTGCCCGCCGGTGTCGGCTACACCTCGCTCGGCCTCGAGGTCAAGTACCTGCGACCGATCAGCCGCGACACCGGCCGCATCCTCTGCGAGGGCACCGTCGTCCACCGCGGCCGCCGCCAGGCGACCGCCGACGCCCGCCTCACCGCCGCGGACACCGGCAAATTGCTCGCGACGGGGACGTCGACGCTGATGATCTTCGGGGGGTAGGGCGGCTGCGAGAGGGTCAGGGCGGGGGCTGGCGCCTGGAAGGGATGGGGACCCGCAAGCTGTCGCCCGGGGAAGGGGCGGGGCCTCGCAAGCTGTCGCCCGGTTAGGGACCCGCCCCTCTCGCCACGGCCCGGGCAGGCTGTGGCCGTGGCGAGAGGGGCGGGTGTGCGGAAGGTGTGGAGGAAGGCGCGCGGGAGCGTCACGGGAGTGCGACGGGAGTGGCACGGATCCGTGACGGGAGTCAGACGTCGTCACAGAGATGCCGGGAACTCCACGCTTCCTCCCGTGTTGTCCAACACCGACCTACGCGCTGCGTGTATTGACCCCCCTATAGGGGCCCTAAATCACGCAGCGCGTTTTCGACCCCTCCATTCCGGCCCGAAATGGCCCTCTGAGGGCCGGAAAGTGTGACGTTCCCGGCATCTTCGTCACGGATCCGGCCGAGGTGTGGAGGCTCCCCGACCCGATCGTCACGTAAGTCCGACTTCGCGACGTCCCTGTGCCGGCTTTTTCACGGAAGCCTCACGTCCTGGGCTCCTCATGGGGGTCACAGCCTGCCAGGACCCCCATGAGGAGCCCAGGACCTCCGCAGCGCCCCGAAGTGGTGTGGACGGCCCGGCCCTCCGGGCCCGCCCGACCTGGCCCCTACTCGACCAAGTCCCGAACCAACTGCACCAGCAGCCGCACGCCATAACCGCTGCCGCCTTTGCCGGTGTAGGCGCGGTTGACGTTCCAGGCGGTGCCGGCGATGTCGACGTGCGCCCAGGGCGTGTCGTCGACGAATTCGCGCAGGAAGGAGGCCGCGGTTATCGAGCCTGCCTCGCGCTTTTTGGCGAGGTTGGAGAGGTCGGCGACCGTGCCCTTCATCATCTCCGCGTACTCGGGGTGGAGGGGGAGGCGCCAGACCAGCTCGCCGGTCTCCTCGCCCGCCGCGGAGAGCTCGCCCGCCAGCTCGTCGTCGTTGGAGATGACCGCGGCGTAGGTCGAGCCGAGCGCGATCAGCACCGCGCCGGTCAGCGTCGCCAGGTCGACGACCCGCTCGGCGCCGAGCTCGATCGCGTAGGCGAGCGCGTCGGCCAGGATCAGCCTGCCCTCGGCGTCGGTGTTGTTCACCTCGACCGTCTTGCCGTTGTACTGGGTGATGACGTCGCCCGGCTTGACCGCGGTGCCGGAAGGCATGTTCTCGGTCGAGGGGACGACCGTGACCAGGTCGACCGGCAGGCCGAGCTCGGCGATCGCCGCGGTCGCCTCGAGCACGGCGGACGCGCCCGACATGTCGAACTTCATCTCCTGCATCCCGGCGCTGGGCTTCAAGCCGATCCCGCCGGTGTCGAAGGTCACTCCCTTGCCGACGAAGCCGAGCGTGGGACCGGAGCCGCCGCCGCGATAGCGGAGGACGATCAGGCGCGGCTCGACCGGGCCGCCCTGGCTGACCGCGGCGATGCCGCCCATGCCCTTGGCGCGGATCGCGTCGCCGTCCAGGATCTCGACCGTCACGTTGTCGTTGCCCGCCGCGATCTCCTCGGCGCGCCGGGCGAGATCCTCGGGCTTGGCGAAGTTGGCGGGCGTTTCCTGCAGGTCACGGGCGCGGTTGGCCGCCTCGGAGTAGACGCGCGCCGTCTCGACCGCGCCGGCCAGCTCCGCCGGCCCGAGCAGCGTCAGCGACTCGAGGCGGGCCTTCGGCTCGTCGTCCTCGCCCGCCCCTTTGAAGCGGTCGAAGCGGTAGGCGCCGAGGATCGTGCCGGTGACGAGCGCCTCCGCGGCCGCCTCCTCGTCCTCGAAGGACGGCGGCGCCCAGGCCAGCGAGGTCGCCTCGAGCCTCCTCGCCTCGCCCGCGACCAGCGCCGCGAGCACGCGCAGCTTCTCCGCGTCGAGCCCGTCCCGCTCGCCCAGCCCGACCACCAGCAGCCGCTCCGGGCCGCCCGGGTAGAGGCGCGTCATCGCCTTGTAGGAGCCCTTCGCATCGGCGGCGCCCGGAGCCCCCGCGACATCCTCGGGAAGCGCCTCGCCCTCGTAGAGCCCGACCGCGACCAGCGCCGCGTCGGCATCGTGCAGTGACCTTTGTCTCACATCGACGTTCATCGGGGCGCGAGTCTAATCAGGCAGGAAAAGCGGCTGATGTCGCTATCGTCCCGAGCGGCGAGGCGCCCGTACTGTCGGGCCGCATAAAAGGAGAGGAAAGGCCTAGATGTCCAGCTCAGTGATCCTTGGTACCGCGCGCACCCCGGTCGGCAAGATGGGCGGTGCCCTGTCTTCGGTCGAAGCCCCCGAGCTCGGCGGCATCGCCATCGAGGCGGCGCTGGAGCGCTCCGGCGTCGGCCCCGAGCAGGTCCAGCAGGTCATCTTCGGCCAGGTGCTGCAGGCGGGCCAGGGGCAGATCCCCTCGCGCCAGGCCCAGATCAAGGGCGGCATCCCGAAGGAGGTCCCCTCGGAGACGATCAACAAGGTCTGCGCGTCGGGCATGCGCACGCTCGGCCTCGCCGACCAGGCGATCCGCGTCGGTGACCTCGACATCGCCGTGACCGGCGGCATGGAGTCGATGAGCAAGGCGCCCTACCTGCTGCCGAACGCGCGCTTCGGCTTCCGGATGGGCGACGTGCAGGCGCTCGACGCGATGACCCACGACGGCCTCACCAACTCCTTCACCGGCAAGCAGATGATCAACGAGGCCTCCGAGGTCTCGAACGAGCTCGAGATCACCCGCGCCGACATGGACAAATTCGCGGTGCGCTCGCAGCAGCTCGCCGGCGAGGCGACCGAGGCCGGCCGGATCGCCGAGGAGATCGTCCCGGTCGTGGTCAAGGGCCGCAAGGGCGACACGACGGTCGAGGTCGACGAGGCGCCGCGCCCGGAGACGACGCTGGAGACGCTGTCGAAGCTGAAGGCGGTCGGCGGCGAGGGCGCCACCCACACCGCGGGCAACGCCCCGGGCGTCAACGACGGCGCCGGCGCGATCGTCGTCGCCTCCGAGGAGTGGGCGGAGAAGGAAGGCCGCAAGCCGCTCGCCAAGGTGCTCGCCTACGCGACCGTCGCCGACGACTTCGCCTACCTCGCCCGCACCCCCGGCAACGCGGCGCTGAAAGCGCTGGAGAAGATCGGCATGCAGCCGGGCGACGTCGACCTCTGGGAGATCAACGAGGCTTTCGCCTCGGTCGCGATCGGCTCGATGCGGATCCTCGGCATCGACGAGACCAACGTCAACGTGAACGGCGGCGCGATCGCCTTCGGCCACCCGATCGGCGCGAGCGGCGCCCGTATCGTCGGTGCGCTCGTGCATGAGCTGGGACGGCGCGGGGGCGGCCTCGGCGTCGCCGCGATCTGCTCCGGCGGCGGTCAGGGCGACGCGATCGTGCTCGAGGTCGCCGCGGCGTAAGCCGCGCGCCGCGGTCGGGGCGCGAAGTCGATGAGCAAAGCCGCGGCGTTTTTCGATCTCGACAAGACCCTGATGGCGGGGTCGAGCGGCATGCAGTTCGCGCGCGTGGCGGCGCGGGGCGGGATCGTCTCGCGCCGGCAGCTCGCCAGCTGGGGCGTCGAGCACCTGCGTTACCGCCTGCGCGGCACCACCGACGAGAAAACCGGCGAGGTGCTGCGGGTCGCCCGGGAGCTGATCACGGGCGTGCCCGCGACGACGATCGAGCGGATGGGGCCGGAGGTGATGGCGGCGATCCTGCCGCGCGTCTACCCGCAGATGCTGGAGGAGGTCCACGCCCACCAGGACGCCGGGCGGCCGTGCTTCATCGTCAGCGCCGCCGGCAACGACGTGGTGGAGACGCTGGCGACGGTGCTCGGCATGGAGGGCGGCATCGGCACCCGTTACGAGGTCGACGCCGCGGGCAACTTCACCGGCCGCCTCGACGGGCCCTTCGTCTACGGCCCCGGCAAGGTCACCGCGATGGAGGAATTCGCCGCGCGGCACGACATCGACCTGAGCGCGTCCTACGCCTACTCCGACTCGCTGTCGGACCTGCCGATGCTGCGCGCCGTCGGCAACCCGGTCGCCGTCAACCCCGATCCGCCGCTGGCGGCGATCGCCAAGGAGGAGGGCTGGCAGACGCTCCGCTTCGAGCGGCTCGGCCGGCGGCTGACCGCGGTCGCGGTGACGATCATCGCCACCGTCGCCGGCTTCGGCGCCTCCCGGGTCGCCGCCCACCGTCGCCCCGCCCCGCGCCGCTTCCCGCTCCGGCGCGGCGGATGAGCAGGCGCGCCTGGACCGCGTTCGCCGCCGTCGCCGTCCTCTGGGGCCTGCCCTACCTGTTCATCAAGATCGCCGTCGACGGCGGCATGACGCCGCTCGACCTCGCCTGGCTGCGGGTCGCGCTCGGCGCCGCGGTGCTGGTGGCGATCGCCTGGCGGGCGGGGACGCTGCCGAGCCTGCGCGGCCGCGGGCCTTGGCTGGCCGCCTTCGCGCTGGCGGAGATCGCCGTGCCGTTCCCGATGCTGGCGGCGGGGGAGAAGCACGTCGCCTCGGCGACGGCGGCGATCATCATCGCCAGCGTGCCGCTGATCATCGCCCTGCTCAGCCTGCGCTTCGAACCGGGCGACCGGCTCGGGGGACGCGGTGTCGTCGGCCTCCTCCTCGGCTTCGCCGGCGTCGGCGCCCTGGTCGGCGTCGACGTCTCCGGCGACAGCGGCGAACTGCTCGGCGTCGGCGCGGTGCTGGTCGCCGCCGTCGGCTACTCGATCGGCCCGCTCGTCCTCAACCGCAAGCTCGCCGACCTCGACCCGATCGCGATCATGGCCGCCTGCCTGACGGTCGCCACCGCGGTGCTCGCCCCGTTCGCGGTCCTCGACCTGCCGGCCGCCACGCCCAGCGCCGGCGCCTTCGCCTCGGTGGCGGTGCTGGGCCTCTTCTGCACCGCCCTCGCGCTGGTGCTGATGGCGGTCCTGATCGAGGCCGCCGGTCCCACCCGCGGGTCGATCGTCACCTACATCAACCCAGTGATCGCGCTCGCCCTCGGCGTCGTCTTCCTCGGCGAGGAACCGGGCGCGGGCGCCCTCCTCGGCCTCGCCCTGATCCTGGTCGGCTCCTGGCTGGCGACGGTCGCGCCGCGCGCTCCGCAACCCGCACCGCAGAGCTCGGTCACGAGCGAATAAGGTCTGTCGCTGCCATGGAGGCCGCCACCGCCCGCAAGATCCGCGTCGTCGTCGCCAAGCCCGGCCTCGACGGGCACGACCGCGGCGCCAAGATCATCGCCCGCGCCCTGCGCGACGCCGGCATGGAGGTCATCTACACGGGCCTGCACCAGACCCCCGAGCAGATCGCCGAGACGGTGATCCAGGAGGACGCCGACGCGGTCGGGCTCTCGATCCTCTCCGGCGCCCACATGACGCTGGTGCCGAAAGTGGTCGAGCTGCTGCGGGCCCAGGGCGTCGACGACGTGCTGGTGACGGTGGGCGGGACGATCCCGGCCGATGACATCCCCGAGCTGAAGAGGCTCGGCGTCGCCGAGGTGTTCACCCCGGGGGCGGGTACCGACGACATCGTCGACTTCATCCGCGAGGGCGCGAACGAGCGCCACGCCGCGGGCGCCTGAGCCGAGCGGCGATGCCCTGCCTAAGATAGGCGGGGTTCCTCCTACTTCGCCTACACGGATCGGTGCACAGGTCCGCGCGAAGCGGCTATAGTCCTTGATTGACTGGTCAGTCAACCGGCTGAACCGCTAACATGGCCGGCCGCGACGGGGCCTATGCAGACGCAACCCGCGGCCTTCTTCGCACACCGAGAACCGTTCCCCAAGGAGGCTTGAACTTGAAGATCTGCGTCCTGGTCAAGGAGGTACCGGACGCCGCGGTGCAGAAGCGCATTGATCCGAGCACGATGCGCCTCGATCGCAGCGGCGAGAAAAACCTCAACCCCTTCGACACGCACGCCCTCGAGGCGGCCATGCAGATCAAGGAGGGTGGCGCGATCCTGGTCGAGGAGGTCGTCGCGGTGACCATGGGTCCCGATTCCGCCGTCCGCGCGCTGCACAAGGCCGTCGCCCTCGGCGCGGACCGCTCGGTCCAGCTGACCGACGACGCCCTCGCGGGCTCCGACGTCTGCGCCACCGGCTACTCGCTGGCGAAGGTGCTCGAGTCCGAGAGCCCGGACCTGGTCCTGCTCGGCCAGCAGTCCGATGACGGCGAGTGCTACACGATCGGCGCGGTCGTCGCCGACCACCTACAGATGCCCTCGCTGACCCAGGTGATCAAGATCGACGTCAACGACGGCAAGCTCCGCTGCGAGCGGCAGGCCGAGTACGGCTACGACACCGTCGAGATCGAGCTGCCGGCCGTGATCAGCGTCGGCGACGCGATCAACGAGCCGCGCTACCCGTCGCTGAAAGCGATCATGGGGGCGAAAAAGAAGCCGCTCGACAACAAGGGCGCGGGCGACGTCGGGATCGACGCCTCGCAGGTCGGCGAGGCCGGGTCGAAGACCAAGGTGCTCGCCCTGAACCCGCCTCCCGCCAAGGAGGCCGGCGAGATCATCGAGGACGAGGACACCAACGAGACGGTCGAAAAGATCGTCGCCTGGCTGGACGAGAGGAAACTGATCTAGATGGCAGGCATCCTGGTTTACGCCCTCCACGACGACGAGGGCAACTTCAACAAAAACTCGCTCGGTGCCATCTCCGAGGCCGCCAAGCTCGCCGGTCAGATCGGCGGCGAGGCGTCCGCGCTGGTGGTCGGTGACGTCGCCGACGACGCCGCCGCCGGGCTCGGCAAGTACGGCGCCGCCAAGGTCTACCGGGCCAAGAGCGTGCCGGAGGGCCTGGCCCAGCCGATCGTCGACGCGATGGCCAAGGTCATCGGCGACAACGGCATCAGCTACGCGCTGTTCGGCGGCGGCCTGCTCGGCTTCGAGATCGGCGCGGGCCTGACCGCGCGCCTCGGCGCCGGGGTGACGATGGAGGTCACCGCCGTCAAAGTCCAGGACGGCAAGCTGGTCGCCGAGCGGCCGATCCTGCAGGACTCCGAGATCGCCGACGTCGGTTACGTCTCCGAGCCCGGCATCATCATCGGCCGCCTCAACGCGTTCGACACCAACGAGACCGGCGGCACCGCCGCGGTCGAGGACGTCGAGGTGGAGCTCTCGCCCTGGTCGACCAAGGCGACGATGGTCCAGCGCGGCGAGCAGCGCGGCGCCGACGTGAACATCGAGGACGCCGACATCCTGGTCGGCGGCGGTCGCGGGCTCGGCGCCGCGGAGGGCTTCAAGCTCGCCGAGGAACTCGCCGAGTCGATGGGCGGCGCCGTCGCCGCGACCCGCGCGGTCGTCGACGCCGGCTGGTACCCCTACGCGGCGCAGATCGGCCAGACCGGCAAGACGGTCGCGCCGAAGCTGTACCTCGCGGCGGGCATCTCCGGCGCGATCCAGCACAAGGTCGGTATGCAGAACTCGGAGAACATCCTGGCGATCAACAAGGATCCGAACGCTCCGATCTTCGAGTTCTCGGACCTCGGCGTGGTGGGCGACCTGCACAAGATCGTCCCCAAACTGACCGAGGCGATCAAAGCCAAGAAGGGCGGCTGAGCTTCGGCTCAGTCACCCCTTCGCCCCTCAGGAGGAGCCCCAGATGCCGGCAGTGCCACCCAGTGAGTTCCCGCCGCCGTTCGATTCGAACTCGGTCATCGGTCCGCCGACCGACGCGCCCGAGGACCGGATCGAGGTCGGCATCGCGATCGTCGGCGGTGGCCCTGCCGGCCTCGCCTGCGCCAACAAACTCATGCAGCTGCTCGAGCACGAGCCGGAGCTGACCGAGAAGCTCGGTGAAGTCCCGGTCGCCGTGATCGAGAAGGGCAAAGTGGCCGGGGCGCACCTCCTGTCGGGGGCGAACGTCAACCCGTCGGCGCTGGAACGGCTCTACCCGGATCTGCCGCCGGCCGAGTGGCCGCCGGTCTACCAGGAGGTGACGAAGGACGCGACGTACCTCCTCACCAAGACCAAAGCGTTCCCGCTCAAACCGACGCCGCCGAACTTCCGCAAAGAGGGCACCTACACGCTCTCGGTGTCGAAACTCGGTCGCTTCCTCGCCGAGAAAGCCGAAGAGGCGGGCGTCTACATCCTCACCGAAACCGCCGCGACGAAACTGCTGGTCGAGGACCGGATCGTCAAGGGCGTGCGCTCCGGCGACCGCGGCCGTGGCAAAGACGGCGAGGAGCTGGCGAACTTCGAGCCCGGCTCCGACGTGATCGCGAAGGCGACCGTCCTCGCCGAGGGCACGATCGGCCACCTCAGCTACGCCGCCTACGACTACTTCGACCTGCACGGGGCCGACCCGCAGGCGTGGGAGCTCGGGGTGAAGGAGATCTGGGAGGTGCCGAAGCCGCTCGACAAGGTCATCCACACGATGGGCTGGCCGCTGCGCTGGGGCGGCCGCTACAAGGAGGCCGGCGGCTCCTTCCTCTACCCGATGGGCGAGGACAAGGTCTGCTTCGGCCTGGTCGTCGGGCTCGACACCACCGACGCCACGTTCAGCGTCCACGACGCGCTGCAGCTGTGGAAGACGCACCCCTTCATCAAGAAGATCCTCGAGGGCGGCAAACGGGTCGGCTGGGGCGCCAAGACGATCCCCTCGGGCGGCTACTGGTCGATGCCGAAGCGGCTCACCGTCCCGGGCATGCTGATGGCCGGCGACTGCGCGGGCATGGTCAACATCGCCGAGCTGGCGGGCGTCCACTACGCGATGCACGCCGGCATGTACGCGGCGGAAGCGATCGTCGACGCGCTCAAGCAGGACATCGACGCGGTCAACTTCGAGGCCTACGACGAGATGATCCACAAGTCGGAGATCGAGAAGGACCTCTACGAAACTCGCAACATGAAACAGCCGCTGACCAAGGGCATGGTCTTCGGCGGCGCGATGGCCTCGGCGATGGTGGCGACCAAAGGCCACTTCCCCGGCGGCCACTGGAAGGTCGAGGGCAACGCCGAGGTGCCGGTGGAAATCGGCAGGGCGGGCGACAAGTACCCGAAGCCCGACAACGAGCTGACCTTCGACAAGCTCGGCTCGGTGTTCCTCTCGGGCAACGCGACCCGCGACGACGCCCCCAACCACGTCCGGATCCAGACCCGCGTGCCCCGCGAGGTCGCCCAGACCTGGGTGTCGATGTGCCCGGCGCAGGTCTACGAAATCCCCGAGGACCAGCTGGCCAATGGCGCGGCCGAGGTCGACGTCCACGTCACCGCCTCCAACTGCGTCCAGTGCGGCGCGATCACCGCCAAGGGCGGCCGCCTGACCCTCCCCGAGGGCGGCGACGGCCCGCTGTACCAAGAGACCTGACCCTTTAGTTCCAAAGGTTTTGCATTCCGCGCACCACGCGCGCGGATTTGGCGGGCAGCATCCGAAAGGTGCTGCCCGCTTCGTTTCTATCCATCGGTGACCTGACCTCGATTGCGGGTGGTCTCGCGGCGGCGATCGCTGTCGGGGCCTTCATCGGCCAGGTGTCGGTGAGTTTTTCGTCGAGTGCCGACTCGTTTCGCCGCCGCCGCATCGCTGTCGGTGGCCTGATCGGTCTGGGTCTGATGATCGGACTCATCCTCCTGTCCGCAAAGTCGAGGTAGCGTCGAGTCGATGACCGAAATCCAGGCGTACATAGTCGATTTCGTCGTCGGCCTGATCGTCACGCTGGGTGCGGTCGTGCTGCTCGAAGCGCTCGGGGTCGGCGACACCTGTCAAGGTGTCGTGGCCATGCTCGGGTTGGTCGCGACCGCGTGGATGGTCGGCCCGATCAGTGACCACTACGAGCGCAAGAAGGTCGACGGCGAGGACCGCCGCGAGCGCTGAGCGACCCGCTCGCCGGCTAGGCTCGCCGGATGCTGGCGCTGGGGATCATCTGCGCGATCGGGGCCTCGGCGCTCTACAACACCTCGATCGCGCTGCAAGCGTTGGAGGCGCGGGAGGTGGGGCACGAGCACGCGCTGCGGGTCTCGCTGATCGGGCGGCTCGTCCGCAACCCACGCTGGCTGTTGGCGACGCTGATCGGGCTGCTCGGCTGGCCGCTCGAGATCGCGGCGCTGCTGCTGGCGCCGCTGACCGTCGTCCAGCCCTGCCTCGCCAGCGGGCTGGTGCTGCTCCTGTGGCTCGGCGTGACGCGGCTGGGGGAGAGGCCCGGTCGGCGCGAGTACGGCGCGGTCGCGGCGATCGTGGTGGGCGTCGGCGGGATCGCCTGGGCCGCCCCCGAACGGACGACGTCGAACGCCGGGACGGTGCCGATCGCGATCGCGCTGGCGCTGGTGGCGATCCCCATCGTCGCCCCTTACGTCCTGCGCGGGTGGCGGAACGCGGCGGGGACGCTGGCGGTCGTCGCGGCCGGCTTCGGCTACGCCTGGACCGCGATCGCCTCGAAGCTCCTCACCGACGAACTCGCGGCGGGCTCGCTCGCGGTCGCGGTCGTCTGGCTCGCCACCGCGGCCGCCTCGGAGGGGCTCGCGCTGCTCAGCGAGATGAGCGCGCTCGGGCGACGCCCGGCGACGCGGGTCGCGCCGGTGATGTTCGCGGTCCAGGTGGTGGTGCCGGTGATCCTGGCGCCGCTGATCTTCGGTGAGTCCTGGTCCACGACCCCCGGCGGCGGGGCCGCCCTGGTCGTGGCGATCCTCCTGGTGCTGGCGGGCGTCGTCTCGCTGGCCGGCTCGAAGGCGGTCGGCGCGGTGATCGAGTCCGCTCATGCGGAGGAGTAGGGGGGTGGGTGGCCGTCGGGCGGGGGTCCGTGGGGCCGCCGGCCGTCCGAGGGAGGTCCTGGGCTCCTCATGGGGGTCCTGGCAGGCTGTGACCCCCATGAGGAGCCCAGGACGTGAGGCGTTCGTGGGAGAGGCGGCACAGGGACGTGAGGAAGTCGGACTTCCGTGACGATCGTGTCGGAGAGCCTCCACACCTCGGCCCGATCGGTCACAGAGATGCCGGGAACGTCACACCTTCCGTCCCTCAGAGGCCCTTTTCGGGCCCCAGATCAAGGGCCCGGAACGCGCTGCGTGTTTTAGGGCCCCAATAGGAGGGTCAATACACGCAGCGCGTAGGTCGGTGTTGCACAACACGGGAGGAAACGTGGAGTTCCCGGCATCTCTGTGACGACGTCGCACTCCCGTCACGGATCCGTGCCACTCCCGACGCACTCCCGTGATGCCCTCGTGCGCGGTCCTCCGCACCTTCCGCACACCCGCCCCTCTCGCCACGGCCACAGCCTGCCCGGGCCGTGGCGAGAGGGGCGGGTCCCTAACCCGGGCGACAGCTTGCGGGCCCCCGTCCCTTCCTGGGCTCCCCCGAGCCTCCCCGTCCCTTCCGGGCTCCCGCCCGAGGCCCCCGTCCCTCTCAGGCCCGTGATCGAGCCGGCCCGGCCAGATGACTGGTTCTGCTCATTCTGGGGAGCGAATCTGCCGAAAAGAAGGAAGTCCACGGAATTCGAGGCGGGCGCGGTCCTCAAATGAGGTCTTTCTAAAGGTTCGCCTCCGGTTCCGCTGCTAGCCTTGCGCCGCTTTCGGCGAGGACCGACATTTATTTCCCGCCGAAACAGTTTCCAGACTTTTTCCCAGCACCACTCAGAGAAGGAGCCACCGTAGGCGCCGCCGAGACATCCCTGCCCGACGTGACGAAGTTCGCGATCGGTTTCGACCACCGCGACCGTCCCCGCCTCTTCGAGCTGTGGACGGAGGTCCTCGACTCCGAGCAGTGGTCGGAGGGCGCCAAGCTGGCTGCCTTCGAGGAGCGCTGGGCGGAGTGGAACAAGCTGCCGAGCGTCGGCCTGTCGAGCTGGGCGGGGGGCGCGCTCGCCGCGCTCGAGTTCGCGGGCGTCAAGGGCGAGACGGTCCTCTGCCCGTCGAACACCTTCATGGCGACGCCGCTGGCGGCGATCGGTGCGGGCGCCCAGGTCGAGTTCGTCGACTGCCGCAAAGACGACCTCTGCATGTCCTTCGAGGACTTCGAGCGCAAGGCCGAGCGCCATAAGCCGCGCGCCGCGATCCTCGTCCACGTCGGCGGCCACCTCTCATTTGACTCCAAGGAGATCGCCGCATACTGCCGCGACCATGGGATCTTCCTGCTCGAGGACTGCGCCCACGCCCACGGCGCCGACTGGGACGGGGCCCGCCCCGGCAGCTTCGGCGACGCCGGCGTCTTCTCGCTCTACGCGACCAAGACGATCTCCACCGGCGAGGGCGGCGTGCTCGTCTCCGGGAACGAGGAGCTGGTCGAGTACGCGCGCAAGTTCCGCAACTACGGCAAGTTCGACCACCAGGTCGACGGGCTCAACTTCCGGATGAACGAGTTCACCGCCGCGCTGGCGCTGGTACAGGCCGAGCGCATGGAGGAGATCGTCGCCTGGAAGAACGACTACGCCAGGGAGCACCTCGACCCCGTCCACCCGGCCCACCTGGCGCTCCCCGACGGGATGACCTCGGGCTTCTACAAGTACATCGTCTTCGAGGAGATCGAGAAGAGCACCGGCAAGGTCTACGACCAGCCCTGCCACCGCATCATGGGCCGCTCCGACGAGTTGCCGAACACCGACTGGGTGGCCGAGAACCATTGGTGCGTGCCGCTCTACTACCGCCCGGAGAGCCGCGCCGCGGCTCTGGCCGGCAAGGAGGAGTGAGGGATGAGGGTCCTGGTGACCGGCGGTGGAGGCTTCATCGGCTCCCACGTCGTCGACAAGCTGATGGCGAGGGGGGTCACCCCGCGGATCTTCGACCTCAGCGCCTCGCCGTACCACTCGCCGCTCGAGGTCGAGACCTTCACCGGCTCGATCACCGACCCGGGCAACCTCGACCTGGCGATGCGCGACTGCGATGCGGTCATCCACCTCGCCGCGGTCGCCGACGTCGGCCACGTGCTCGCCGACCCGGTGCTGGCCGAGGAGGTCAACACGCGCGGCACCCTGCAGGTGCTGGAGGCGGCGTGCCGGGCGAAGGTCGGCCGCGTCGTCTACGGCTCGACCACCTGGGTCTACAGCGACTGCCCCGAGCAGGAGGTCGACGAGGAAACCGCGATCCCGGCGCCGCGCCACCTCTACACCGCGACCAAGCTCGCGGGGGAGACCTACTGCGCCGGCTACTCGGAGCTGTACGACCTCGAGTACACGGTCCTGCGCTTCGGCATCCCCTACGGCCCGCGCGCCCGCGCCGCCGGCGTGGTCGCCAAATTCACCGACCTCTCCTTCGAAGGCAAGGCGCTGACGATCGCCGGCGACGGCTCGACGACCCGCAGCTTCATCTACGTCGAGGACCTCGCCGACGGGATCGTCGCCGCGCTCGCCCCTGCCGCCGCGGGCCGCACCTACAACCTCTCCGGCGACGAGATCACGACGATCCTCGAAATCGCCGAGCGGGTGCAGGAAAACGTCGACACCTGCGAGATCACCCACACGCCGCCGCGCCCCGGCGACTTCCCGGGCAAGACGATCTCCAACCAGCGCGCCCTCGACGAGCTCGGCTGGAAAGCCGAGACGCCGTTCAAAGAGGGCGTCCGCCAGTACGTCGAATGGGTCAAGTGCACGACCCGCCCGCCGGACCCGATCCCGGGCACGAAGCCCTCGCTGAACGGCAACGGGCACGCGGCCGGGGCGCTGCTCGCGGGCGCCTCGAAGCCCGGCGAGGCACGCGAGCCGCGCGTCCTCGTGCTCACCGCCGACATCGGCGAGGGCCACGACCTGCCCGCCCGGATGATCAAGGCCGACCTCGAGAAGGAGGTCCCCGACGTCGAGGTGACGATCGACAACGGCCTCGAGGCGATGGGCAAGATGATGTCGGCGGTGGTGCGGGGCGGCTCACGCTTCACCTTCCGCCGCGCCCCCTGGGTCTTCGACGTCCAGTACTGGCTGATCGCGAAGTTCGCGCCGACCCGTTGGCTGGCGATGCAGCTGATGTACCTCACCGGCGCGCGCGGCCTGCTGCGGCAGATCGCCGAGCACGAACCCGACGTGATCATCTCGACCTACCCCGGCGTGACCGTGGTACTGGGGATGCTGCGCGAGAAGCGCCGCCTCGACATCCCGGTGCAGTCGGCGATCACCGACCTCGCCGGGCTGCGCTACTGGGCGCACCCGGGGGTCGACCTCCACTACGTCACCCATCCGGAGTCGATCGAGGAAGTCGAACGGCTCGTCGGCCCCGGCCGGGTCGAGTGGACGCGGCCGCCGATCTCGCCGGAATTCCTCTCCCCGCGCACCCGCCGCGACGCCCGCGAGGCGCTCGGCGTCGACGCCCACGTGCGCATGGTGCTGGTCTCCGGCGGCGGCTGGAGGGTAGGCGACCTGGAGCGGGCGATCGAGCTGGCGCTCGACGACGGCGAGACCGAAGTGGTCTGCATCGCCGGGCGCAACGAGATCGCGCAGAAGCGGCTCGAAACCCGCTTCGCCGACAACGAGCGGGTCCGCGTGCTTGGCTTCACCGACCAGATGAGCGACTGGATGGCGGCTGCCGACGCGATGGTCCACGCGACCGCCGGCCTCACCGTGCTCGAGGCCCACATCCGCGGCTGCCCGGTGATCTCCTACGGCTTCTCGGCCGGCCACCTGCGCGCCAACAACGCCGCCTTCGAACGGTTCGGGATCGCCGAGGTGGCGCGCTCCGACCACGAGCTGGAGACGACCCTCCGCCACGTCGCCGGTGAACGGCAGTCGCCCGACTCCTCCTTCGCCTCGCTTCCGTCGATCGCCTCGCGGGCGCTCGCGGTGCGGCCGCGGGTACGCCAGGAGCCGGTCTGGCGGCTGCGCACGGCGCGGGCCGTCGCGGTCACCTGCCTGGCGGTGATAGCGGTGGTCCTGGTGATCTCGGCGGTCCACCGCGAGAGTCCGCTGAAGCCGCTGACCCCGGTCACCAGCCGGATCCACTTCGGCCCCGACACCGACACCCAGCCGCAGGCGACCCAGGCGGCGAAGAAGCTCGGGCCGGCCGAATCCTCGCGCGAAGTCGCGAACGAAACCGCCGAAGCCGAAGCCACTCCTTGAGCAGGAGCGGCCCGGGTCCGACCCCGGCGCGTTCGCACTTTCCCGTACATAGGACGGGAAAGTGCGAACGCGCCGGAGGGGGCGGAGCCGCCGCGCGTCGCGGCGCCGGCGCGGGGGCGCTCGCCCTCGCCGTCGCGATCCCGCACGCGGGGCCGGCGCTGGCGCCGATCGTCCCCGCGGTCGGCCGGCGACTCCCGGTGGTGCTTCGCGACGAGGGCAATCCCGGCGTCGCGCTCACCTTCGACGACGGCCCGCACCCGCAGGGGACCCCGGCGGTGCTGGAGATCCTCCGCGACTTCGGCCAGCGTGCCACCTTCTTCCTCGCCGGCGAGCAGGTCGAGCGGCGCCCGGCGCTGGCCGCCGAGATCGCCGCCGCCGGCCACCGGGTGGAGCTCCACTGCCACCGCCACCGCAACCAACTGCGGCTGACCCCGCGGGCGCTGCTCGACGACGCCGAACGGGCGCGGGCGGCGATCGAGGAGGCGACCGGCCAGGCGATCGCCGACTACCGGCCGCCCTACGGCATCTTCAGCGGCGCCGGCCTCGCGGCGATCCGCTCGCGCGGCTGGCGGCCGGTGCTCTGGTCGAAGTGGGGACGGGACTGGACGCGCCGGGCGACCGCGGACTCGATCGCGCGCAAGGCGACCGACGGGATCCGCCCCGGGGACATCGTCCTGTTACACGACGCGGATTTCTATAGCGCGCGCAACTCGTGGGAGCGCACCGCGTCAGCTCTGCCGAGAATCTGTGACGAGCTGGCGACGCGAGGCCTGAAGTCGAGCGTGCTTCGCCGCTGAACCGGAGGCGCGATGGTCCACTCGTCGCAGCCCGCGAAGGCTTCGTCAAGCAGCCGGGCCATCGTGCTGCGCGGCCGGTCCTGGTCGAAGATCTGCTGAGACATGGCTCTCCGTCCTCAGTAGGGGTTTGAAGAAGATTCACCCCCCGGTCGGACGAAAAAGTTGCAGTTTGCGGATTTTGCGAACAGTTGTTCGAAGAGCTGCTATGAGGACGGCGCAAAGTCGGCAATCGCCGTGGCGAGCCGATCCGGCTGATCGAACGGTACGAAGGTGGCCGAATCGGGTATGCGAACCAGTTTCGCACCTCCGACTTCGGCGGCGAGCCGTTCGGCATAGCTGATCGGGAAGAAGCGGTCGCCGGGGGCCCAGGCGAGGAGCAGCGGGAATTCGGAGCCGCGCAGGCTCGCCGCCGCGGCCAGCGTGTGCCGCTTGTCCATGCCGCGGGTGACCTTGCCGAGGTCGCGGCGGATCGCCTTGTCGGCGATGCCCGGCCTCGCCCAGGACTCGACCAGCCCGGCGGGCGGCTTGGTCTTGGCGAAGGGGCGGAAAGCGGTGCGGGTGACGGCCGGGAAGCGGAAGGGGAGGGCCAGCATCGTCACGCCGCCGGGCAGCTTGGCCAACGGCGGCAGCGCCTTGAAGATCCCCGGCGGGAAGTTCTCGTGGGTGTCGCAGTTGGTGAGGACGAGGCGGCCGACGCGGGCGGGGCGGCGGGCGATCAGCACCTGGCACATCGCGCCGCCGGAGTCGTTGCCGACCAAGGTGACGTCGGTGAGGTCGAGCGCCTCGAGGAAGCCTTCGATGATCGTCGCGACGCCGGGCGGGGTGAGGTCGGCGTCGGGCGCCATCGCCACCTGCTGGGCGCCCATCGGCCAATCGGGGGCGATGCAGCGGAAGCGGTCGGAGAGGGCGTCGACGACGCCGTCCCAGAGCCGGCCGTCGACCAGGAAGCCGTGGACGAAGACGATCGTCGGCCCCGATCCCGCCTCCCGATAACGGATGATTCCCTGCGGAATGCGGATCTCTTTTGTGTCAGCCATTTGGCCATTAACGTACATACACCATGCATGAAAGTCAACCGAGTCGTAAACCCCGGCGTTCGCAGGCTGAGCGCACCGAAGCCACGCGCAAGGCGCTGATCGGGGCCGGGCGGGATCTCTTCGCCGCGCGCGGCTACGACGACGTCGGCGCCGAGGAGATCGTCCGCGCCGCCGGGCTCACCCGCGGAGCGCTCTATCACCACTTCCCGAGCGGCAAGCCCGCGCTGCTGGAGGCGATCTACGAACGCATGGAGGCGGAATCGACCGAGCGCGTCGCCCACGTCGTCCTCGACTCCGAGATGCACAGCCCGCTCGCCGCGATGAAGGCCGGCGTCGCCGCCTTCCTCGACGAGTGCGCCGAGCCCGGCTTCCAGCAGATCGTCCTCCACGACGCCCCCGCCGTGCTCGGCTGGGAGCGCTGGCGCGAGATCGCCGCCGCCAACGGCCTCGGCCTGATCGAGGCGAGCCTGATCGCCGCGATCGAGGCAGGCGAGATCCGCCCCCTCCCGGTCAAACCGACCGCCCACCTCCTCCTCGGCGCCCTCGACGAGGCGGCGATGCTCCAGGCCCGTTCGAGCGACCCCGCCGGCCGAGCCGAGGTCACCACCGTCCTGCTGGCCTTGATCGACAGCTTCGCGGTGCCGTTGCCGAGGTAGGGGGTTCGGGGCGCTTGCGGCCGTCCGAGGGTGGTCCAGGGTGTCCTGGGCTCCTCATGGGGGTCCTGGCAGGCTGTGACCCCCATGAGGAGCCCAGGACGTGAGGCTTGCGTGGGAGAGGCGTCACAGGGACGTTGCGAAGTCGGACTTCCGTGACGATCGGGT
>Ga0209916_1001232_pt1 | contig 24779 bp, 17 predicted proteins | sample ThiBio_1000_plan_FD_183956 | JGI IMG/M metagenome (GOLD analysis project Ga0209916, IMG submission 183956) | Wastewater bioreactor microbial communities from Cape Town, South Africa - Thiocy_solids_2 (SPAdes) | ecosystem: Engineered > Bioreactor > Thiocyanate-remediating > Anaerobic-Aerobic ... | reverse complement strand
GGCATCATCCCCCAGGGCCGGAAGGACTGGCCCCGACGGACCTACGAGCAGATCCTCTGGTTCAGCAAGACGACTCGCCCGTTCTGCGCCCCGCAGGCGACCGGCAGGCCGTCGAAGCGGTTGGCCTTCGGCCGGAACCGCTGGTCGGAGTGGACCCCCGGTAAGCCGGGCGTCACGGCGGGAATCGCACGAGTCCCCGACGTGTTCATCGCCCATTCCGGCCCGGAGGATCGTGGCTGGCCGCACCCGGCGAGGTTCCCGGTCCAGCTCGCCGAGCAGCTGATCGAGACGTTCTGCCCGCAGGGAGGGGCCATCCTGGACTGCTTCGCCGGGAGCGGCACCAGCCTCTACGCCGCCAAGAAGCTGGGCAGGGCCTACTACGGATTCGACCTCGTGGGCGAGTACTGCGAGATGGCCCGCCGACGGCTGGCCACGCTGGACGAGCCGGGCGGCCCGATCACAGGCTGATCGACCGCACCCTGATCGGCCCTCCCGAGCGGACACGGGTCGGGCCTCGTCCTCACCGTTGTCAGGCCAAAACGATTCGGGGCGCAGCCCCAACTCGTTGCGAGGCACGGACTCGCAAGGGGACGGACTGCGCCTTTGTTTTACATCTGCAACAGGAAAGATTTCATGTGCGAGTCGAAGCGACGGTTTCCCAATTTGGGAAAGCAGCGACCCCTCCTCCGTTATCCGGGCAGCAAGTGGCGGCTCATGCCCCGCTTCATCGAACTGTTCCCGCCGCACCACGATCACTACGTCTCGGTGTTCGGCGGCTCGGGGGCCGACATCCTGGCCAAGCCGCCCGCCCGCATGGAGACGTATAACGACCTCGACGACCACGTCTACACGCTCTTCGCCGTGCTGCGAAACGAGGGGCAAGCCGAGACGCTTCGGGATAGGCTGACGGTCACGCCGAGGCACATGCGGGTGTACCGGGAGGCCCTGGAGATCCTCGCCCGGCCGATCACCGACCCGATCGAGACGGCCTGGGCGGTCCTGGTCGTCGCCCATCAGGGACTCTGCACCTCCCACCCGTCGCTCCAGGCGCCGTCCCAGTTCGCCGTGATGCGGAAGCCCGGCACCGACCGGCGCTGGCTGACGTTGCCCGAGCGGCTCTCCCACGCCGTCAGGCGGTTCCGCCGGGTCACGATCACGCAGCTCGACTGGCGGAAGGTCGTCCGGCGATGCGACTCGCCGACGGCCTTCTTCTTCCTCGATCCGCCCTATCACCCGGACACGATCGAGTGGCGGCTCTACGGCAGGGAGATGTCGTCGGAGGAACACCGGGAGATGCTGGACATGCTGAACTCGATCGAAGGACACGCCATGCTCTGCGGCTACGACCATCCCCTCTATCGGGAGCGCCTCGTCGGCTGGAGGCGGGAGGAGTTCGGGGTCCGGGCCTCGATGTCCACGAAGGAGTCGAAGCCGCCTCGGACGGAGGTCGTGTGGATGAACTACGACGAGCGGGGCCGCAAGATCGGAGGTCGATGACCATGAGCGTCGGAGAGATGCCGGAGGGGATTCCTGGCGAGGATTGGTCGCTCGACGACCTGGCCCGCTTCTGCGGCCTCGCCCTGCGGAGGAGCGCCGAGGACATCTGGAAGATCGGCCGGGCCTTGGCCATCGCCCAAGCGAAGCACAAGGCGGGCGACGGTTGGCTGAGGTGGCTCGCCGGGAACATCGCCATGAGCAAGTCCTCGGCGTACCGGCACATCAAGGTCGCCGAGAAGTTCTCGCTGGAGCAGGTCCGGGCGTCCTCGCCCAAGCGGATCAGGCGACTGCTCGACGAGGCCCGGCGGGGCCGTCCGGGCAAGGAAGAGGCCGTCACCGCACTCGGGAGTGGCGATCGGGCTGTCCTCCCGCTGGGTGATCGCCAGGACGAGGGGGACGAAGATCCTCCGTCGCCCACGACCAAGCGACGACATCTCCAGAATGAGCGATCGGGGCCGGTGGGCGAAAGGAAGCGACAGGACCGTCAGGCCGGCGAAGCGGGCCGAGGCGATGCCCGAGACGACGACGGGCGACCGGCCTGGGCCGTCGGAGACGAGGGGGTCGAGTACGAGGAAGTCATCAACGACCTTTCCGGCCTGCGACGGTCGTTGGCGACGGCCCTGGAGATCATCCGCTTCCAGCCTCCGGGGCGGTCCCACGGGGAGAAGCTGAGGAGGGAGATGCAGGAGGTGTCCGTCCTCATGAGGAGGTTGGCGAGATGCGTGTCTTCCCGCCGGGAGGAGGTGGCGTGACGACGTGTCACGCCCGGTGGCCTGGCCGGGGAATCGGGCCGAGGTCGCCGGTGCGGTTACCCGGAGAGCGTCCGGCCGGACGAGGCGGGTAGCGACGACGCCAGGCCGTCCCTTCCGTCCTCGATCGCACCGTCCAGTCCGAGGAGCGTGTCTCTGGATCTGGTTATGAGGATGCCCCTGACGCCCGATGAAGGCGACGGCTTATTAGCCGACGGCATACCGGAGTACAAAAGTGGTACGGGGACGGGCCTCCACCTGGGTGGGCTTCGGCTGATCGGGAAATCGTTATCAGCGGCCGGGGCAACGGGATGGGGGCCTGGGCGAAACCCAGGGGAAAGCCTGCGACGGGAGTGGTCCTGGACCCAGGACAAGTAGTCCCTCATGAAGCCGTCGACCCCCGCTTGGGAGGCGGATCTCCGGCTTAGCGCAGCTTGTCTCGGTGCTGAGGGTCGACACTCTTCGCCCATGCGTCTTCGCCTTTCCTTGCCGAAGGCAAGGATTCCGTTCCTGGCCCCCGCAGGGGGCGTCGGGGTCTTGAAGGGAAGTCCTGAGTAAAGTCATAAGAATAGTCTTAATTGTGACAAGCAAGACGCATCGGGCGTCAAAGAAGCCGCATGACGTGCCAAAGAAGCCGCATCGAGAGCGTCAAACAAGCCGCATGGAACGATGCGGCTTGTTTGGCGCATCCTGCGGCGGCCGTCAGCATCGGACCTGCCTGGCGACCTGCTTCACCTTGTAGATGAGCAGGTCCACGGACGGGCGGCCGGGCATCTTCGCCTTGGCCCTGTGCTCGGCCTCGGCCCTGGTGAAGGCGTCGAGGAATCCTCCGGTCTGGAAGTAGAACCAGATCTCGTTGGGGCCTGGGAACAGCGGCAGGGTGCCGATCAGCAACTTGGTGATGTCCTCGTCCGTGTACCTCGCATTCGCCAAGGTCTGCCGGTGAGCCAGGATGGCGGGGATGGCGTCCTCGATGTCCATCCTGCGTCCCCTCCCTTCGAGGCACTGGCGGACGATCTCCGCCAGGTCGTAAACGGGTTCGCTGGCGGCGGGCCGAGCCCCGCCCCTCGGCCCCTTCCGGGGCGTGGCCGTCTTGCGCTCCCGCCAGAGTTCGAGGGTCTCGACGGACGGGTAGCCGAGGGCGAAGCCGTTGCCCTTCGAGTTCACGAGGTCGAGCTTCTGGAGCAGGGCGAGCCCGGACGCCACCGTCGGACGGCTCACGCCGAGCAAGACGGCCAGGCCCGCCCGAGTCTGGCCGTGGAGCCCGCCCTTCCAACCGGCGAGGGACGCCATCAGGAAGTACAGGTCGCTGGCCGATTGGGTCAGCCGGACCGCCTCGCCCGCCGCCTTGCGCCTGACCCCCGGTGCGATCGTGTAGACCCTGTAGGTGGCGAGCCGCCGGTGCCAATCCCCGTCCTTGTCCTGCTTCCAGCCGAACCACTCCCTCCGATCGCCGGTCGGTTCGATCGCCTCGTAGCCGCCCTCCACCTTTCGGGCCAGTCCCTCGGCGACCAGCGCCTCCAGGTGCCTGGGGACGCCCCGTGCCTTGCCGGTCCGCTTCCCGGACCTGCCCCGCTCCAGCCCGGTCCTCCTGGCGATCAAGGTTGGGATGACGGGCTTCCCGTCTCGGGCCTTGTAGACCAGGAAGGAGTAGACTTTGACGACATCGTTGGGGAGGCGGCACTTCCTCCCGGTCACGACCCTCGGGATGAAGCGCTTCCCCTTGAAGAAGCCCTGATTCTCCTTCGGGCTCAGGCTAATAAGCATGGATATCCTCATTCTGGATTGTTAAGACGCATGGCGGGCCGGGTCACGGCTCCACTAGAGGAGCCGTGACCCGGCCCGAAGAGTTCGAGTCGGTCCCTTCGGACCGTGCGCTAGTTCCCCAGGGACTCGCCCGATGCCTGGGCGAGTCCCTGGGGGTCCGAAGTACAAAAATTGGAGGGCGGGTCGTCCGCTCAGCCCCGAGCGGCCGATTCCAGCAGCCCAGCGATTATCAACGCCTTCGCCCTGTCAGCCGCCCAGGCGAAGACCTCGGCGTCCCCGTCTCGAACCTCGTGGCCGGACTCCCCGGCCCGGACCACCTCGAACGGCGGCGTCAAGGCCAGCCCAACAGTCGGTTCGGGCTCGCCGACATCGGCGTCCCGTCCGACGACGGACCAGTCCGGCTCCGCCTTGAGCCGCCTCGCCAGCCTCGATACGTCCGACTCGCTGAAGAGCCGCTTGTTGGCGAGCCGCCGCTCGGGCTCCGGGGCCTGGCCGCTCGTGATCAGGTAGGTGATCTGATGCGGTCGGCGTCCGAGGATCTTGGCGACCTCGCCGAGGAGATATTGCTTCGTCATGGGGCCTCCTTGCCCGTATCTATCCGAGCGACCTCGGTTTTGAGACGCAAAATTGATTGCACGATCATACAATATTTCATGTTCGCAATCCATGGTCCCGACGGCCGTTTGATCGTCGCCATGTCCATGCGGGTGCGCCACTCCGGCAAGCTCGCCTACGTCTTCGTGGACGGCCGGAAGGTCGCCGCATTCACCACGATGGGCGAGGCGGCGAATTACGCCTGCTCGATCGCCCAGAGGGCCTGCGTCGAAGTGCCGGGGGCGGCCCCCACGTTCGATGAAGAATGATGTGCTGGGGAGGTCGTGCCTGCTGTCCCCGAGTATCATCGATGGACATGGCGTCTACCGCTCGGGCGGCGACGTGTGGGTCGCCGTAACGAGAGGGTCCGAGACATGAGGGGCGTGCGTGGGGGACGACGGCGGTTCGCATGGCTCGCCCTGCTCGCTGTGACGATCCTCCTGGGCCTCGGCTCCCGCCGCTTCGGGCCTCTTCTTCCAAACCTCGTCGCCGCCTACGCCGGGGACACGCTCTGGGCGACCGCCGCCTTCCTCGGCATCGGTCTGGCACTGACGAGGGCCTCCACGGGGCGTGTCGCCTTGCTGGCAATGATCTTCTCGGTCGCCGTCGAGGTCAGCCAGCTGTACAAGGCCCCCTGGATCGACACGATCCGCCGCACGACCCTGGGCGGCCTGGTCCTCGGCTTCGACTTCGTGTGGAGCGACCTGGCCTGCTACGCCGTCGGCGTCGGGCTGGGCATCCTAATCGAAGTGGCCACCCAGAACGGCCGAGCCGGGAAGACGGCGCTTTGACCTCGATCCCGACCGCCCCGGCCCTGACGGCCCTTTCCGGCGGCGAGCCCGACCGAGACGGCCCGCTCACCCAGCGGGGCTATTACATCACGTACATGAGGATGCCGCCCTACGACCACGCCGATTGGCTGCGGATCATCGACGGTATCCACGACGACGGCAGCAACACCCAGCTGCTCTGGGTCGCCGGGGCGTTCCGGTCGGAGAAGCCTATCGCCATGGGAAGTCGAGGGGTGGCACGATGGGATCAACGTGAAGATCCAGGTGTAGGATTGAGCGTCCGGTCTGTTGCGGGCTTACAGAACTCGCCGCAACAGCCCGGTCGAGTGCCCTCAACACTAACTTGCCGCCTTCTTCGAGGATGTAACTTTCTCGGCGATGAATCGTACCGCATCCTCGTTGTAGATGCTCGTGGTCCCCTTGGGGACTGCCCCCGTCGAGCGGAAGACCTCCTCCTGAGCCTTCGTGCGGAAACTGTAGGCAGCAAGCTTAGGGTTTTCCTTCAGCTTGAATTGCTTGATGACCTCGTTGATCTTGGCGGGCTTGATCGATGGGATTTTGGTTTTCACCCGGTCGCACAGTTCCTTGTAGCTCAGCGGGTATTGATCGAGCTTCGACTTGGGGAGAGCGATGGCGATGGTGGCCTTCTCGTCGTCCTGGTCGATCTTCACCGTCAGATCGGCCGGATCAGCGAACTTCTTGGCCGAGACGAGTTCGGCGCTGATCTCGCAGGCGAAGTAGAAATCGCCGTCCTTGGCAGCCTCCCGCTGGTCCAGGGCGGCGTTGCGGACGAGGTTCGCCACGACGGGAGGGGCTTTCTCCAGATCGAGCGTCTGTAGGGTCACGAAATCGTGAGCGAAAGCCAACGGCATGATGTAGAAGTTGTATTCGAGGAGGCTGCGGTCGAACCACTCGTTCACCAAACGCTGATAGTTCCTCAGCGAGGCGACTCCGAGCGTGTAGATGACGTACTTCAGGCTCCGGTTGTGGAAGAAGTGGATCGCCGTATCCCTAACCTCGACGAGCGAGGAGATGTTCTTCGAGATCTGGGTGTCGATGCCCAGCTTCCTCATGCAGCCGAGCAACTCGATGGTCATCGGATTGCCGCTGCGTGACTTGCGAATCCGCTTGCCGTCGTAGATGTACAGCGACCTCTGGCTGTTCCTCGCATCCTTGAGGATCTTCGCCTTGAAGAGGAGTTCCCAAGAATTCACCGCCAGGATGACGAAGGACTCCTCCCGGTATTTGAAGTCGGGCTTGTTGTAAACCTCGATGGCCGAGAGCATCGCCGCCACCGACTTGTCCAACATCTGCTTGCACAGAGCCTTCATCGTGGCTTGATCCGGTCGTCGTGGGGGCGGGAATCTGGTTGTGGAGGCAGGTACTTGGCGGCCTGGAGGACCGGATCAGCCCGTCTCGATGTCGGCCTTGAGACCCCGCTGCCCGAGCGACTCCTTGATTCCCAACTCGACGGTGTTCTCCCGGATGGCGGCATCGCCCTTGGCGACGATCGTCACGTCGCAGAGCATTTCGGCCCCCTCCTGGGCGAGCGGGTCGATCACCTCGTTGTAGATGTCATGCCAGTGCTCCCAGGGCACACGCATGCGGATGCGGACCCGGCTCAGGCGGCGTTCGCCCTCGACGATCTTCACCCCGCCGCCACCGCCTCCCGACCACTCGTCCTCGACGACCCCGGTGCCGCCGCCCACGGGGTTGGTCGTCCCGGTGGGCTTCGTGCCCCCCTCCGACTTCCGGTCCACGACCGGCTCGGGCTCGGGGAGGAGCGATTTGGCCAGGGCTGGCCTCAACAGCCAGGCCGACTCCGTGACCTCGCACTGGGAGGCCGTGACCTTGGCGTCGTCGAAGCGGATCGTGTCGAACTCCCGCTTCTCCCCATCGCCGAGGGCGTAGGCGAACAGGCCCCGCTGGACGCCCCAGGCGAGACAGTCGGGGAGGACGGAACCACCCAGGAGCATCGGCAGGTGGGTCAGTTGGGTGAAGTAGTCGGCCAAGGTGCGGACGTTGAGGGCCTCCTGGTCCGGCGGCCAGAGGCCGAACCGCTCGCCGATGAGGATCTTGGGATCGAGCTTGTCGAGGATCTGCTGCTCGTCCTTCAGCTTATCCAGAACCCGTTGGCTCAGGCTCGCCTTGCCGACCGCCAGGCCCATATCGAAGCAGCGGAGGGCCTTCTTCTCGGTGGGGACTAGGACGTGGCGGTAGGCGTTCAGTAGGGCAGACGGGAGCCGGGCCTCGGCCTCGGACAGGCGGTCGGCCAGGTCTTTCAACTGCTCCTTGGTGAGTTGGCCCTTGATCGTCTTGGCCTCGTCGATACTCCGCAGGGCGAGCAGGCGGCGAGCGGCGTCGATGACCTCGGACGCCCTCTGGGTGTCGGGGGCGAGGAAGATGAGGGAGTTGGCGTGCTTTCGGAACCCCTTGCCGTGCTGCTTGAGGATGCGGCCGACGAAATCCGCCGTCTCCTGCGGGATCTCCTCCTCGACGGCGGTCTGGTGCAGGTCGAGGACGACCAGAGCAAGGCGGGCCTCGTCGGCGACATCCCGGTCTTCCTCGGGGTAGCGGTAGACCCGGAAGGCGGCGTCCCCGATCAGGTCGTTGAGCGTCTTCTTGGCGAAGTCCCGGACCTTCTCGGGCTCGGAGCGGATCAGTTCCTCCCGGTCCACGAGGATGCGGTTGAGGTTCGGGCGGCTGTCGAAATAGTGCAGCCCGTTGTCGTGGTAGAGATACCAGAGCCGCTTCCTCATCCGGTCCAGGGCGTCGGAGACGAACGGCGGGGCCATCTCGGGGGTCAGCACGGCGACCCGCAGCTGCGGCAGCGTTGCCCCCCGCTGCTGCCCGCCGCTGAACGAGTACATGAAGACGGCACGGGCGAGCTTCTCCGAGACGCTCTCCTTGGCGTACTCGCTGCCGAGCTGGCGGTCGATCTCCGACGCCTTGGCGTGCAGGCCCGAGATGTCGCTCTCGATCACCGACGTGTACACGCTGGCCGAGCCGGTGTGCTTGACCAGTTCGCTGCGGACGGCCGAGGTGCCCAGATTGACCGAGCCGCCCTGGATGAGCGTCTCATTGTCCTTGCGCTGGTAGAGGTCGCTGATCACGTCGGCCAGTAGCCGGAGGATGCCTCGGGTGCGCTGGAACTCGGGGATCGTACCCCACCGCTCGTAGAGGCAACTGATGAGTTCCGGGTGGAACGGGTAGGCCCTGAACATCTCGTCCCGGTACGACGGCTCACGGAAGGCGGAGGGCACGTCCTCGCCGAGCCCCTGGTACATCGACCAGTAGGCATCGACGGTCGCCCGGTGCTGGGCGGGGTCGCCGAGTTCCTCGAAGAGCCTGCGGCGGATGACCTCGTAGATCTCGGCCCCCTGGACCGTCTGCCGAACCTTCTCGACCCGGCCGAGCACCTTCTCCAGCGACTCGTAGACTCGCTCGCCCCCCTCCTCGAAGAACTCGGCGAGCTGGCTCGTCAGGGTGGCGACCATGACGGCGTGCGGGCAGTTTGAGACGGCGATGCTCAGTTCTTGCAGGAACGTCAGTGTGTTCCCCCGCAGGGTGCTCTCGCCGACTTTGATCCCCCCGGCCTTGATCAGGTAGACGAGGATCTCGTCGAGCAGGATGAGGCACGGTCCTGCTTCTTCGAGGAGATCCCCGAGAAAGGTCGTTCCGGGCGTCGTCCGGTTCCGGTCGTTCTCGGCGACCTTGCGGTAGAGGGCCTCGCCGCCGAGCTGGTGGGCCATCTCGCCCCAGAAGGTCCGATTGGTGGTCGGGTTCATCGCCGTGCCGACCAGGCAGGCGACCCTGGCCTCGGGGATCTGCTTCATCCCCGCAGCATCGACCAGTCGGCGGATCGAGTCCAGCTTGCCGACTTCCTGGGGATGCTTCAGGAGGTGATAGAGGCTCAGCAGGGTATGGGTCTTGCCGCCTCCGAAGGCCGTCTGGAGCTGCATGACCGGCTCGGATTTCCCCGTGCCCGACAGCCGGTGCATCACGTCGATGAGGAGTTGAGAGATCCCCTCGGTCAGGTAGGTCTTCGAGAAGAACGTGGCGGCGTCCCGGTAATCGACGGCACCACGCCCTGCGAGCACTTCGCCCAGGTCGGCGGCGAACACCGAGGCGTCGAACTTCCCCGACCGGATGTCGGCGTGGGGATTGGCGACCTGTCGCCAGGGCTTCAGCGTGCTCATCGTCGGGTTCCTGTCAGATATCGAAGGGCCAGTTCCGGGCCGGCGGCGGCTCGTAGTTTTCGTACAAGTTGCTCGTTCAATCGTCTGGGGACGCTGACGAAACGGCCGATCGGGATCGATGCGTCCCGCCCCTCGGGCCTCAGCAGGTGATCGACGAGAACGGGATCGAAGCCGAAGGACTCCGGCTCGTCGAGGCTGATCCGATAGCGACCATCACCCTGACGACATCCCGAATCGTGGCCGTGATCCTCGACCACTTCCGCCACCGTTCCGATCGCAACCAGGAAACCCGCTTGCCGGGCCTCTTGCCCGACGTTCCGACCCGAAGTCACGAACCACACTCGATCGCCGGATCGGAGATGGCCCAGTACCTTCGAGCTTGTGGGCCAGTGCCACACCCGTTCCTCGGCGGATGGCCGAATCCCGTCAGGCGTGTAGTCCCGCCAGTAAACGAGTACGTCCGTCATGCTACAGCACCAGCCAGTCGTCAAGGCTCAGGCCAGGGATGTTGGCGTAATCCCGTGTGTTGTGCGTCACGACGGTCAGGTTTTGGACGAGGGCCGTGGAAGCGTTGAGAAGGTCCATGTCCGGTGCGGGGGTGCCGGCGTCCAGCAGCAGAGCCCGAACTTCGCCGAACTTCGTGGCCACGGCCAGATCGACGGGCAGGACCGTCGCCACGCCCAACAGGGCTTGCAGGTCGATCAACCGCTGCGGCGGCGCCTTCGCTCGCCTGGCCCACGTGAACAACTCGCCGACCGTGACCACCGAAACGTGCAGAACGCCGCTGTATTGCATGAAACGGCCCCAGACCCGGCGATCCCCCTTCAGGTAGGCCGAGCACGTATCGGAATCGACGAGGAAACTCATCCCTCAACCTCTCGCCGACCGACCTTCCGCTGCCGCCGGTTCCACTCCAGATACTCGTCCAGTTCTTCCTCGTCCTCCGCCCAGGCGCCGAACGAGCGGCGAAGCCCCGGTGGGACGCAGGCGTACTGGCGCACCGCCGCAAGGTCTTCCTCGGTCAAATCGGGGTACGCCTGGCGAACCTCGGCTGCGGAGCGGCCCTGGTCGAGCAAGTGGGCCACGTCCTCGGCGGGGATGAGAGTGCCCTTGATCACGGGCCGCCCCGCCGGGGCCACCACGATCCGGTCCAACCAGCCCGCCGCCGGGCCGAGCGGACGAATCTCAAGCTGCACCGCCTCCCCATCGGGCAGGCCGGACTCTCGTTCCAGCTGAATGGTCGTCCCGTGAACGACGCCTTTCAGCACCACCGTGCCGTTCGACATGACGCACCCCCTCTCGCCGTCGCTCTTGCTTCCATTAGAACAGCCGTCCCTGAGCCTCGTGTAGCTGATCCTTCTGATTCAGGAGCCCCTGCATCAACTGCTTCTCCTTGTCGCCGTCCGGCAGGATCTCGCTGACGGCCTGGGCGACGAGCCAGAGCGAGGGGTTTTGCGCCTGGCCGCTGCGGGCGAGGAATTCGGCCATCCCGTTCGTGTCGTTCTTCTCCCGGTAGGCGCAGAGGCGGTGGAGCACGTCGATGAGGCTGGCCGTGACGCCGTTGGGGCCGGGCTCGCCGAGATCCTTGATCTTCTTCCGCTTCTCGACCGTGACCGCCGCCACGTTCTCGCCCGCCTTCTCCAGCACGCCGGTGCGGTCCCACATGAGGTCGGTGCTCATGCCGAGGGCCTGGGCCAGCTTGAACGCCTCGTCGGCGGGCACCTTGGCATCGGTGTAGGACCACTTCCACACGACGTAGAAGCGGCTCTCCGGGTCGATGTCCGAGGTGTGCGAGGTCTTGAGGATCTTGGACAGGGCGTAGTTGCTCACGATCCCCCGCACCTCGTCGAGGAACTGGCCGACCGTGACCTCCTCGCCCGAGAGCCTCGTCACCCGGTCGAATCGGCCGAAGACGGAGAGGGCCGGGCCGATCGCCGAGATGAAGAAGTCGGCCCCCCGGATGCCCTGCGACCAGAAGAAGTCGAGCCGCTCCCTGGCGACGGCCTGGAGTTGCTTGCGGACCTCATCCCAAAGACCGTCGCCCGCCTGGGCGTCTCGTTTCCGGCAGACCAGTGTCACGCTGCTCGCCAGGGCGGCGGAGCCCTGCGCCCGCATCCGCCCCGGCCGCTCGGTGTGGAAGGGCCAACTGCCCGTGACCAGGAGGCCCGACCGGATGAGGCCCGTGATCAGCGTCTCCCAGGCGCTCGTCTCCTTGTGAGCGAACATGACCGCCGCAACCCCGTCGGCGTCGAGGGTTCGGTGCATCTCCTTGAACGCCTGGGCCATGCCCGACTCGTACCACTGAGGGCTCTTCTCGCCCTTGCCCCGCCCGGACGAGCCGTAGGAAATCAACTCCTGAGACTTCGGCGTCAACGGCGTTCGGAAGACATCCGGGTGGAGGTCGCCGACCGCCCGCTTGAGCCAGACGTAGAAGAAGTCGCTCAGGTCGGCATAGGGCACGGCGTCGTAGTAGGGCGGATCGGTCACGACGGCGGCGAGCGAGGAGTCCTGGATCGGAACTCCCGTGGCACTTGCCCTCAACACTCGGGCGGATTGGGGGAGATGCAGCTTCCCAATCGTATCAACCGCCGCCTCCACCGATGCCAGCCAGTTTGCTCCCTGCTCATTGAACGGTGCGGACTCAGGATAGTCCCAAACCATTGGCAAGGCTTGGCGTGTAAATGTGTGGCCAACTCCTCTGCCTCCCGTATAGTTCCAGGTGCAAAGCGTTGAGTTGAAGTCCGTGAGGCGGCTCACCGCTAGGCCCAAGTAGCTGCCTACGGCCCTGGAATAATCGGGGTCATGCTGTCGTCGGACCTGATGGATCGCCTCCCGAACAAGGCGCACGAATGTTGAGAGAGCCAAAGCCTGACGGTCGTTGAAGAGATCTCCCCACTTGGTCAGTCCGTAGTTGTTCACCCGGAAGCCGAGCGTACCGACCGGGGGTAACGACTCGTTCGGGACGATGCTCTCACCCTCCTGCGACTTCGACTGAGCGAGAGACTCCTTGGCTTCCAGGAAGGCCCTCCTGTCCGCCTCCGTCACCGCCCGGTAGACCTTCCCGTCCTGGTTCTTCCTCACGCTGACGACGCAGATGAGTTGATGCCCCATCCGCCCCGCACGGGCCTCGGTGCGGATGTACTCCACGGGGACGGTTGTCCCGGTGAACGGGCAACTGGCGTCCCCCCGCCGCATCGTCCCTTCCTCGGGATCGAAGTCGATCGCATCGCCCTCGACCACGGCGAAGTCGCAACGCCCGTCCCGAGGGTTCGGGATCATCTTCAGGGCGACATCACGGCGGGGGGAGCGACAGAGCCAGAGTTGCCTGACGAGCGGGATCGTGGCGTTGACCGTCGGGTCGGGGGACTTCACGGTCCTGGCCCAGAGATAGGCCACGGGGATCGAGCCGTCCTTCTCGGGCGGATAGAACCGGCCGATCTCCTCCCTGGCCCGGTCCAAGACCCAGTGCCCCCAGAATTTCACGTCGGCGGCGAGCGGGTTCTTCCGGTAATCGGCCTCGCTGATCTCGACATCCACGGCCAACCCGTCGTCGGAGGTCGGCTCGACGTGTTCCCGATCGAAGAGGCCGGGCTCGCTCTTCCCCTTCCTGGGCTTCCGACTCCCGGCGCTTCGCTTGATGTACTCGGGGACCGGGCGGCTGCCGGGCTGGCCGTACTTCTGGGGGTAGACCAGCGTGCAAAGCTCGATGAGGTGGGCGACGGGGTTGAGGTCGAGGGCCGTCGTGTCGCACCCCAACCGCAGGGCCTCCAGCGGGATCGCCCCGCCGCCGGAGAACGGGTCGATCACCTTCGGCGAGTCGCCCTCGGCCCCTGGGTGCAGGATTTTGTGAGCGGCGGCGATCAGGGTGCGGGCCGGCTCGATGTATTCGGCGGCGTTCGAGTTCTCCCATCGGACCAGATGCTTGATGAACTCCAGGCAGCGGTTGCGGGGAGTGTCCTCCAGCGGGATCGGCTCGTCGGCGGACGGGGCGGCGGGCGACGGCTCCAGGGCCTTCGGCCGGAACTCGGCCCGACCGAGCGCCTTCATCACCAACGTGCGGAACGACTCCGGGCACGCCGGGTCGTCGGGGTCGGGGATCAGCGAGGCGAACACCACCGCCCGGCACGCCGCCAGGGGCCGCCGAGCCCACCAGATGTGGAGGGTCGAGATGTGCCCGTGGCGGATCGACTTCTCCCGAGCCGACTGCTCGGAGACTTCCTTCAGGGGCAGGGCGACTTCGATCAGCCTCTTCATCATCTCGACCTTCTTCGCTTGGGCATCGCCGATCCGATCACGACTTGGGCCGGTCTAGTCGAAGAGACTCGGCTGATTCGACACGGGCTTCTTCTTCGGATACCAGAGGCCGACGATCGAGAAGATGTGCGGGTGGTTCGCCATCGTCCCGAGGTACAGGTGGAGATCCTTGGCCGGTGAGCACACATCATCCCGGAGCTTGGACACGACCTTCTGCGAGGCGACCTCGGGAGAGTCCCCTTTCTTCTTGAGGTTGAAGTAGAGGGCATCGATTTCCCAGTCGAGCACGCTGAACTCGTGGTCCTTCGTGCAGCGGGCGTCGTCGCAGCGGAAGACGACCTTGAACCGGAAGTCGGGCGGGCTCAGCGGCTTCACCCCCGTCTTGGGCTCCGGCTCGAACTGGAGTTCCAGCTGCTGAAGGGCGGCCTGATACCGCTGCCAGAACTCGGCCTTGTCTTTCTCGCTCACCTTTTCGATCTTGATCTCCTTGACCTCCCCCGGCTTGATGAGGCCCAGAGAAGTGTTGTCCCGTTGCTGGGCTTCCTGGAGTGCCTCGATGGACTGGAAGACGTTCTCGGGCTGGAAGATCCACTCGGCCCTCGCATCCCAATTGCCGCTCTTCGGCTCGATCGTGTCCAAGACCCGAATCTCGTCCGCACGGATCTTGTAACTCTCCTTGCGGGCGTCACGGCTCGCTTTGGAGATGTAGGCTTCAATCCATTGGTACTTTTTAAAATATCTCTCGTCGTCAAGGTAGCGGAGTGGGATCGGGTACAGCCTGACGAGCCGCTTGGTGTCCTCGAAGACGCCGCCCGTGCAGACCGTCTCCTTGTAGCTCATGCTCAGTTCGGGGCGGGTCTTGCCCCAGATTAAGATCTTCCGCTTCTCCCACTTGTCAATCATTACCGCCTCCCCCTTCGAGTTGAGACCATCCGGCCAGGCTACTGGATATGAACGACCGTGATAGAGACGCTGTGCCGCTCCACAAGCTCCTCGGCAAGCACGCTCCGGTGGCACTCGGACGGGTCGTGTTCGAGGCAGAGCAAGCAGCAGGTCTTCTCCTCGATCAGCGTGGACAGGCCGCTCATCGCCTCCTCCCTCTCACGAAGCATGAGGCGATAGGCTTCGAGATAGTCATTGAGTCGCCCTCCCTCCCGGTGTTTCTTTCTGATGTCCGCCGGGACTCCTAGCTCACGGAGGGAGAGATAGGCGATGCCGTCTTCTTCGAGGAAACCTTTGAGGCGTGCCTGGTTGAAGTATCGGTTCCGACTGAAGGGCCGATCCCGGACATCGACCAACACCTCAACGTCATGCGAGCGAAGCTTTGCCAAGAACGACTCGTCGTCGAGCCCGGCATATCCGATCGTGCAGAGAACCGATTCCGTCATCACGCCTTTCCGACCTCACATGTGCTGATCGACCGCTACCCGCTTCGAGGGCGCATATCCGCTACTCGGACGCCTGACGCCAATTACTCTGGCCGACGATGTATCGCACGACGCTGACCTCCTCCTTCGGGGTCAGCTTGGCAGCGGGATTCTGAATTAGGTGGAGTTCAGGGTTTGTCTTGCAGTTCACGACCACGTAGAGCCAATACTGGTCGCCGAATCGCTGCGCCTTGATCCACTCATTCGGCGTCAGGGCCACGTCGCCGACGCCCGCCCGGCCCTTGACCTCGATGTACCGCTCCACCTCGCCGCCCGCCAGCGAGGTCAAATCCCAGCCGCAGTTCTCCTCCTCGACCGACACCGGCTTGCGGCCCTCGCCGACCTCGTGCCGCTTGGCGACCTCGACGGCAATCGCCTCGACCTCGGGGTCGTTCCGCATCCCGGCAATGCCGCCGATGGCCGGTGCGGGCATGGGCAGGATCGCCGCCACGCCGAGGATCTCGGGCGGCGTCTCGGAGAGGTGACGCTCTTGCTCGATCTCGGAGAGGCGATCGGCGAGTCGCTGGGCCAGGTCGCTGCGGCGGGCTTCCTCCTTGGCCCGGTTCCCCTGGATGTTCAGTCGGTTGGGATCGTCCATCTGGGGGAGTTGCCGCAGTTGGGCGTCGTACTTGGCGATCTTCTTGTTCGACTCGCTGACGAGGAACTGGAGCGATTTGCGGACGTACTTCTCCTTGATCGCCAACTCCCGCCGCCGACGCTCCTCGATCTCGCCGAAGTACGGGGCCACCACCTCGTCGAGCGACCACTCGACGGCCGAGTCCTCGTCGCCCGCCGCCGCCTTCAGGTCACCGGGGACGGACGGCGGGGTCTCGGGGGCTTTCAGGTCGAGCAGAGCGTAGGGCTGGCTCTTGCGATACCGGCCCCCCGAGTGGTGGACGGCGAAAAGCCGCTCGCCGACCTTCTGGCCTCGCCCGTCCTCCACCCCGCTCTTGATCAGCCAAAGGATCGTGGGCTCGGTAGCATCGGCGTTGTAGAACACGGCCCCTTGCCGCAGCGCCGGGCCGTACTCCCGCAGCACTCGCTCCACCACCGCCTCGAAGAGGGGGTGGCCGGGGCCGACGAAATCCACGTCGGTGTAGTCGCCCAACTGCTCCTTGTTGAACGTCAGCTTGGCATAGAGCTGCCCCACCTTGCCGTACCGCCGCTCCTGCGCCTCGGGCTGGTTCCGCAGCTCGGGCGGCACCCGGCCGATCGACCAGAGCCCCTTGTGCCCCCTTACTTCGGAGATCGTGCCCCCGAACGAGCGATACGCTTCAACGAAGAACCGCTCGATGTACTCGGGCATGAGCCGCCGCTCTTTGCTCTGCTGGACCATGTGGGCCAGGCGGCTCATGTCGATGTAGCGGGAGCCCAGGGCCTTGTCGTACATGTCGGCCCGGATGCGGGCGATCTGGCGCTCGTCGGTCTGGAGTTCGATCTCGGCGAGGATCTCGCCCATCGTCCGACGCTTGGACAGCCAGTCCTTCATCAGCGAGTCGAACTTCGGGGCCGGGATGATCTCGCCGATCACGTCGTACACTCGGTCGCTGCCCAGGGCGACCTTCATCTCCTTGAGCTTGTCGAGCACCAGCTCCATGACCTCGCCCTCACGGGTGTTCGAGGCCACGAGGTTGGAGATCATGACCTCGTGCTTCTGCTTGTAGCGGTGGATGCGGCCCATCCGCTGTTCGAGCCGGTTGGGGTTCCACGGTAGGTCGTAGTTGACCATCAGCGAGCAGAACTGGAGGTTGATCCCCTCGCCCGCCGCCTCGGTCGCCACCATGATCGACGGACACTTCTCGAAGAATTCCCGCTCGGCCTCGATCCGCTTGGCCAGCGGCATCCCGCCGTGGATCTGGCAGCAATGGAAGCCCAGGTCGCTCAGCCTGCCGACGAGGAAATCGAGCGTGTCTTTGTGCTCGGTGAAGATCAGCAACCGCTCGTTGCGCCCGGAGATGTGCTTGGAGAGCACATCCCGAAGCTCCTCGAATTTCGTCTCCGGGGATGTCTTGCGGGTCTGTTTGGCCAGGGCGACCAGCCCGGCCAGCTCGTCGATCTCGGCCTCCAGCTCGGCCATGTTCTCGGCCATCGTCAGCCGCTCGACCGCCTCGTCCTCGAACTTCCAGCGGTCGGCCTCGGCGAGATCATCCAGGTCGGGCGGAACGTCGCCGTACTCCTGCTTGAGCTTGCCCAGTCGCTTCAGCTCCTGGAGCCGCTTGAGTCGCCGCTCCAGCGAGAGCTGGATGGCGGCGAGGCTGGAGGCCAGGCGGCGTTGCAGGACCGTCAGGGCCAGGCCGACGTTGCGGTTGGCCTGCTCGTCCGCACGGGAGAAATTGTTCCGCACGTAGTCGGTGACGGCCTCGTAGAGCTTCAACTCGCCCGTGTTGAGTTCGTAGGGCAAGGTCTGGACGTGCCGGGGCGGGAAGCAGGGGGAGCCGTCGAACTGCTTCATGTCCTCCTTCAGACGCCGGATCATGATCCGGTTCTCGTCGTTGCGGCTCGCCTCCTTCAAGATGTTCCCGGTGGCGTAGAGGTCGGGGTCAAGCAGTTGCAGCAGGAGCGTGAAATTGTCGGGGTCGCCCTTGTGGGGGGTCGCCGTCAAGAAGAGATAGTGGTCGGTGCGCTCCCGGATGAACTCGCCGAAGTCGTACCGCTGGGTCGTCTGGACCTTGGTCCCGTACTTGTAGGCCGACATCTTGTGGGCCTCGTCCACGATGACAAGATCCCAGTGGACATCCCGTATGAGGTCGGTGATGTCGTCCTGTCGGGCCACGAAGTCGATCGAGGTGATGCACTGGGGGCTGTCCTCCCAGGCGTTCCGCCCGTAGGCGGCGTTGATCGTGTGGCGGTTGATGACGGCGAACGTTTCGTGGAACTTGTCCTGCATCTCCCGCCGCCACTGGTCGGTCAGACTCGCCGGGGTGACGATCAGCGTCCGTTCGATGAGCCCCCTGAATTTCAGTTCCTTGAGCAGCAACCCGCCCATGATCGTCTTGCCCGCACCGGGGTCGTCGGCGATCAGAAAGCGGATGCGGGGCTGAGTCAGGAGGTGGGTGTAGACGGCATCCAGCTGGTGTGGCAGGGGATCGACCTGCGAGACGGAGACGGCGAAGTGGGGGTCGTGCTGGAAGGCCAGGCGGATGCGGTGGGCCTCGGCGGCGAGGCGGAACTTGGTCGGGTCGCCGTTCAGGGCCGACGCCTCGGTCGCCTGCGTGACCCGGATCTTGCCGTCGAAGTCCTCAGCCTTGAGCAACTTGGTCCAGAGCTGCTTGGAGTGCAGGCCGACCGCCTGGACCTCGATGCGGGTTCCCCGTGACTTGGCCGACAGGATTCGCACGGGCTCGGTGAAGAACGGCCCTTCGAGGGTCGTGCCGTGCCCCAGACGCCCCAGGATCTCGTCGATCGTCATGGCCAGGCCCGCTCCCCTCGCCAGTCCCGCTCTCACGCATCCAAAGGATAGCAGTGGACCAGCGGTGACGCAAGCGGTTTTTTTCTGTTGAACGTAAACTGCAAACAAGGTACATTTCTCTCGTACCATCCCTAACTTGAGATACATCGATGACCTTCGGCGAGCAGATCAAGCGGCTCCGAAAGGCCAAGAACCTCTCCCAGCGTGACCTGGCGGGGAAGGTGAAGGTCAACTTCACCTACATCTCCAAGATCGAGAACGAGAAGCTCGACTTTGGCGACTACCCGAGCGAGGAACTCATCCTCAAACTGGCCAAGGCGTTGGAGGCCGACGCCGACGAGTTGCTCCTGCTCGCCAAGAAGATCCCCGAGTCCGTCAGGAAGCGGGTGATCCAGCGGCCCGACGTGTTCCGCAAGCTGGCCGCCCTGGACGACGAGCGGTTGGACAAGATCCTCGAAGACCTCGGGGATGAACCCGACTGAACGACATTTCGGTCGTGGCTGCCAGCCGTCGAGTTAGAGCGACCGAACCAGCGTGTTCGATGGGCGGTCAAGGTAAGTGGTGCATCCTAGCAAGCAACGTGTTCACGGAGAACGATCGATGGGTGAGAGAGCGGAGATCGTGCCTTTCGAGCCAAGCCAGATCCGACAATCCGTGGATCGCTTCTCCGGCGAACTCGTGCTCTACCTCGACCATCTCGGACTCCCGACCGAGAACGTCCTGGTCGATGTCGCCGAGCGCCGGAAGGTCATCGCCAACCTGCCTGCCGTAACGGAGGAGATCGCACCATCTCGGAGGTCCAACTCGCTCTACATCTCCAAGTTTATCGCTGCATGCGGGGTCGGGCTCTTCGATGCCGCCCTGAACTACCTGTGGAACGAGACCGTCTCGAACATCCGCAGTAAAGTCGCCCGCTTCGACCTGGAATATTTTTACGACAGTGTGGTGACGGACCCCAAGAGGCGGGCCACGCTCAAGTCCGAAGACGATCTCAAGAAGATCGAGGAATGGGAGTTGATCCGTGGTTGCCTCCTGACCGGCATCATCACGGAGATCGGCTTCAAGCACCTGGATTACATCCGGGACATGCGAAACTACGCCAGCGCCGCCCATCCGAACCACAACAGCCTTTCGGGCCTGCAACTGGTGACCTGGCTGGAGACGTGCATCCGAGAGGTGCTCTCGAAGGAACCGGAGGGGCCTGTAGTCGAGGTGCGCCGCCTCCTCGTGAGCCTGCGGGAGGAGACGCTCACCAAGGACGACATTCCTCCCATCGCATCCTCGCTGGCCAGCCTGCCCGACGACCTGGCCCTGTCCCTGCTCCGAACGGCGTTCGGCATGTACACCGACACGAAGACGAGCACGAATACAAGGGCCAACATCTCCTTCATCTCGCCAGCCCTCTGGGCCTCTTGCGGCGAGGAGGCCCGCCACGAGATCGGCCTGAAGCACGCCGTCTTCTCGGCCAACGGCGAGGTCGCCCGGAAAAAGCTGGCCAGCGACTTCCTGCAACGGGTCGAGGGGCTCTCCTATCTGCCCTCGGATACACTGGCCGTCGAGGTGAAGGCCGTCCTGGACGGGCTCTGGTCAGCCCACAGCGGCTACAACAACTTCCACACCGAACCCGCTTTCGCACGAGCCCTGCGGGCTTACGTCCCCGAGACGGGCATCATCCCGCCCAGCGTGGAAACCCAGTACACGAAGATCCTGATCATGTGCAAGATCGGTAATGGTTACGGCGTCTCCCGCCAGGCCGAACCGATCTACGACGAATTGCTCAGCAGGTTCTCCGACAATCATTTCAAGGCGATCCTCGGGCTCATCGGGGGCGACCGGGAGCTACAGTCGAGGCTCCAATTCTCCCCATGCCGGGCGAATCTGTGCCGCCTGGCGGACGAGATCTCGTCGAGGACGGCGAACGGGATAGTCCGCCGAGCGTTGCGCCTCGTCGCCGAGTCCGAACCCGACGCCATCGGCAACATCTGGCTGACCGGAGAGTTCAAGCGTGCCATGAGCGCCCTGAAGGCCCTTGCATCCTGAGTCCCCTGGAGGCTGCGGGACACCATGAGCAAGCGGGCACCGAAGTACCTGTGCAACGAGGCCATCGAGGCAGCGACGGCCTCCCGTATTCGCCAGTACGAGTCAGCGACGGGCGAAGCAGTCGTCTTCCCCGTGCCGATCGAGAAGGTCATCGAACAAGTTTTGGGACTGGACTTCGACTGGGATGAGATCGAGGAGGGGCCGGGCGAGCAGATCCTCGGCGGTCTCCACGTCGAGTCACGCAGAATCTACCTCAACACGAAGCACCTCGCCCTATTCGAGTCGAATCCGGGGCTGGAACGGAGCACGATCGGCCACGAGGCTGGGCACTGGGACATCGACATCGACCGTGCCCGCCTCGCCCACCCGACGCTGGACGGCATTGACCTGGGTCCGCTCGTCGTTCACCGCCACGGCCGCAAGTCGGACGTGCTCGTGAAGGTGCTCGACAGGGCGATGCGGGACGAGCGGGCCTACCGGCTCTACAAGAAGTTGACCGCCGGGCAAGACGCCCCGGAGGTCCGCAGTGCGGTGGACCGCTACCAGTCGGCGCTGCTGATGCCCGAGTGGCTGGTCCGAGCGGCGGCGGATCGCTACGACCTCACCCGCTGGGACAACTTGTACGCCCTGAAGGACGAGGCCCAGGTGAGCATCTCAAACCTCGTGGTGCGGCTTCAGCGATTGAGGATGATCTACATCCCCGAGGGGTCCAAGACGATCTATCCCAGCAAGGACCACTTCACGGGCCAGGGCACCTTGTTCTGAGAGGGGCGAGCCTCAAGAAACCGAAGAGGGATGCCTTCACGATGTCCAGACCGAACCCGAGACACGTTTTCGACGATCCGCAGGCCCACTGGGCGTATCTCACCCAGACATCGGACATTGAGTTCGAGGGCCAGCACTTTGATCGCAAGGAGGCCGGTCGTCTCCAGGGCGGCGGGACGATCTCGGGGAATGAACTGAAGGGTCTCAAGGATCTCGTCGTCAAGACGATCTCGGCGTTCGCCAACTCCAACGTCGAGGGAGGGTTGCTTGTGCTGGGCATCTCGTCCAGCGGGGAGGTCGCCGGGATTGATCATCTGACCGAGGATCAGAAGAACTCGATCACGAACCTCAACACCCTGCTTCGGTGCCATGCGGGGGAGGTGAGGGACTTCGACTGCCGGGATTCGAGCGGAGCGGAGAAGACGATCTGCCTGATCTACACGCACGGCTTGCCTGACGCCCTCTGCGAGACTCCCGAGGGAACGCCAAGGGCATGGGTCAGGAGCGGTACGCAGTCCAATCCAATGAACCAGCAGATGCGGGATCAGATCCGCATCCGCAAGGGCCTCATCGATACGGACAGCCTGGCCTGCTGCCCCTTCTCGCCTGACGACGTGGATGCGGATGTCGTGACCGAGTTTCGCCGGGTGTTCCATCCCGATGCGACGAGAGACTTCGCCCTCGATCGGCTTTTGTACGAGGCGGGGGCGGTGGTGAGGACCAACGACGGGTTCGCCTTCACGATGCCGGGCCTGCTGTTCTTCTCCTCCAACCCTCAACGAGTCCTCCCGCACGCCTACATCCGGCTCATGAAGTTCCTCGTGCCGTCCAGCGAGCACAGGGATCGTGGTACTCCGTCCTTCGACAAGGACTTCCGGGGTCCGATCACCAAGCAGATTCGGGCGGCTCGGACCTTCTTCCGTGAATCCTCGTTCTTCGAGCGCTACCAGAGGCGGAAACCGGAAGGTGGATTCGCCGAGGAACACGAACTCCCGCCGACCGCCGTGGACGAGGCCATCGTCAATGCCGTCGCCCACAGGGACTACCACGCCAGGCTGACGATCGAGGTTGAGCACTACACGGACGCCCTGATCGTCAAGAATCCCGGTCGGGTGTTGCAGCGGAACTTCGACCTGCCGGATCGCTTCTCGCTCGGTGACACGCACCTCGATTCGATGCCCCGCAACCGCAAGCTCCTTGAGTGGCTACGACTGATGCGGGACTCGGACGGCCGGGAGTTCGTCCAGGCCATCAGCGAGGGCACCAAGCAGATGACCAGGGAGATGGTCGCACTCAGCCTGCCCCCGCCAAGCGTCATCCTCTTCAACAACGAGACCCTGCTCCGTCTCGAAAGCAGGGCTGAGGAACGGAAGGCGGCACTCAGGGCGGGCACGCAGGAGCCGCTGACCGAGTTCACCAACCTCTACCCCCTCAAGCTCCGCAAGGCGAGCGGGACGATCGGCGGGGGCGAGTTCCATCTGAGGCTCGGGGAGTTCGCCAAGTCCCTCAAGGATTCGCTGGGTGCGAGGGGTTGGTACATCGATCGCTTCTCGTTCAGCCGGATCACCGTCCACAGGACCGGCGTCGAGTTGCCGATCGCCCCGGCTGCACGGACATTGATCCGATTCTATCCCGCTTATTGCATCCAGATCCACGAGATGCACGGCAGACCTTACCTCTCGATCGACTATACCTGCCAAATCCTGAACATTCGAAAGGCACATGAGCTGTTGCGGCACCTCCCCGCATCCGTCCTCGCCAACCGCCGCTGCGTGGCCCAGATGGGCTCTTGGCGAGAAGGGCGGATTGTCGCCGCCGACCCGGAATGGGCCACGGTCCACCTCTTCGACGACGAGACGGAGCAACGGGTCCGTGCCGACCGGGTGATCCCGAACTTGTCACTGGGTCAGATCGAGGAACTGCTCCAGCGGGAGCGGATAGCCTTCGACCTGCACGGCACTGTGAAGAAGCACAGCCTCGCAGCGGAGGCTGGTGCGGCCCGCAAGCGGGCCGAGAAGATACAGGTCACGGCCGAACACATGGCCTCGGAGGTCTTCCCGGTGGCGTTTGGGGACATCGAGGCCCGATTGCTGCCCCGAGCCGTTCCGCTGACCGACAAGGGGCTGGGGACGGCCACGACCTTCCGGGTGGAACGTCTCGGGGAGCCGCCGGTCGAGTTCAGGAACCACCACGCCCAGCCCGACGTTCGTGACGGCATCACACGCTTCGGCTCCTACGACAGCGATCCGCACACCATCGAACTTGTTCCCGTGTGCTTGTCCCCCCAGCGGCGGGACATGGAGCAGCTGATCGACCGGCTGAAGGCAGGCAAGTACAAGTATAAGGGGGCCGAACGCACCTTCTCGACCCGCTTCACCTACGGTTCGGTCGTCACGGCCGAGGAGGCTGGCGGGCTTGAGGGCGAGGTGATGCGCCTGCTGACCGAGCATCCCGAATGGGCGGGGAACGAGAAACTGAACCGACTGATGCTCGTCCACACGCCCGAGGTCGGGTATGCCACGGACGATGAGTCCTCGCCCTACTACGTCGTGAAACGGCGGCTCCTCGAAGCGGGCGTCCCGTGTCAGATGGTCGATACCGGTACGCTCCGCAACCCCGACTACAAAGACCTGAACCTGGCACTGAACATCATCGCCAAGTGCGGGATCACTCCCTGGGTGCTCCCGGAAAACATCCCCGATGCCGACTTCTTCATCGGCCTGTCGTACACGGAGTCGAGGGACGGCCGGAAGATCCTCGGATTCGCCAACGTGTTCAACAGCTACGGTCGGTGGGAGTTCTACGCCGGGAATACGACCGCCTTCGACGCTCGCCAGAGGAGCGAGCACTTGGCGGCGTTGGCACAATCGACCCTTCAAAAGCTCAGGATGAGCCATAGCCTGCCGGCGTCCGCCAATCTCGTCTTCCACCACTCGGTCAGAATCTCGAAGGACGACTACTCGTCGATCCTGGAGGGAATCCGTGCCGTGGCCCCGGACGCCTCCGTCGCTTTCGTCTGGCTCAACGGCCACAACAACTTCCGCCTCTTCGATTCACGGCCGGAAACCGACGGCAGCCTGCGCCGTGGGAGCTTCGTCCCGATCAGTCGTCGGCGGCTCCTTCTTTCGACAACCGGATACAACTCGTACCGAAAGGCGATGGGGACGCCTCGCCCCCTGGAGATCTCGTCAGACTTGTATAGGCCCGGAGCGGCCACCCCGATCGAGTGCGACCACCGTGTCATGGCGGTGCAGGTGCTCAACCTGACGAAACTGAACTGGGCTTCC